>Ga0256830_1000456_pt1 | contig 33202 bp, 26 predicted proteins | sample 128326metaG_FD_190537 | JGI IMG/M metagenome (GOLD analysis project Ga0256830, IMG submission 190537) | Hydrothermal vent microbial communities from Lau Basin, Pacific Ocean - 128-326 | ecosystem: Environmental > Aquatic > Marine > Hydrothermal vents | place: Pacific Ocean: Lau Basin | collected...
GGGTGGGGCTCGCCGTCCGCGGGCATCACGCCCCGGGCCGAGGCGCCCGGGCCGGCGTGGCGCCACCACACCTTGGGATCCTGGCCGGTTGCGGCCCTTCCTCCGGCCCGGTGACCGAACCCGTCGGGCAGCACCACGGCCCGGGGGTGGAGCCCCTGGAGCACGCGCACCGGGAACCGGGCGTGGCGGTCCCCCGAGCGCACCACGGCGGTGCTGCCGGTGTGCAGGCCCAGGCGTTTTGCCGCGCCGGCCGCCACATCCACCTCGCCCACGGGCACGATCTCGCGGTTACGGCGGGTGTTGGCGTAGGTGCGCGGAAGCACGTTGGGCGCGGCCACCCGGCCGAGCAGCCCCTCCTCCACGGCGGTCAGGGCCTCCAGCCGCTGTCCCAGGCTCGGCGGCCGGAGGGGGTTGGGGGCCTTGGGTTCCTCGGCCACCCAGATCCCCCGGCGGCTCAGGGCCTGGAAGCTGCCGGGCCCCCAGGACTTGCGGAGCCGCTCGTCGAGCACGGCGGGCACGCTGGCCGGCAGGCCCCGCTCCCCCGCCCGCCGGGCGAGCTCCAGGATCAGGTCCGGGATGCCCCGGGCCTCGCCCAGGGGCCGGGGCCAGGGCTCGAACAGGGCCAGGTGCTCGGTGGCCGGATCCCGGAGTTTGTCGGGCTCCGACGCGGGGCGGGTCACCGGTTGCTGCAGGGCCAGGTAGGGCCGGCCGTCCGGCAGCGCCCCTTCCACCAGGTCCCAGCACTCGTGGGCCGTGGCCAAGGGCAGGACCAGATCCGCCACCGCGGCCGTCTCGGTGAGGTGGGTGTCCATGGCCACCAGGAGCCTCACCCGCTCCGGGTCGGCCAGGGCGCGGGACACCGCGTCCGGGTCCGGACCGTCATAGGCCGGGTTGGCCTCTGCGGCCAGGTACAGGTCCAGGGGGGAGTCGCCGTCCTCCAGGAAGGCCCGCCACCAGACCTCGGGGGTGCGGGTCGGCCGGGCCGGGGTGGAGAAGTAGGGCCCCCGGGCGGTCTGGATGCCCCCGGATCGGTTTACGTTGCCCACCAGATGGTTCAGGACCGCGGCAGCGGCCGCCTCGGGTGTACCCGGCGGGGCCACGGCCACCGAAGGTCGGCGGCCCACGAAGGTCATTGTGAGCCGGCGGAGCTGCTCGGGCGTGATGCCGGTGAGCTCGGCCACCCGGCCGGCGTCGTAGGTCGCGAGCACCCCGTCCAGGGCCTCGGCCACTGCGGGAGCCGCGGCCTTCAATGCCTTCCGGTCGACTCCGCCCTCGTCCCACAGCAGCTTGGCCATGCCGAGCGCTACCCGGGCCGCCGCCCCCGGCGGCACCGGCACCCACTCACACACCGACCCGGTCGCGCCCACAGCCTCGGCCAGCAGCACCACCCGCGCCCCCCGTGCCCGTGCCTCCACCAGACTGCGCACCTCGGGCACCCGGAACCGGCCGTCCATGAGCGGGGCTCCCACCAGGTAGATGGTTTCGGCCCGGCGCAGGTCGGGGCCGAGCACGGGCGCACCGTAGAGGTCGGCGTCGGACCGGGGCCCGGGCCGGCCGGGCAGGTCCCGGTCCAGCAGTACCTCCGTCCAGCCCAGCGCCTCCTGGAGGTCGCCCACCAGGAACCGGTCCATGGACAGGTGGAGCACCGACTGTCCTCCCACGGCCTCGGCGACCCGGCCCAGGGCCTCGTCCCAGGACACCGGCTCCCACCGGCCCGACCCCCTGGGGCCGATCCGCCGCAGGGGCCTGAGAACCCGCTCCGGATCGTACAGCCGCTCCAGCTCGGCAAAGGCCCGGGCGCACAGCCCCCCCTCGTTGGTGGGCGAGCCGGGGTTTCCCTCGATCTGCACCACCCGGTCCCCGTCGCGGAACGCGATGAGGGCGCATCGGGCGGGGCACATGCCGCACAGCGACGGTTTGGGGTTGCGGAACTTACGCAGGGTTCGGTGGGGGGGCTCGACCGGCCGCAGGCCGGCCCCGGCCGGCAGAGCCGCGCCGGCCGCGCCGGCAACACCCAGCTTCAGAAACGACCTTCGGTCCCAGCGGTTCACGGGGCCCTCCTCGGTGGGAAGCATCGCAGGAGATACCAATTGCAACGAAAGTATTACCAGGGCCGTGCCCCGTACCCTGGCAATACGTTTGAAAGTTTTATTAACCCGGCGACCATGGGGGCGCGCAGGTGGCCGCTGGGGCGTGGGGACTGCTTCCGGCCGGGCGTGAGTGCGGCATCCGGCTTACGCTGCCTCCGGCACTCAGCCCCATAGGCTGAAACACGGCTGAAATGCGGGCATTTTCGGAGCCCCCGAGGCCGGAAAAGCACCAAGCGTAGGCTGAGTGCTGGAAGCAGCGACTGTAAGAGCCACGCCCGGCGCTCCAGCAGGCCCCACGCTGCCGAGCGCGCCTGCTTAGCCGCCGGAGTAATAGTATCCGGTCGGGTTTGTGGGGTTTGGCACGAGTGCGTAGGGTACGGGCGGCTGGCCGGCCGTGTCAATCGGCTTCGGCCCGGGCGGGTCTTCAGGATTCGAGGGGAAGGAAGAACGAGAACGTGCTGCCGGCGCCCGGCCGGCTGCGCACCCAGATGCGGCCGCCGTGGAGCTCCACCAGGTTCTTGGCGATGGTGAGCCCCAGGCCCGAGCCTGCCTCGGTCTTGCGGGTGGGCGGCTCGGCCTGGTGGAACTTCTGGAACACCCGCTCCATGTCCTCGGCCCGGATCCCCCGGCCCTGGTCCGCCACCTCCACCACCGCTGCGGTGACCGTCGTGCTGCCCGAGACGGGTTCGACCTGGGGGTTCTCCGGGTCCAGCGGGGCCGTGCGGGTGCGCACCCGGATCACGCCGCGATCGCTGAACTTCACGGCGTTGTCCAGGAGGTTGTAGAGGATCCGGAGCAGGAGGGTGGGATCGGCCATCACCGGCGGCACGTCCATGGGCTCGAACCCCAGATCCAGGCCCTTCTCGGCCGCCCGGGGCCGCACCGACCGCACCGCCGACGAGACCAGCTCGTTCAGGTCCACGGCCTGGCGTTCGGGCTCCAGGCTGCCGGCCTCGATGTCCTTGAGGCAGAAGATGTTCTCCAGAATGGCCTGCAAGTGCTTGCCGTTGGACTCGATCAGCTGCAGGTCGGTGCGGTGCTCGTCGTCCAGTCGCGGCCCCATCTCCTGGAGGAGCAGCCCGGCGTAGCCGATGATCGCGTTGAGCGGGGTTTTCAGCTCGTGGTTGATGTTGTTGAGGAACTCGTCCTTGACCCGGTTGGCTTCTTCCAGCCGTAGGTTCTGGACCTGCAGCTCCTCCAGGGCGGCCTGGAGCTCGCGGGTTCGTTCCTCCACCCGGTCGTGGAGCACCTCGTTCTGGGCCTCCAGTTTCCTGCGGGCTCGGCTGAGCTCCTGGTTGAGCTGCTCCAGGCGGCGGGTGCGCTCGCGTACCTGCACCTCGAGGCGACGATTGGCCTCGCGTACCCGGTCGAACAGCAGGGCGTGGGACACGGCCACGCCGAGGTGGCTGGCCAGGATCGCCCAGGCCTTCGCGTTGTGGAGGTCGAGCTCGCCGGCGGCGGGGTGGCTCAGGTTCAGCACGCCTACGCACCGGCCCTGGACCACCAGTGGGAAGCACGCGAGGGATCCCACCGTCACCCCGTCGGACCGTGGCGCAAACCGAGGGTCCTCGACCGCCCGGTCCAGAAGGGCCGGCTCTCCGGCCGCGGCGCACCAGCCGGCCACCCCCTCCCCCACGGTGAACATGGCCCGGGGGTATCCTCGGAACCCGTAGTAGGCCGGGGCCCGGTCCAGGCGGGAACCAGCCACGGCCAGCACCAGCTCCCCCTCGGCGTCGGAAAGGAGCAGCACAGAGGCGTTCTCGGCCTTGGACAGCCGAAACACCAGGGTGAGTGCGTAGGAGATCAGACGCTCCAGGTCGGCCGAGCGCTCGAACAGGGTCCCCAGGTCTCGGAGCACGGCCAGCTCCTCGATTCGGGCCTCCAGCTCGCGGGTGGTGGACCGCAGGGCCCGGGCGTAGAGCTCCTGCTTGCGTTCGGCCGATGGGGCAGGGTCGGGCATGGGTGGATCTCCCGGTGTTTCAGACGAGGGCGTCCACGAACGCTTCGGCGGCGCCCCGCTTCCTTTCCAGGTGGCCAGCCAGGTCCTCCATCAGGGCCCGAGGGACCTCGGTCTCGGTCGGGGTGCCGCCGGCCGCGGCGTTGGCCGCGCCCAGTAGGGCCTGGGCCTGCCGCAGGTCGGCGCGCAGGGGAGGACCGTGGTGAAACCCCACCAGGGCTGCCGTCGCCGAGGGAAACCCCCAGGCCGACAGGAGGGTCTCACCGGCCGCGGCATGGTGGTCCCCGAACCGTCCCGCCTCCTCCCCCCGCAGCTCGGGGCCCCCGGTGCGGGCCAGCAGCTCGGCGTACTCCTCGGGGGTCTGGGCCAAGAACCAGATCTTTCCCAGATCGTGGAGGAGCCCGGCCAGGAACAGGGCGTCGGGGTGGAGCCCGACGTCGCCGAGGCGGCGCCGCGCCAGGTACCGGCAGCCTTCGGCGGTCAGATATGCGTGAACCCATAGGCCCCGCACCGGCTCGGGGGGGGCATCCCGCCACAGATCCAGCACGCCGGTGGCCAAGGCCAAGGCCTGCACCGTGACCCCTCCCAGCAGCACCACGGCCTGCTCCAGCCGGTCCACCCGACGGGCGAACCCATAGTAGGCCGAGTTGGCGAGCTTGAGGACGCGGGAGGTGACCGGGGGATCGTGCTCCAGGGCTTGGACCACGTCCGGCATTCGATAGTCCGGCGAGGCGAGCAAGGCGACGATCCGAGCTGCCACCGGGGGCAGGGTGGGTAGGGACGAGGGGGGCTCCGCGAGGCGGCGGGCCGTCCCCATCAGGCGCAGGCTCCTTTCCGGGCGGGCGGAAAGTGGAGCCGGAACGTGGTGCCCTCTCCGAGAAGGGTGCGCACCTCCACCCGGCCGCCCAGGTCGTCCACGATCTGTTTCACGATGTAAAGCCCAAGCCCGGTTCCCTGGCCCTTGGGCTTGGTGGTGAAGAACGGGGTGAACAGCCGGTCCCGGAACTCCGGGGCGATCCCGATGCCAGTGTCGGTGACCGAAACCACGATCCGCTCCCCCTCCATGGCCACCTTCACCAGTACCTGGGCCTCAGTATGGGGGTCGCGCTCCTGCTTGGCTCGCACGGCCTGGGCCGCGTTCCGCAGCAGATTTACCAGGGCGTGCTGCAGATGGTCGGGGCTCGCCTCCAACGGAGGAAGGCCGGGCTGGATCTCCACCACCAGGGAGACGCCGCCCTTGCGGAACTCGTGGTGGGTGACGAGAGCCGCCTCCTCCACCGCCTCCTTCACCGAGAGGACCACCCGGTCCCCGTCCGAGGGCCGGGCAAACGAGGTCAGACCCGATGCCAGGCGCTGGAGCCGCGCCGCGTTCCGGTAGATGATCTCCAGGTGCCGGCGCAGGGGGGCGTCCTCAGGGGTCCTGGCCAGCAGGATCTCCACCGACGCCGAGATGCTGGCCAGGGGGTTGTTTAGCTCGTGGGCGAACCCGGCCGCCATCTCGCCGATCGTGGCCAGCTTGTCCCCGTGGCGCATTCGCTCATGGGTGACCTGGAGCTCGGTGAGGCTCGACTCCAGCCGGTCCACCAGCCGGCGGGCGTGCTCCCGTAGGTACACCCTCTCGTCCGCAGGCTGGATCCGATCCCGCCGTCCACGGATATAAGAACGAACCTGGTGGGGGAAGTTCTCGGGAGAGATGGGCTTGGGGATGTAGCCGTCGCACCCGGCGGCCAAGGAGCGCTTCCGATCATGCGCCATGGAGTTGACCGTCACGGCCACTACCGGGATGCGATCGAACCCGGGCAGGGCCTTGAGCTTGGTGGCGGTCTCATACCCGTCCATCCCGGGCAGGTTGATGTCGAGCAGGATTAGATCGAGGCGCTCCCGCTCCTCCATGGCCCGTCGGACGCCCTCGAAGCCGTCGCGGGCATGGAGCACCTCGTACCCTTGATCCCGCAGCATCCGTTCCACGAGCCTGTAGTTTGCGGGGTTGTCTTCCACGTACAGGATACGGTGAGCAACGGACACGTTCTCTCTCCGCGGTGACCCCCCGCGGTGAACGGAACAGACGCATTGTAACGGCGGCTCAAAGAACTGTAAAGAAAGAATGCGCCCTACGTGCGGGAGAACGAAAAAAGCCCTGTCCACCGACCGTTCGTGCGAAGGAACGGCGCTGCGGGTGGGGGCCTCGTGGTTCCGAAACCCCGCAGCATGTTTCGCGTTTTCAAAGAAACTTTACCTTTGACTCCGCCCCCGGCGGCGTGTAGAAGTACGAACTTTCCCATGACGATCACGGACCAAACGGAGGACACATGGCACAGCGGAAGTACGACATCGCGGTGATTCCGGGAGACGGCACGGGACCCGAGGTGGTCGCCCAGGCCCTTCGGGCCCTGGAGGCGTGCGCGAAGCGGTTCGGGTTCGCCTATGAGACCGTCACCTACCCCTTCGGCGGAGATCACTACTTGAAGACCGGTGAGACACTTCCCGATGGGGCCCTCGACGAGCTGCGGCGGGTCGACGCCATCCTGCTGGGCGCGATCGGCCACCCGGACGTGAAGCCTGGCATCCTTGAGCAAGGCATCCTGCTCAAGCTCCGGTTTGCCCTGGACCAGTACGTGAACCTGCGGCCCGTGAAGCTCTACCCCGGGGTGTACACCCCCATCAAGGACAAGGGGCCCGAGGACATCGACTTTGTGGTGGTCCGGGAGAACACCGAAGGCCTGTACGTGGGGGCGGGGGGGTTCCTGAGGAAGGGCACCTCCGACGAGGTGGCGATCCAGGAGTCGATCAACACCCGCAAGGGGGTGGAGCGGTGCATCCGGTTCGCGTTCGAGTACTGCCGCCGCCGGAACCGCCGAAAGAAGCTGACCCTGGTGGGCAAGACCAACGTGCTCACCTACGCTTTCGACCTGTGGGAGCGCACCTTCAACGAGGTGGGGGCCGAGTACCCGGACGTGGAACGAGACTACGCTCACGTGGATGCCGCGTGCATGTGGATGGTCAAGAACCCCGAGTGGTTCGACGTGGTAGTGACCGACAATATGTTCGGCGATATCATCACGGATCTGGGCGCCATGGTGCAGGGCGGAATGGGCATTGCGGCCGGAGGGAACATCAGCCCGCAAGGCGTGAGCATGTTCGAGCCCATCGGAGGGTCTGCGCCCAAGTACACGGGCAAGAACGTGATCAATCCGCTGGCTGCCGTGTGTGCAGCCGCCATGATGCTCGACACCCTGGGCGAGGCCGAGGCCGCCGGTGCGGTGGAGGAGGCTGTGCAGTGGGTCACCTCCACCAAGCTCGAGAGCCTGGCCGCCGGTCGGATGGGGTACACCACGACCGAGGTGGGCGATCTGGTGGTGAGGCGGATCCTGGGTGACGGGAACGGATAGGCCGACGCTCCCCCCCCGCGGTGGGGGTGCGGGGCCGACCCCCATTTGGGCGTGGCTGGCGTTGGCGGCCACGGCCGTCGTGGCCGCGAGCTGCGCGGCGCCGGACGTACGGCCGAGAGGGTCAGACCCGCCCCTGCGGCGAGTGACGGCACGGGTGGTGCGGCCGGCCCCGGTGGATCTCTACGATCGCCGTCTGGAGACCCTGGGGGTGGTGGCCTTTGAAGGGCCAGGGGGGCGGGATCTGGCCCAGGACCTGGCCCGGAGGCTCGCCAGAACCGGGGCGTTCCGGGTGGTGGGGCCGGCCGAGATGGGGGAGCGCCTCATGCGTGCCGGGCTGATCGTCCGTTGGGACGAGTCACCGTCGGCGCTGCGGTGGGTTTACGAGCGCACCGGCGTGGACGGGGTGGTGGGGGGCCGGGTCGTCGAGTTCCGTGTGGAGGGGTTCGAGGAGGAGAAGCTCACCCTGGCCCCAGCCCCCACCGGCGAGTTCGGGTTCGTGCGGACCGAGGAGGGGAAGCTGGCCTACCGGGAGAAGCTGGCCTACCGGCCGGTGCCGCTGTTCTGCCGAACCGACACCGGCACGGTGGGTGCCCAGTACCGCATCTGGGATCTGCGCCGGGGCGAGGTGGTGGCCACCCTCCCCCGGAGGCTCACGACCCAGGTGCCGTCGTTCTGCTACCGGGGCGACGTGTCGGCCGACCTGATCCACGAGGCCCAGGGCCGGCTGCTCAAGCGGCTGTTCGGCCAATTGAACCGGCAGGTGCTCGAGTCGCTGGTGCCGGAGCACGAGCGCCGGGACCTGTTCTTCGAGGTGGTGGGCCCGGGGGTGAAGACCTCCCTGGTTCACGCCAACGAGCTGGGGATCCTCCACGCGAGCCAGGGCCGCTGGCGCCAGGCCATCGAGACGTGGGAGGAGTGCGTGCGCCTCGCCCCTGACGCGGCGTGGGCCCGGTACAATCTGGGAGTGGCCCTGGCCGCGGTGGGGCGACGAACCGAGGCCCGCAAGCAGTTCCAGGAGGCCTGGATCCGAAAGCGACGGCCGGTGTACCGCCGGATGGCCCGGGAGCTGGGGGGGGGCGAGCAGGGGAAGCCGCGGGAGGAAAGGCCCCATCAGGCCCCTGCGGGCTCGGGCAACGGGGAAGGGTAGCTTTCGTGGGTCCGTGGCCGTTGCCGGACTGTGATGCTGTGACGCAGGCCTGCTTGCACCGCTAGGAGACAAAAGAGGTTCTCGAGCCTCTTAGCCTCCCAGCTTGCTAGCGTCCTAGCGGGCCGAAGGCCCAACGTTGATCAAGGAGTCAGACCATGAAGAGATCCTACAGCGTGGCGGTGGTGGGGGCGACCGGAGCGGTGGGAACGGAGATGGTCCGGGTGCTGGAGGAACGGGAGTTTCCGGTGGCCGAGCTGCGGCCCCTTGCCTCGGCCCGGAGCGCCGGTACCGAGGTGCGGTTTCGGGGGGACGAGGTGCGGGTCCGGGAGCTCACCGACCGGAGCTTTGAGGGGATCGACATCGCGCTGTTCTCTGCCGGAGGCTCGGTGAGCGCCCGGTTCGCCCCGGCCGCGGCCGGGGCGGGGGCGGTGGTGGTGGACAACACCAGCCACTTCCGGATGGAGCCGGACGTACCGCTGGTGGTGCCCGAGGTCAACCCCCACGCCATCGCCGGGTACAAGGCCCGTGGGATCATCGCCAACCCCAACTGCTCCACGATCCAGATGGTGGTGGCGCTCAAGCCCCTGCACGACCGGGCCCGGATCCGGAGGGTGGTGGTCAGCACCTACCAGGCCGTCTCGGGGACGGGCAAGCGGGCCATCGAGGAGCTGGAGTGCCAGAGCCGGGAGTTGCTGAGCTTCCGCGAGCCCACCTGCCAGGTGTACCCGCACCAGATCGCGTTCAACTGCCTGCCCCAGATCGACGTTTTCCTGCCCAACGGGTACACCAAGGAAGAGATGAAGATGGTCAACGAGACCAAGAAGATCTTTGAGGACGACTCGGTGCGGGTGACCGCCACCACCGTGCGTGTGCCGGTGTTCTACGGCCACTCCGAGGCGGTGAACGTGGAGCTCGAGGAGAAGCTAACAGCCCAGGAGGCCCGGGAGCTTCTGGAGGACGCCCCCGGCGTGGTGGTGGTGGACGACCCGGCCGAGAGCCTCTACCCCCTGGCTGTGGACGCGGCCGGCAAGGACCCGGTGTATGTAGGCCGGATCCGCGAGGACGAGAGCGTGGAGAACGGTCTGAACCTGTGGGTGGTGGCGGACAATGTGCGAAAAGGGGCGGCCCTGAACGCCGTGCAGATCGCCGAGATCCTGATCCGGGAGTATCTGTGAGGTTGGGAGGCTAGGAGGCTAGGAAACGGCAAGTAACCCGGCGGCAAAATAGACTCGCTCTTTCTGGGGGGGGAGGCATGGGTCTCAGGAACCAGATTTCAGCGGACAGAAGACAGGAAATCCCGAGAAGCAGATCGGTGTCCCGGGGGATTCTCTCGACGCACCGAAGAGCCTTCTCCCTGTCCACCGACTCCTGAATTCTGTCCCCTGATACGGCCGCGCGCGGCTCTCCAGCAGACCCCATGCGCCCGAGCTTTGGAGCGGTTCGAGAGCCGCCCCGCCGCCTCGGGGAATGCACGAACTTGCGGAGCATGACATTAGCTCCCTAGCAGGCCGAAGGCCCCAAACGGTCAGAAACGGAACTTGGCCCGGGTCTTGGCCCGGTGCCGGGACGAGGCGTACAGGTACCCCAGGATCCAGCCCCCCAGCAGCACCAGGGCCCCCGAGAAAAACCAGTAGAACCGCTCCCGGGTTTCGAGCCGTGCCGCATAGGTCCGCAGGCGGTCCAGCTCCTGCCGGGCCGCTGCGTTCTCCTGCTCGAGCGCGTCGGCCCGGGCTTTGAGCTGGGCCGCGTTCTTGTGGGCCTCCTTCCACTCGGCGAACTCCTTCTGGACCGCTGCGAGTTTCCGCTCGAGGCTTCGGGCCTGGGAGCCCGAGCGTTCGGCCTTCTGCTCCCACTCGGCCGCCCGTGCCTTCAGGTCGGCCAGCTCCCGGCGGAGTCTGCCCAGCTCGGCCTCGGCCGCCTTGAGGCGGGGCCCCTTGGGCGGATCTCCGGAGAGGTACCGGGCCACCACCCACCCCTCCTGGCCGTCGGGAGTGCGCACCTGGGCCCAGCCCTCCTGCTCGTCCAGCTTTTCCAGAGGGGTGCCCGTGGTCAGCATGGCGAGGATCTTGTAACCCAGGCCCGGGCCCGACCGCAGGGTGATCTCCAGCTGGTCCGTGACGTAGAAGGTCTGCCCGGCCCAGGCCACGGCCGCGGCGAGCGGCAGGGTCAAGAGCAAAAAAAAGCGTAAGTGTCGCATGGAAGCCCCCTTCGGCCCACTGCGGGGCGGTCTAGAAACTAGAGACTAGAAACTGGAAAAATCTTTCTCGGCCCGTGAGGTGGGCAGGCTCTCCAACAGGCCCCTAGCCCCCTGGTTGGCGAGGTCCGTTTGGCTTGGGGGCCAGAAGACCATCGACCGTAGACCGACGACCGAAGTTACTTGGATGCGCTTCCTCGGGTCATGGGCGGCCAGCGGGAACCCCGGTGATTAGCACCCGCGTCGTTTCCCGTCAACACCTCCCGGGGGCCGGTGCCGGCCTTTCCTTGGCGGGCGGGGTTTTGTTACCTTGAGGCGTTTCAGACGGCTGCGGGGAGGCGGCGGTGACCCCAACGGTTTTGGAGGACGAACGATGGCTGGCCACAGCAAATGGGCGAACATCAAGCACAAGAAGGCCCGGGAGGACGCGAAGCGCGGCAAGATCTTCTCCAAGTTGGCCAAGGAGATCACCGTGGCGGCCAAGCTCGGCGGCGGCGATCCCGAGGGCAATCCCCGGCTCCGTCACGCGATCGACAAGGCCCGTTCCTTCAATATGCCCAAAGACAACATCGAGCGGGCGATCAAGAAAGGGACCGGCGAGGCCGGTGGGGCCGACTACGAGCAGGTGACCTACGAGGGGTACGGCCCCGGAGGGGTGGCCGTGCTGGTGGAGGTGCTCACGGACAACCGCAACCGGACCGTGGGCGAGATCCGGCACGCGTTCAGCAAGAACAAGGGAAACCTGGGCGAGAACGGGTGCGTGGCCTGGCTGTTCGAGTCCAAGGGGTACCTGACCGTGCCCAAGTCCGCCGTGTCGGAGGAGGAGATCCTCGAGCTCGCCCTGGAGGCCGGGGCCGAGGACGTGCGGGACGGGGAAGAGGTGTGGGAGGTGCTGACCGAGCCCGACCAGTACGACGCGGTGCGCTCGGGGTTGGAACAGGCCGGGCTGGCGGTCGAGTCCGCTGAGGTCACCATGCTGCCCAAGAACACCGTGAAGCTCCAGGGCGCCGATGCGGAGCGGATGCTCCGGTTGATGGAGATGCTCGAGGACAACGACGACGTCCAAAACGTGTACGCCAACTTCGACATCGAGGACGCCGAGATGGAGCGGATCGCCGGCCCATGAGGCTGCGGGCCGCGGGCATCGATCCCGGCACGGGGCGAACCGGGTACGGGGTGGTGGAGATTGAGGGGAACCGGCTGCGCCACGTGGCCCACGGGGTCATCGTGACCCGGGCGGCGGACGGCCTGTCGGAGCGCCTGGGCCGGATCTACACGGGACTGCTGGAGGTGTTCGAGGCGCACCTGCCGGCCGAGGTGGGGGTAGAGGGCATCTTCCACGCCCGCAACGCTCGCTCGGCCCTGACCCTGGGCCACGCCCGGGGGGCCGCGCTGCTGGCGGCCCACCGGGCAGGACTGCCGGTGCACGAGTACTCGCCCATGCAGGTTAAGCTGGCCGTGGTGGGGTACGGCGCGGCGGACAAGCGTCAGGTGCAGGAGATGGTGCGGCGGCTCCTGGGCCTCGGCCGGGCCGCCCCTGCGGACGCCTCCGACGCCCTGGCCGTGGCGATCTGTCACCTGCAGACGGCCCGGACCCGGCGGGCCTTGGGTGGAGGGCAGAAGTGAGAGGGGCGCGCGGGCGCGCCTTTCCAGCTCCTGTGGCGTGGGGCCTGCGATTCAGAAGCCAGAAGACAGACTTCAGCTCCAGTAGACCGCGAGGCGACCTGTTTGCGAAGAAATAACTCGACCCGATCCCCGCACAGTTTCGGCGGCGGGGCATGGGGTCCGCTTCCGGCCGCGCGCGAAGCCGGGTATTGAGATTCGCCGCGCAGGCACGGGGCACCAACGGTGGTTTCATGGCAGTCCGGCCGGGGACCGAACGGTTTCGCGGTGCGAGCGTTGGAGGCGCTGCGCGGCGAGCTAAGGAGCCGCACGCGGCTCTCCAGCAGACCCCATGCCCTCCGAGACCGTGAGGTGGCGCCAAAGAGGCGGGGCCATGCTTGGAACACTCTGGAATCAAGCAGGTTTTCATGCGTCCTAGCATCCTAGCCTCCCAGCGTCCTAGCGGAAGTTACACGAAAGGCCTCGCATGATCGCTCGGTTGGCGGGTAAGGTGGAGCTGGTGGCCCCGGGGGAGGTGGTGGTCGAGACCGGAGGGGTGGGCTACCGGGTGTGGGTCCCCCTGGGAACCTACCAGGCCCTGTCGCGGCGGCCCGAGGCGTGCCGGCTGCGGGTGGTCACCCTGATCCGGGACGAGGAGATCCACCTCTACGGGTTCCGGACGGCCGAGGAGGAGAGCCTGTTCCGGGCCCTTCAGGGGGTCACGGGCGTGGGGCCGAGGCTGGCGCTTCGGATCCTGTCGGGGTTGGTGGCGGCCGACCTGCGTTCCGCCCTGGCCCGGGCCGACCACGCGGCCCTCATCGCAATCCCCGGGGTGGGCAAGAAGCTGGCCCAGCGCCTGGTTCTGGAGCTGAAGGACAAGGTGGCTCCCTCCGAGCCGATCCCTGCGGCAACGAGCCCCGCCGGCCGGCCCGATCCCTCGTCCGAGGCGGTGGCCGCCCTGGAGGCGCTGGGCTACCCGGCCCGCACGGCGTCCGAGGCCGTGCGCCGAGCCCGGGACGAGGGGGCCGAGGGGGTGGAGCAAACCGTGAAGGCGGCGCTGCGCATCCTGGCGGCCCGCCGGTGAGGAGCCCAGGTCCATGAGTGAAACGGACCGGATCTTGACCCCCGAGCCGTTGGCCGAGGACGCGCCCGCCGCGCCCAGCCTGCGGCCCTCCCGCCTGGAGGAGTACATCGGCCAGGAGCGGCTCCGGGCAAACCTCCGGGTGTTTATCGAGGCGGCCCGCCGCAGGGGCGAGCCCCTGGACCACGTGCTGTTCGCCGGGCCCCCGGGGCTGGGCAAGACCACCCTGGCCCATATCATCGCCCAGGAGATGGGGGTGGGCATCGAGTGCACCGCCGGCCCGATTCTGGAGCGCGCCGGCGATCTCGCCGCGATCCTCACCAACCTGAAAGAGGGTGACGTCCTGTTCATCGACGAGATCCACCGTCTGAGCCCGGTGGTGGAGGAGATCCTCTATCCGGCGATGGAGGACTTCCAGCTTGACATCCTGATCGGTCAGGGGCCCAGCGCCCGGTCGATCAAGATCGACCTGCCCCGGTTCACCCTGGTGGGGGCGACCACCCGGTCGGGCCTGCTCACGGCGCCCCTGCGGGACCGGTTCGGGGTGGTGGGCCGGATGGAGTTCTACGTCCCGGAGGAGCTGTGCCGGATCGTGACCCGGTCGGCCGGGGTGCTGGGCATCCCCATCACCGAGGACGGGGCCTGGGAGATCGCCCGGCGCAGCCGGGGCACGCCACGGATCGCCAACCGGCTGCTCCGACGGGTGCGGGACTTCGCCGAGATCCACCACACGGGCACCGTGACCCGGGAGGTGGCGGACCACGCCCTGGCGGCTCTGGAGGTGGACGCAGCCGGGCTCGACCGGATGGACCGGCGGCTCCTGGCCACGGTGATCGACCGGTTCAAGGGGGGGCCTGTGGGCATCGACAGCCTGGCGGCCGCGGTGGGCGAGCAGAGGGACACCCTTGAGGACGTGTACGAGCCGTACCTGATCCAGCAGGGGTACCTGGCCCGCACCGCCCGGGGCCGGGTGGCCCTCGAGAAGGCCTACGAGCACCTGGGCCGGCCGCTCCCCGCCCAGGGGAGGCTGTTCTGATGGGCCGCCGTTGGGGGTGGGTGCTGGCGGCGGCGGTGTGGATCGCGGCCGCGGCCGCCTGGGCGGCCCCGCCCCCGGACCACAAGCAGCTCTTCTCGGGCACCTGGTTCCATGCCCCGGTGGCCGACGACGACTGCACGGTGTGCCACACCATCCACCGGGACCCGGTAGGGCCCAACCTCCAGGCGCCGGTGCCGGACCTGTGCTACGGCTGTCACGAGAACATGGCGGCCCGCGACCAGGTACACGAGCCGGTGGGGGAGGGCCGGTGCACCGACTGCCACCGGGTGCACACGAGCGATCAGCGAAAGCTCCTGGTCAAGCGGGTGCCGGACCTGTGCTACGGCTGCCACCCGGTGGACCGGGAGCACGTGGCCCGCAACACCGTGTGCACTTCGTGCCACGAGGTGCACTCCTCCGACACCGCTCGGTTCCTCAAGGGCGAGCGCACCCGCAACTGCGGCCAATGCCACGCCGACAAGCGCCGGGGCGAGACCGTGCATCGCCCGGCCCGGGAGGGGAAGTGCCTCATGTGCCACTTCACCCACCCCGACCCCAGGTTCCAGAACCGGGGGCTGCGGGCCGGGTTCCCGCGCACGGCGTACGCGCGGTACGAGAAGGGGGCCTACGCCCTGTGCGACCGGTGCCACCCGCCGGAGCTCCACGCCGACCCCGGGTTCCTGGGCACCCGGTTCCGGACCCGCACCGAGAACCTCCACGCCCGCCACGTGCAGGGCGAGCGCGGGGTGACCTGCTCTGAGTGCCACGACGTGCACGCCTCGGACCGGCCCGCCCTGGTGGTGCCGTGGGTCCGGCTGCCCGAAAAGGAGCCGGTGCCCATGGGGTTCATCCGGTTCAGCACGGGGGGCACCTGCGGCCCGTCGTGCCACGACACGGCCACCTATGTCCGGGAGGCCCCGGAGGAGGAGCTGCGGTGAGGCGGGCGGCGGTCTGGGCGATCTGGGCGATCCTGGCCGGCGCCCTTGCGGCCGGCGCGGCTGACCGGGTGGACTCGGGACCGGTGTTCCGGTACCTGGGGGCCAAGTGGTGCAAGCCCTGCCACAACCGCAACAGCCCCAACCCCAAGCTGCGGGTGTTCCACGGGTGGGAGGGCTCGGCCCACGCCAAGGCCTGGGAGGTGCTGCCGGACGAGGACAAGGGCAACCCCGTGTGCCTGCGGTGCCACACCACGGGGTACGGTCTGCCCCGCCGGGCCGACACCCGCCCCGAGGACCTGCGGGGCGTGCAGTGCGAGGCCTGCCACGGCCCGGGGAGCCACTACTTCCCCTGGCGGATCATGAAGGACCCCGTGGTCTCCCGGGAGCGGGGCCTGGTGATCCCGGACCGGGACGTGTGCATGCGGTGCCACTGGTGAGGAGGCCATGACAGAGCCCAACGGGCCTGGCCCGACAGCCCCTCTCCGGCCTCCCCGGAGGCCCACCCGCCCGGTGCGGGTCGGCCCGGTGACAGTGGGGGGCGGTGCACCCGTGTCGGTGCAGTCCATGACCAACACCGACCCCCGGGACGTGGACGCCACCGCGGCCCAGATCGAGCGGCTGAGCACGGCCGGGTGCGAGATCGTCCGGTGCGCCGTGCCCGACCAGGAGGCGGCCCGGGCCCTGGGGGAGATCCGTCGGCGGGTGCAGGTTCCGCTCATCGCGGACATCCACTTCGATCACCGGCTGGCCCTGGCCGCCCTGGAGGCCGGGGTGGACGGGCTCCGGCTCAACCCGGGCAACATCGGCGCCCGGTGGAAGGTCGAGGAGGTGGTGCGGGCGGCCCGGGAGCGGGCGGTGCCGATCCGGATCGGCGTGAACGCGGGCAGCCTGTCCAAGGATCTGTTGGCCCGCCACGGGGGCCCCACCCCCGAGGCCCTGGTGGAGAGCGCGCTGGGGCACGTCCGGATCCTGGAGGACCTGGGGTACGGGGAGATCAAGGTGAGCCTCAAGGGCTCCCGGGTGCCCCACACCGTGGCGGCGTATCGGCTTCTGGCCGACCGGTGCGACTACCCGTTCCACGTGGGCATTACCGAGGCGGGCACGCCGCTCCGCGGAGCGGTCAAGAGCGGCGCGGGTCTGGGGATCCTGTTCTGGCTGGGCCTCGGCGACACCGTGCGGGTGAGCCTCACCGGGGACCCGGTGGAGGAGGTGCGGGTCGCCTGGTGGATCCTGGCCGCTTTGGAGCTGCGGCAGCGGGGCATCAACCTGATCTCGTGCCCCACCTGCGGCCGCACCCGGGTGGCCCTGGTCCGGCTCGCCACCGAGGTGGAGCGCCGGCTGGCCCACGTGCAGGCCCCCCTCACCGTGGCCGTGATGGGCTGCGAGGTGAACGGTCCCGGCGAGGCCCGGGAGGCCGACGTGGGGGTGGCCTGCGGCAAGGGGGTGGGGCTGCTGTTCCGCCGGGGCGAGGTGGTGAGGAAGGTCCCCGAGGCCGAGATCGTGGAAGCCCTCGTGGCCCTGGTAGAGGAGGATGCAGGGCGGCGCGGTGGCTAGAGGCGGCCAAGTCTCTTCCGTCCCTGAGGGCTCTTTCGTCCTTCCAGCCCCAACGACGAACGACCAACGACTGACGACCAACAACCGAAGTTACACGGAGTGCACCCATGGACCGGTATTCGACGTTGTTCTTGCCGACGCTTCGGGAGGACCCGGCCGAGGCCGAGGTGGTGAGCCACCGGCTGATGTTCCGGGCCGGCATGATCCGAAAGCTGGCGGCCGGCATCTACTCGTACCTTCCCATGGGCCTGCGGGTGCTGAGGAAGGTGGAGCGGATCGTCCGCGAGGAGATGAACCGCGCCGGGGCCCAGGAGGTGCTGCTGCCCGCGGTGCAGCCGGCCGACCTGTGGAAGGAGTCGGGCCGGTGGAGCTACTACGGGCCGGAGCTCCTGCGGTTCGAGGACCGTAACGGCCGGGAGTGCTGCCTGGGGCCCACCCACGAGGAGGTGATCACCGACCTGGTGCGGGGACAGATCCAGTCCTACCGCCAGCTCCCGGTGAACCTGTACCAGATCCAGACCAAGTTCCGGGACGAGATCCGGCCCCGGTTCGGCGTGATGCGGGCCCGGGAGTTCATCATGAAGGACGCCTACTCCTTCGACGCCGACGACGCCGGCGCCGAGGAGAGCTACCGGAAGATGTACGAGGCCTACCGCCGCATCTTCGCCCGGTGCGGCCTGGAGTTCGTGGCCGTGGAGGCCGACACCGGCGCGATCGGCGGAAGCTTCTCCCACGAGTTCATGGTGCTGGCCGACTCCGGCGAGGACTCGGTGGCCGCCTGCCGGGCCTGCGGGTACGGCGCCAACGTGGAGAAGGCCGAGGTGAGGCCGCCGGAGCGGCCCGGGCCTGGCTCCGAGCCCGGCGCCCTGGAGCTGGTGGAGACCCCCGGGTGCCGCACCATCGACGAGGTGTGCGCGTTCCTCGGGGTGGAGCCCCGGCACACGATCAAGACCCTGCTGTTCGACACCGACAAGGGCATCGTGGCCGTGTGCGTGCGGGGGGACCACCAGGTCAACCCGATCAAGGTGAAGAACCTGGTCGACGCGAACACGGCCGAGCTGGCTCCGGAGGAGGAGGTCCAGCGGGTCACGGGCGCGGCCGTGGGGTACGCGGGGCCGGTGGGGCTGTCGGTGCCGGTGTACCTGGACCACGCCCTCCAGGAGGGGGTTGGGTACGTGGTGGGCGCCAACCGCTCCGACCACCACTACCGCAACGCGGTGGCCGGCCGGGACTTTCGGGTGGCCGGCTGGGCCGATCTGCGGGAGATCGAGGAGGGCGACCCCTGCCCCCGGTGCGGCGAGCCGGTCACGGTGCGCCGGGGCATTGAGGTGGGGCACATCTTCAAGCTGGGCACCAAGTACTCCGAGGCCATGGGCGCCACGTTCCTGGACCGGGAGGGCAGGGAGCGGCCGTTCGTGATGGGGTGCTACGGCATCGGCGTGGGGCGCACCGTGGCCGCGGCCATCGAGCAGAACCACGACGAGAACGGCATCGTGTGGCCGGTGCCCATCGCGCCCTGGGAGGTGCTGATCCTGCCGATCCGGCCCAGGGACGAGGCCACCGCCCGGGCGGTGGACGAGATCGCCGCCGGCCTGGAGGAGCGGGGCGTGGAGGTTCTGGTGGACGACCGGGACGAGCGGCCCGGCGTGCGGTTCAAGGACGCGGACCTGATCGGCGTGCCCCTGCGCATCACCCTGGGGCCCCGCGGCCTCAAGGAAGGGGTGGCCGAGGTCAAGGAGCGGGCCACGGGCGCCGAGCACCGGGTGCCGCTGGCCGAGGTGGCGGCCTGGGCCGCCGAGTGGGTCGAGGCCCGGAGGACCCCGGCGTGACCGCCCGGGACCGGATCTGGTTCGCCCTCGACACCCCCACGGCCGACGAGGCCCGGCACTGGGCTCGGCGGCTGCGGGGCGAGGTGGGCGGCCTCAAGGTGGGGCTGGAGCTGTTCGTGGCGGCCGGCCCCGGGCTGGTGCAGGACCTGGTGGCGGACGGCTGGCCGGTGTTCCTGGACCTCAAGTTCCACGACATCCCCAACACCATGGCCGGCGCGGCCCGGGCGGCGGGCCGCCTGGGGGTGCGGCTGGTGAACGTGCACGCCTTGGCGGGTCGGGCGGGGATGGCCCGGGCGGCCGAGGCCGCCCGGGAGGGGGCCCGGGAGGCCGGTGTGCCCGCGCCGCGGGTCCTGGCCGTCACCGTCTTGACCAGCCACGGTCCGGACGACCTGGAGGCCGCGGGCCTGGAGGGCCCTCCGGAGAAGGCCGTGCTGCGGCTGGCCGGGCTGGCCCGGCTGGCCGGGTGTGACGGGGTGGTGGCCTCGGCCCAGGAGGCCCCGGCGATCCGGGCGGCGTGGAGCGAGGCGGTCATCGTGACCCCGGGCATCCGACCCGCCGGGGCCCGACGGGGCGACCAGGCCCGGGTGACCACCCCGGCCGGGGCGATGGCGGCCGGGGCCGATCACATCGTGGTGGGCCGGCCCATCCGGGAGGCGGCCGACCCCGTGGCAGCGGCCCGGGCCCTGGTGGCCGAGGTGGCCGAGGCCCTGGGGCGGGGGGCATGAGCGACTGGGTGCTCGGACGGCGGGGGGTGCGCGAGCACCTCGTCCACGCCCCCGACACGGCCCGGGCCCTGTGGGTGGCCCGGGGGAGCCGGGTGCCCCGGGACGTGATCGAGGCCGCCGAGGGGCTGGGGCTGCCGGTGCGGCAGTGCGCCCGCCACGAGCTCACCGCCCGGGTGGGGTCCGAGCGCCACCAGGGTGTGGCCCTGGAGGTGGGGGGGTGGTCGTACGCCGACCCGGAAGACCTCCTGGCCCGGGTGGGGCGGGCTCCGGTGCCCCTAGTGGTGGCCCTGGACTGCGTCCAGGACCCCAGGAACCTGGGGGCGGTGCTTCGGGTCGTGGACGGGGTCGGGGCGGCCGGGGTGGTGATCCCCAAGGACCGGGCGGCCGGCCTGGGGCCGCTGGCGGCGCGGGCCGCGGCCGGTGCAGTGGCCACGGTGCCCGTGGCCCGGGTGGTCAACCTGGCCCGCACCCTGGACCGGTTCCGGGACGAGGGGCTCTGGGTGTACGGCGCGGCGGCCGAGGGCGACGACGTGTACTCCGTGGACCTGGACACCCCGGCGGTGCTGGTGCTGGGGGGGGAGCACGAGGGCATCCGGCCCAACGTACGCCGCCGGTGCGACCGAATGGTGTCGCTGCCCATGGGGGGAAAGGTGAGCTCCCTCAACGTGGCCGTGGCCTGCGGGGTGTTCTGCTACGAGTTCCTCCGTCGGCGGCGCGGACGGGACTGATACCGAGTTGCGTTCGGACAGAGATCCCTCTTGGGGGGCTGGCTAGAGACTCGTGTAGCGTTTCCGAAATCTCGTGGTTTTCCCAGGGGGTGGGGCTGGGGGCCCCTCCTTCGCTGAACGGCCTCGCAGGGGCCGCCGCGGCCGCTCCCCTGGCGCCGGGCGGCCCGGGCTGCTCGGCCGTCGCGCTTCGTCGGAGCCCCCAGCCCCACCCACGCAATCCGCAAGCGTTTTTGCGGAACGGAACACTAGAGACTAGACCATGCTTCCCGGGCCGTGAGGTGAAGGCGAAGAGGTGTGGTGGTTCCTAGAACGTGTGGGAATCCGGGACGTTTTCAAGCCTTCTAGCGGAAGTCACATGGAAGCGGAGGTCGAGTGGGCGCACGCCGTAGGGTCTGGACCATCGCTCTGGTGCTCGTGGGGGTGGGGCTGTTCGCCGCAGGGTGCGGGGGCGGGGAGCGGCGGCCCCGCCCCGGCCAGGCCCCGGGGTTTGCGATTTCCACCCTCGACGGAGACACGGTGCGGCTGGCCGACTACCCGGGCGCGGTGGTGCTCCTGGACTTCTGGGCCACCTACTGTGCACCGTGCAAACGGGTGCTGCGCCACGAGGTGGAGCTCCAGAAGAGGTACGGGCCAAAGGGGCTCCAGGTGATCTCGGTGGCCCTGGATCGCGACCCCGAGGCGGTGCGGGCCTACCTCCAGGAGAACCCCGTGAACTTTCCCGTGGCGCTCGCCAACGCGGAGATCCGAAAGGTCTACGGCGGGGTCGCCACCATCCCTTATATCGTGTTCATCGACCGGACCGGCCGCATCCGCTATCGGAAGATCGGGTTCGTGCCCGGCGACGAGGCGGAGATCGAGCGGTGGGTGGCCCGGCTGGTGGACGAGGGCACCGCGCCTCTCGTGGGGCCGTGACCGGCGTTTTTCGATGGGCCGGCGGGCTCGGATCGGAATCTCCGATTTGACCCGACCGGCCGAACAGGCGCAGAACGTCCAGCAGATCCGCAGGTTGGAGAAAGGAGGTGGACAAATGGGTGATCGGTTGGACCGCGCAGCGCCCTTGGACCCCGGCCCGGCTCGGGAAAAGTCCGGAGCCGCGCCGGCATTCCTCGTTCTCTCCGACGCGATCGGCGCCGAGCCGGAGCTGGGGCCGATCCTCATGCGCTCGTTCCTGTCCGCCGTGGCCCAGGCCGAGGCGAAGCCCGCACGGATCCTGTTCCTGAACCGGGGCGTGCACCTCACCACCGAGGGATCGTCGGTGCTGGACGTGCTGTCCGAGATCGAACGGGCCGGGGTGGAGCTGCTGTCCTGCGGGACCTGCTTGAAGTTCTTCGGCAAGCAGGAGGCCCTCCAGGTGGGCCGGGTCGGCACCATGCACGACACGGTGGAGACCCTGACCGGGCCCTACCGAGTCACCACCGTGACCTGACCCGGCATCTCGCGAGCCGCCCGCTGACCCGTTTCACCTCCTGATCATCCGGCGGGGGCCGGAAGCCCCAGCCGGACGACCGGAGGCCGAAGCCGCTGGGAGCCCCGCGATTTCCCAAGGTTGCGTGCGCGTCCCTGGCTCCCCCTGTCCCGAGGATTTCCGTGCCCCGGCGCCGGCGGTCCTATCCGGCGGGTGTCGGGAGGGGGGTGGTCATGATCGGCTTGTCCACCACCACGTACTCCTTGGCCACGAACACGGCTGCGGCGGCCGAGTCCACGAACGTGTGGATGTCGGCCGCCAGGAGCTGAAACGCCTGGGCCACCTCCGGCCCCGTGGCAAGGGCGAGGTCCCGGCGGTCCGCCCATACCTCGGCGTGGCCGATGGTGTGGGGCTCCTGCATCCCCTCCCGGGCCTCCCGGAGCGGAACGGCGAGGGGGAGGTCGAGGGCGTGCACCTGGATGTAGCGCCGGTAGGGCAGGAACTGCTGGTACTCCCGGGCGAGGGGGCCGTGGCAGGTGAGCCAGTGGAACCTTGCGGCCTCGTCGGACAGTCCGGGCCGGATGTTTCCCACGTAGTACCCCTTGAGGATGCTCGTACCTTCCCTGGCCACGATCTCCTCCGGGGGGTTGATCTGGGGGATCTCCATTCCGAACCGCAGAAAGGAGCCGGAGAAATCGACGAAGCGGGCCTCGCTCTTCCGGAGATCCCCTGCCGCCCGCTGCCCCTCGGTGGTCCTCAAGGCCTCCTCGAGATCTTCCGCGCTCTTCCACCAGAACTCGGCCACCCCGTCGTACGGTTCTCCGCCCGTCCCGTAGACCTGGCGGAGCATCTGGGTCACCGGGTCGTCGGGCAGTACCAGGCTTTGAACGTGTCGCCGGAGGCGCAGCGCCGGCGCGTGCCCCGCAACGAGGGAGGCGTGGTCCTCGAGCCAGAGGGCCCGAAATGCGGCGTCCGACAGGTTGGGTCGTTTGCGGAGAAAGTAGCTCAACCGGATCATAGTCCCTCCTTCTCGCTGGGGTGGGGGGCCCCTTGCAGCCATCGAGGGGCCTGGAGCGGCGCCCCCCGGGGGGCCTACCCGGACCAATCTACCGAACCGGGAGGGATTTGCACTGTCCGAACGGACGGTTGTGCTCTCCTGTCGCTCAGGACGGCCGGCGAAACGGACAGAACGGGCCCCCACTCACGCCGAGCACGAGCTCGGCGCGGTCCCCCGGAGCCCCCCCTGGCCCGGGCGATGAAACAGCGGATCTCTCCGGCGGAGCAAAGGCCATTCCGCCTCCACTTGACAAGCCGAGGGAATCGGGGGTTAGCTGATAAAAAACACCGTTGGGGGCAAAAGGGGGCCGACGGCCCCGTGAGACCGCTCTCCCCCCGGGATACGCCGCATTGGATCGCCGAGACCACTTATCCGCCTTTTTCCGAACCAAGCTCTCCCCTCCCCCGGGTCGACCGACCACGGTACGGCGCCGCCACCTGGACGCGGTGTTCCGGGCCGCGGAGCGCGCGCGGCTGGTGGTGATCTGCGCGCCGGCCGGGTTCGGAAAGACCACGGTGATGGCCGAGTGGCGGGGCCGCCTGAAGGAGCAGGGGATCGCGACGGGATGGCTCACCCTGGACGAGGGGGACGACGACGTCAGCCGGTTCCTTGTCCACCTGAGGGCGGCCATGGGCGCGATCGACCCGGCCTGCGGGACCTCTTCCCAGGAGGAGTACAGCGCGGAGAAGCCGGCTGCCGGGATGCTGATGGATCTGCTGGAGTGCGTGGCCTCGCAGGAGGCCCCGTTCGCTCTGTTTCTCGACGACTACGAGACGATCCGCAACCCGGAGGTCCATAAGGCCCTCCGGCGGGTGCTGCGTGTGGTCCCGCCGGCCGGACGCATCATCGTGGGCACCCGGCGGGAGCCCGAGCTGGGGCTGGCCCGCCTGCGGGCCCACGGCCTGTTGACGGAGATCGGGCCGCCTGAGCTCCGATTCCGGCGGGACGAGACGCAGGAGTTCTTCCTGGACAAGCACGGCCTGGACCTGGAGCCGGAGGACCTCGACCGGCTCCAGCGGTGCACCGAGGGGTGGGCCGTGGGCCTTCAGCTCGCGGCCCTGGCCCTGGGGGCGAGCCCCGACCCGAAGGCGATCCTCCAGTCGTTCTCCGGCTCGTTCGCCGACGTGGCCGACTATCTGGCCGAGGACGTTCTGGCCCGCCAACCGGAGTCGGTGCGGGAGTTCCTGCTCGTGACGAGCGTGCTCGACCGGCTGTGCGGCCCCCTGTGTGACGCGCTCACGGGTCGCTCCGACGGCTACGAGATGCTCGAGCAGCTGGAAAAGGCCAACCTGTTTCTCCTCCCCTTGGACGCCGAGAAGCGGTGGTACCGTTATCACAACGCCTTTGGCCAGTTTCTTCGGGCGCGGCTCGAACGGGGGTTCCGGGGACGGGTGGCCAGGCTGCACATCGCCGCCGCAGAGTGGTTCGAACGGGCCGGCCAGCCGGTGGAGGCGATCGGACACCTGCTGCAGGCCGGGGAGGAGGAGCGGGCCGCGGCCCTGATGGCGGAGTGCGCGAGGGACCTGGTCGAGCGGTTCGGTCAGTCGGGAACCGTGATCGGGTGGGTGGAGCGGCTTCCGGCGGACGTGGTCGACCGGTACCCCCGGCTGCGGTTCGCCTATGCCTCGGCGTTGTCGCTGCGACACCGGTACGAGGAGGCCTGCGGCGTGCTGGACCGGCTGCGCACCTCCAAGGTGGCGCAGCGCGCGGCGCCGGAGGAGCTGGACGAGATCAACGCGGTTCGGGCCATGGCCCTGGTCTTTGCCGATCGGGTGCAGGAAAGCCACCGGGCCGCCCAGGAAGGCTTCGAGAACCTGGCCCCCCAGAGCACGTTCGCCCACGGCTTGATCGGCAATGTGTTCGCCTACCACCTGGTGGCCACGAACCAGTTCGACCGGGCCGAGGCCCTGGTCACCGCCGCCCGCAGGAGCAACCTTCGGATCCGGTCCGACTTTGCCGCTGTGTACTCCCTGTGCATCGAAGGCGTGCTCCGGCTGGCCCAGGGGCGGCTGGGAGAGGCGATCGCCACGTACCGCAGGGCGTTGGAGCTCTCCCGGGAGCTGGTCTCGGGATACTCCGTTCCGGGCGCCCTGGCCGCGGCCCTCTTGGCCGAGGCCCTTTACGAGCGTGACGAGCTCGACGAGGCCGGTGACCTGATCTCGGCGCACCTGCCCCTCCTGCGGGAGAGCGGGCTGCTGGACGCGATCCTGATCGGCTATATCACGCTGGCCAGGGTCGTGGAGTACAAGGGAGATCCGGCCCGGGCCGATCGGATTCTGGCCGAGGTGGAGCAGATCGGCCGCGACCGGGGGATGTTGAGGCTCGTGGCGGTGGTGAACCGGGAGCGGGCGCGGCTGTTCCTGGCCCGGGGGGACCTGACCCGCGCCGGGGAGGCGGCCGAGCGGGCCGAACGCAGGCACATCTGGGAGCCGTTCGTGGGCCGGTGCATGCCCGCCTCCGATCCGGAGACGGGGGCGATCTCCCAGATCCGACTGCTTCTTCGGAGGGGGAACGCCGCCGAGGCCTTGGCACGGATTCGCCACGAGCTGCCCAGGGCGGAGAGCTCGGGACGGTTTCGGCAGGTGCTCAAGCTGCTGTGCCTGCAGGCCTTGGCCCTGGCCGCGACAGGCCAGCACCGGGAGGCCCTGCGAGCGTTGCGCGAGGGGCTTCGCCGTGGGGCGGAGGAAGGCTATGTCCGGACCTTCGCCGACGAGGGCCAGCCCCTGGCGGCCCTGCTGCAGGAGCTCCGTCCGAGCCTCGAGGAGGGAGGGGCGGCTGCTCCCTCCGGGCTCCCCAGGGAGTACGTGGACCGGATCCTCGTCGCCATGAGAGTTGCCCTGGGCTCCTCCGGGGAGCGGACCGCCCCGGACGAGCAGGCTCCGCTGGAGCCGCTTTCGGAGCGGGAGCTCTCCGTCCTGGAGCTCTTGGCACTGGGGTTGTCCAACAAAGAGATGGCAGACCGCTTGTGCGTGTCCGAGAGCACGGTGCGCTTCCATCTACGAAACATCTACCCCAAGCTGCACGCCAAAAACCGGACCCAAGCGATCCTTAAAGGCCGCAGGTACGGGCTCATCCCCTGACCCCGCCCCCGGTCTCGAGCCACCTCTCCCATCGAACCATGGCTCTTCTCGCCGGCGTCTCCTGTCTTTCCCGACAGGCGGCCCCGACACCCACCACCCATAACCGTCCTCTCGGACGGTCTGGCCTTTAAGATCCCCGACTACCCTCGTTCTCCACATCCCCCTAACCCAACTCGCACGGGCCGGCCCGGAGCCGGCCGGGAAGGAGAACCCGTGAGAAACGCGATCGATCGGTTTCGTTTGGACGGCAAAGTCGCCCTCGTGACGGGGGCCGCCCGGGGGATCGGGGCGGCATGCGTCGAGCTCCTGGCCCAGGCCGGGGCCAAGGTTCTCGTCACGGACGTGCTCGACGACCTGGGGCAGAAGACGGCGGAGCGGATCCGGGAGTCGGGTGCGGAAGCGGTGTACCAGCGGCTGGACGTGACCCGAGAGGACGACTGGGGCGCCGCGGTGACCAAGGCGGTGGACACGTTGGGGGGCCTCCACGTGGTGGTCAACAACGCGGGCGTCGAGAAGGTGGCGCCCCTTCTCGAGACCACCCTGGAGGACTGGCGCAGGGCCCACGCGGTGAACCTCGAGGGGGTGTTCCTGGGGACCCGGGCCGCGGTGGACGCGATGCGTCCCGGCGGGGCGTGCGGCCAGGGCGGGTCGGTGGTCAACATCTCGTCGGCCGCGGGGTTCGTGGGGATGCCTGGCCTGAGCGCCTACTGCTCCACCAAGGGCGGCGTCAGGCTGTTTACCAAGGCCGTGGCGTTGGAGTGCGGCCGGGCCGGCCTGGGGATCCGGGTGAACTCGGTCCACCCGGGCGTGATCCAGACCCAGATGCTGGAGGATGCCGCCCCCTCCCTGATCCAGCTCCTGGCCGGCGGCGACGAGGGCCGGTTCCAGCAGCTCCTCGACGACCTGCACCCCATCGGCCGGCCGGGCCGGCCCGAGGACGTGGCCGCCGCCGTGCTGTTCCTGGCCTCGGACGCGGCCGGGTTCATCACGGGCACCGAGCTCGTGGTGGACGGTGGACTCACGGCCCAGTAGCGACACGCCCGAGGCGTGGCAGGAGGACTCCGATGTCGTACTTCGACCTGAGCCCCGACCTGACTTGGGAAGACCTGGCGGTGCGCGCGGCCGTGCACAAGTTCGCGGCAGAGGTGATGCGGCCGATCGCCCACGATCTGGACCGGATGAGCCCCGACGAGGTGGTGGCCGAAGGGTCACCCCTGTACGACTTCTACCGCCAGGCCTACGGGCTGGGCTACCACAAGGCGTTCTTCCCGGCCGAGCTGGGAGGGCCGGGGTTCAGCCCCCGCCAGAAGCTGATCGCCCTGGAGGAGATGGGCTGGGGCAGCTTTGGGCTCTCGGTGGCCCTGGGGGTGGCCTCGTTCCCGTTCTACTTCCTGCTGGCCAGCGGGAACGAGACCCTGATCCAGAGGTACACGCTTCCCTACCTGGCCTGCGCCGACGGCTCGATCCGGGGGTGCTGGGGCATCACCGAGCCCAACCACGGCTCGGACGTGATCCAGTTCGGTGAGGCGTTCTTCTCCGAGCCGGGCCGTAAGGCGGACGTTCGGGCCTTCCGCGACGGGGAGGAGTGGGTGATCCGCGGGCAGAAGTCCGCCTGGGTCTCCGGAGCCACGGTCGCGACCCACTGCCTGCTCCACGTCCAGCTCGACGAGTCCAAGGGGCTCGCCGGGGGTGGGGTGTGCATCGTTCCCCTGGACCTGCCGGGCGTGAAAAAGGGCCGACCCCTGGACAAGCTCGGCCAGAGGGACCTGAACCAAGGGGAGCTCTTTTTCGACGAGGTGCGCATTCCTGCCGACCACATGCTGGTGGGCCCGGACCAGTACGAGGGGACGGTTCAAGCCATCCTGGCCGTTGCCAACACGTGCATGGGAGCCTGGGCCACGGGCCTGGCCCGGGCGGCCTTGGACGAGAGCCTGAGCTGGGTGAAAGACCGCGTGCAAGGGGGCAAACCCCTGATCGAGCACTACTCCATGAAGCAGCGGATCTTCACCCTCTTCCGCCGGGTGGAGCTGTCCCGGCAGATGGCCCGGGCGGCTGGGGGCCTCAACCTGGACAACCCCACGCCCTTTGTCGAGTACTCCCTGGCCGCCAAGGTGAGCTGCACCGAGCTCGCCTTTGCCAACGCCCACGACGCGGTCCAGATCTTCGGCGGCAGCGGCCTGAGCCGGGAGTACCCGGTGGAGAAGCTCTTCCGGGACGCCCGGGCCGCAATGATCGAGGACGGCAACAACGAGGTGCTGGCCCGCAAGGGCGGGCTCGTGGTGGGCGAGACCTACCCGCGGGTGAGCCGGGGGCGTCCCGCTGCCGACTGAGCCGGCCCTGTCGGGGGACCGGCCGACGGATCGAAGGAGAACCGGATGGGTGAGGTGTATGTCGTAGGCGTGTCCATGACCAAGTTCGGGCCCCACCCGGGCAAGGGGGTCAAAGACCTCGCCCGCGAAGCCGTGGCCGCGTGCCTGGCCGACGCGGGGGCGGAGGTCTCGGCCGTGGAGGCCGCGTTCTACGCCAATGCGGTGCAGGACTGGGTGGAGGGGCAGGTCACGATCGGCGGGCAGATCGCGCTGCGGGAGGCCGGGATCCAGCGGGTCCCGATCGTCAACGTGGAGAACGCGTGCGCGTCGGGATCCACCGCGCTGTGGCTGGCGGTAAACTATCTGCGGGCCGGGCAGGCGGATGTGGTGCTGGCCGTGGGCACCGAGAAGATGGTGTTCCCGGACGACCGCGAGCGGATGGGCCGCGTGATGAAGGCCTTCGAGGGCGGGATCGACATCTACGACATCCAGGCCACGTTCGACCGGCTCGCCGCCGAGGGCGCCGGGGTGGACGCGGGCGGCGGCGAGGGGCACCGCAGCCTGTTCATGGAGATCTACGCGAACCTGGCCCGGGCCCACATGAGGCGGTTCGGAACCACCCAGCGCCAGATGGCGGTGGTGGCGTCCAAGAACCATTATCACGCGTCCCTGAACCCCAAGTGCCATTACAACCGCGAGATGAGCGTCGAGGAGGTCCTGGCGGGTCGTCCCCTGGGCTACCCGCTCACGGTCCCGATGTGCTCGCCCCTGAGCGACGGCGCGGCCGCCGCCCTGGTGTGCACCGAGGCGGGCCTTCGTCGGCTGGGCGTCCCGCGGGCGGCCGCCGCACGGATCCGGGCGTGCGTGCTGGCCAGCTCGTCGGAGCGGGAGTTCGGGGACCTCGAGGACCACATCTGCCGCCGGGCGGCGTTCCGCGCGTACGAGCAGGCCGGGGTGGGCCCGGAGGACATCGACGTTGCGGAGGTTCACGACGCGGCCAGCTTCGGCGAGATCTTCCAGTCCGAGCTCCTGGGCTTCTGCCCGATCGGCGAGGGCGGGCCCCTGGCGGAGAGCGGGGCGACCCGGCTGGGGGGGCGGATCCCGATCAACGTTTCGGGCGGGCTCGAGTCCAAGGGCCACCCCATCGGCGCCACCGGCCTGGGGCAGATCTACGAGCTGGTCGTCCAGCTCCGCGGCCGGGCCGGGGCCCGACAGGTGGAGGGGGCGCGCCTGGCGATCCAGGAGAACGGCGGCGGGCTCCTGGGCGTGGAGGAGGCCAGCGCGGTGGTGACGATTCTGGGCAGGGATTGATTACTAAGGCCTACGAAGGTATTGCCGGACGCGGGTGGGGGACTGGCTCCGGCCGGGCGCGAGTGCGGCACCCTTTTCGCCGCGCCTTCGCATGCCGTTGTCAGCCCGGTAGGCCGGGGCGCCGGTGGCGGAAGTTCCGGAACTTCCAAAGCGATTCCTGCTTGGTGAGGGCGCGGCGACGTGAGGGGCCGCGCCCGGCTCTCCACCAGCCCCCCACCCGCTGGTTCCCTTGTGAACGCCGGAGATCTGGCAATACTTCCGTTGGTATTAATATTAACCTGGCGGCAAAATAGGCGCGGCACCTCGGAGGGCGGGACAAGGGACCTGCCTCCGGTCGGGCGCGAAGCCGGGCATCGAGATTCGCCGCGCAGGCACGGGGCCGAAGAGCTGGTTTCATGACAACTCGGTGCAATCCAAACCCTTTCGCGGTCCGAGCGTCAGAGGCGCTGCGCGGCGAGCTAAGGGGCCGCACCCGGCTCTCCGGCAGGTCCCTTGTCCCCTCCGAGCAGGGAGCGATAGCGCCTGTTTATCCGCCGGGTTAATAATTCGTCCCCGGCGCGGTGTTTCCAAAACCCAGCAGTAGGGAGAAGGCAAGATGGCGGACGTGCTGAGACGCGGGGGCGGGTTCCTGACCGGGAAGGTGTCGCCCACGGACGTGTTCGTGCCGGAGATGTTCGACGCCGAGCAGATGCTGTTCGCGAAGACGGCCCGGGAGTTCATGGACAACGAGGTGATCCCCCTCTCGGACCAGATCGAGGCGAAGGACCTGGCCATCAGCCGGGAGCTCATCCGCAAGGCCGGGGAGCTTGGGCTCCTGATGGCCGACGTGCCCGAGGCGTACGGCGGCCTCGGGCTGGACAAGTGTTCGAGCTCGCTCGTGGCGGAGAACCTGTGCGGCCAGGGCTCGTTCCAGACGATGACCATGGCCCACACCGGCATCGGCACGCTGCCGATCGTGTACTACGGCACCGAGGCCCAGAGGCAGAAGTACCTTCCGGGCCTGGCGAGCGGGGAGCTGGTGGGCGCCTACTGCCTGACCGAGCCGGGGGCGGGGTCCGACGCCCTGGGAGCCCGGACCAAGGCGGTGCTCAGCGACGACGGCACCCACTACGTCCTGAACGGCACCAAGCAGTTCATCACCAACGCCGGGTTCGCCGACGTGTTCACCGTGTTCGCCAAGGTGGACGGCGAGAGGTTCACCGGCTTCGTGCTCGAACGCGACACCCCGGGCCTGTCCCTGGGGCCCGAGGAGCACAAGATGGGCATCAAGGGGTCCACCACCACCACCGTGATCCTTGAGGACGCCCGGGTGCCGGTGGAGAACGTGCTCGGCGAGGTCGGCCAGGGGCACAAGATCGCGTTCAACATTCTGAACATCGGCCGGCTCAAGCTCGGCCTCGGCGCCGTGGGGGTGGCCAAACGCACGATCGAGGAGGCCCTGGCCTACGCGTTGGAGCGCAGGCAGTTCGGGCGGCGTATCGCCGAGTTCGGGGCGATCCGGGAGAAGCTCGGCTGGATGCTGGCGCGCACGTACGCCGCGGAGTCCGCGGCGTACCGGACCGTGGGCCTGATCGACGGGCTGCTCGAGGGCACCGAGGACAAGTACGGCCCCGCCGGGCTCGAAGCGATCGAGGAGTACAGCTGCGAGTGCGCGATCGTCAAGGTGTACGGCAGCGAGGTGGCCGACTTCGTCACGGACGAGGGGATCCAGATCCTGGGGGGGTACGGGTACTGCGCCGAGTACCCGATGGAGCGCTACTACCGGGACAACCGGATCGCCCGGATCTACGAGGGCACGAACGAGATCAACCGGATCGTGGTGGCGAGCATGCTGCTCCGGAAGGCCGCGGCCGGGGCCCTCCCGCTGCTCGAGGCGGCCCGGGACGCGGTCGGGCCGGCGGCGCCCGCCGGCGGGCTCCTGGGCCCCGAGCGGGCGGCCGTGGCCAACCTCAAGCGGCTCGCACTCCGGGTCATGGCCGAAGCGGCCCGCGCGTACGGAAAGGCCGTGGGCCGGCACCAGGGGGTCGTCCTGCGGCTTGCGGATCTGGTGATCGGGGCGTACGTGGCCGAGTCCGCGGTGCTGCGTGCGCTGCGCGACGCGCAGGAGCGCGGGAAGGAGCGGGCGGCGCTGCCCCTGTCCGCGGTCCGGCTGGTGTGTGCGGAGGTGGTGGACGCAGCGGGCCCCCGCGCCCGGCAGTGCCTGACGGCCATGGGTGCGGAGGACCGGCTTGCCGACGCCCACCGCCTGGCCCGGCCCGTGCGCACCGACGTGGTGGCCGAGCTCGAGACGATCGCGGCCCGGCTGGTGGAGATGGAGCGGCTGGTCTTGTAGGAGCAGCGGGCCGGAAGGGCGCGCACCGCCGCATGACCATGACACCGACAGACGGAAGGGACGACGGACCGATGGACAAGAAACCGAACGACATCGTGATCATCAGCGGGTGCCGGACGGCGATCGGGCGCTTCGGGGGCAGCCTGAAAGGCCTGCGGGCCCACCAGTTGGCCGGGGTGGTCATGGAGGCGGCGATCGAGCGGGCGGGGATCGACAAGGGCGCGCTCGGCGAGGTGATCGTGGGGGACTGCGTGCAGTGCCCGGACGAGGCCAACACGGCGCGTACCGCGGCGCTGGCGATCGGGGTGCCGGTGGAGGTGCCGGCCTATACCGTGCAGAAGCAGTGTTCCAGTTCGATGCAGGCGCTCATGTCGGCGCGCCAGCAGATCCTGGCCGGGGACACCGACATCGTGCTCGTGGCCGGCACCGAGTCCATGTCCAACGCGCCGTACGTGCTGCCGGGCGCCCGTTGGGGTGAACGGTTGATGGACGGCAAGATGGTGGACGCCGTGTGGGAGCTGCTCCACTCCGGGTCCACGTTCCTCGGGGAACGGATGATCATGGGCCAGACCGCAGAGAAGCTGGCGCGGGTGCACGAGATCGGCAGGGCCGAGCAGGACGAGGTGGCCCTGCGGAGCCACGCCAACGCCGAGGCGGCCACCCGTTCCGGCCGGTTCAAGGACGAGATCGTGCCGGTGGTGGTCAAGGGCAAGAAGGGGGAGACCGTCTTCGAGACGGACGAGCACACCCGGTTCGGGCTCACCATGGACGACCTGTCCCGGCTCAAACCCGCGTTCGCCGGGGACGGGACGGTCACGGCGGGCAACGCTTCGGGCCTGAACGACGGCGCGGCGGCCGCGGTGGTGACCACCCGGGCGAAGGCGGAGGAGTTGGGGGCCGCTCCCCTTACCCGCATCGTGGCCCAGACGTCGGCCGGGGTGGATCCGACGATCATGGGATACGGGCCGGTGCCGGCCACGGAGAAGCTGCTGGCCCGGGCGGGCCTGTCCCTGGCCGATATCGGGTTGTTCGAGGTGAACGAGGCGTTCGCAGCCCAGTACCTGGCATGTGAGAAGGGGCTGGGGCTCGACCGGAAGAAGGTCAACGTGAACGGGTCGGGGATCGGTCTGGGCCATCCCGTGGGGTGCACCGGGCTGCGGATCGTGGTGAGCCTGCTGTACGAGATGCGCCGCCGCGGGGAGCGCTACGGCCTGGCCACCCTGTGCGTGGGGGGCGGCATGGGCATGGCCACCCTTCTGGAGCTCGAAGGGGCATAGGCAAGGATGCTCGGGGCCGCGTCTAGCCCGCATTATTCATGAGCGTTCGTCGCGAAACCGTCGAGTGTGCGTCAGATCGGGGCAAGCACGAGCGCACGAGGGGCGCAGGCGTACGGGACGGTACGTCGAGCCCCGAGGCGCGAGCACGCCCCGAGATGGCG
>Ga0256830_1000457_pt1 | contig 33148 bp, 25 predicted proteins | sample 128326metaG_FD_190537 | JGI IMG/M metagenome (GOLD analysis project Ga0256830, IMG submission 190537) | Hydrothermal vent microbial communities from Lau Basin, Pacific Ocean - 128-326 | ecosystem: Environmental > Aquatic > Marine > Hydrothermal vents | place: Pacific Ocean: Lau Basin | collected...
GATCGGCGATACACTGAAGGGCAGTGCAGCCGTTTTGCTTGGTATGTACTTCCTGGAAGATCCGGTAACGGTCGGACTCTGCGGAATAAGCTCGATTATCGGCCATAACTTCCCGGTTTTTCTTAAATTCCGTGGCGGAAAAGGTGTTGCGACAAGTCTTGGAGTTCTTGCCGTGTACCTACCTCTTGCTGCTGCCGGGTTTGTAATAATATGGAGCGCTGTCTTTCGAATCTGGAAAATATCTTCCCTGTCGGCATTGTTTGCTTTTTCAGGAGTATTTCTGATAGCGTATTTTATGTATCAGGAGGAATTTCCTGTAATTACGGGCATGTTCGTCCTGGCTGTTATTATGCACAGAGGTAATATAGTACGCCTTATTAAAGGGGCTGAGCCTCGTGTAGGAGGGTAGGCGCTATGGGAACTGGAATGACAAGGTTATGGGCGCTGTTAATGCTTGCCGGGTTTTTATTTTTTGTTCCGGCAGTCGCACAAGTCGGTCACCATCCGGATCGTTCCTTGGAGGTGGATTCAGCAGACCCTGAAGCTCACGCGCTTTATATGCTCCAAGCAGCCAGGGAAAAACTGGCTCTAGGCGATACAGATGGCGCTATTGCCATGGCCGAAAAAGCGGTGATAGAGTCACCAGACTTTCCTTGCTCTTATTTTCTGCTGTCCCGTATTTATTTATCAGATGATCTTTCCCATGCCGCACTTCTTTTCTCGGATGGCGTGATTGCATGGCTGCGCAACTTTCGTTGGTCCCTTGCCACTCTTGGCGGAGGCGCCGCCTTGCTGCTTCTTGCCACTATAGTTTCGGTTTTTATAGGTTGGGTTGTTTTATTCTTAAAAAGCGCTCCGCTTGTTCTGCATGATTTAAAAGAAGGAAATATCGACTGGCGCATCTTGCTGCTCTCTGCAGCATCCGTGTTTTTGGGCCTGTTTTACCCGATATGCTTTTTTTCGATAATCCTTTGGCCCTACTTTGTACGCCGGGAGAAATTATTTTTATGCGTATTTCCCCTGGTAATGATCATATCTTACTGGACGTTGACCGTAATTGCCTCGAACTTTCTCTTCCCGGTTTCTCCCAGGCTTAAGGCTGTTGTAGCCGTACAGGAAGGACATCGGTTTAAATATGCCTTGGATATACTGAATCCCCCTGAATCGGACGAGGAGCGGTTTTCTCTGGCCATGGTTTTCAGCAAAAACAGAGACCACAAACGGGCAATAGAGCTATACTCGGGAATTGACAATAAATGGAAATATTATGACATTGTTCTAAATAACATAGGTTCCAGTTACTACAAGCTGGGCCAACCGGAAAAAGCAATAGAGTATTTCGAAAAAGCATTCGGCTCAGGACTGTCTTCCGTGGAGTACAACCTCAGCCAGGTTTACCGTGATGGTCTTCTTTTCGACAAAGGAGAGCGATTATTTAAAAACTTGCAGGCTCGTGATCCCGACTCTGTCTTCCGGTTTATGTCGTCCGACAGGGTGGTAGTTGACGAACCGCTTCCACGGATGGCGCTGTGGAGCCTGGCCTTGAGATCAACCGAACAGATGGATGCCTTGAGAAGCGCGTTATGGAAACCTCTGCTTGGAATTATCCCGTTGAAATTCGCTCCCGGAACAGGAGCAGTTCTGCTTGTGCTGTTTTTTATACTGGAGTCCAGGCCTAAAAAGAGACCGCAAACCTATAAGTGCAGGAAATGCGGTTCTGTTCATTGTGGAAGATGTGAAAAACGTCTGTTTAAAGCAAATGTTTGCAATTCCTGCTACTTGGGTTCTCTACGGATAGATCAAAGTGATCCCCAGGAGCGTATTGCAAAGATACTTCAAACGCAAAAACATTACGACAACCGGATGCGGGTCACAAAACTACTTGCGTTTTTTCCCGGGCTTGGAAGCTACTTCCTGGGACACTGGCTTTCGGGATTCCTGCTGCTTTCGGGATTTATTCTTTCATTTGAAGTAATGTTTCTAACCGATTTTCTGTTCTGGATTCCATTTTCCATGAACGGTTTTAATGCCCGGCTTGCCGGACTCATAACCGCTTGCGGCCTTGTTGTAACCAGTTTCTACCTTGTCAAAAAAGGAGTTCTTCACGGATGGCGCTAGAGGGTAATCTTAAAGATTTCGGCCTTGCCGACATCCTTCAACTTATCTTCTTTCAGAGAAAAACAGGTGTGTTGACCTTAAGGGGGCATATTGACTCGGTCCGTTTGTCCTTTCTTGAGGGAAACGTCGTCATGGCGATATCCAAAAGGCGTGAGAAAAGTGCTCGCGTCGGCCGGATGCTGGTTCAAAGAGGTTTTATTTCTGAAGAAGACTTAGAAAAAGCCCTTGAGTCAAGCAAGGGATCAGCCGAACGCCTTGGAAAAATACTTTACTCTGAAGGCAAAATAGGCCTTGAAGACCTGGTTGAGATCGTTTCAGCCCAGATGGCCGAGACGGTTGTGCAGTTATTCAGCTGGAGAAAGGGTCACTACGAGTTTGTAGCTCAGGATGTTGTTATAGACCCGGATGTTGGGGTTTCCCTGGATACAGAACACCTTCTCATGGAGGGGTTACGTATCACTGACGAATGGTCTTTGCTTAACGGAAAAATCGATCTGGACACCACCTATGACAAGGTGCCGGGCGTCACAGCCGACGATCTGGATGAAAATGAGCGGACCGTCTTACCGTTACTTGATGGCCGAACAGATGTAAATGCCATAATGGACCTAAGTGTCTTGAGTCAACTTGATACAGCCAAGGCTATAGTCTCATTGGAGGACAAAGGGCTTATTACGGCAAAGTCTCCCACCGAAGTTAGTCATGAACCGATAACAAAAAATGGTGGAGGAATTGGAGCCGCTCTTGCCAAGATTGCTATTAATAAAAGTACCGTATTTTACCTTCTCTCCACTCTCGTTCTTGTTTTGATGGTTGTCTTTACGTTTCGCAGTTCACTGAGCATAGCCAATGACCTGGAACACTACGCAGAAGGCGTAGCGCTGGAAAAACTTAGATTGCAAATAGAAATGTTCAAGGCTGAAGCCGGTTTTTACCCAAACAGCCTTGATGAACTGTCACCTGAGAAATCGGGTGAGCTTGCCTATCAGCAATACGTTTATCATAAGAGGGAGGGGGGAGGATTCATTCTTATTGATTTGGGTCCCGACGGCATCGAAGGAAGCGAGGACGACATTAAGTAACCACGCCGGGCTGAAAACTTCTTAAATCCATAAAAACCTTCCTATACAGATTCATAGCTCTGCATGCCTGATCTTATGAATACCAAGAAAGCTGTTACTCTTTTAAGCGGCGGGCTTGATTCCGCAACAGCTGCTGCCATAGCGGCTTCAGAAGGCTATACCCTGTATTGTCTTAGTTTCGATTACGGCCAGCGCCACAAGCAGGAGCTGGAATCTGCGGCTCTTACAGCCAGGTCGCTTGGCTCTGCCCAGCATATGGTGCTTTCGGCGGATATGAGAAAACTCGGAGGGTCAGCCCTAACATCCAGTTCAATCCATGTGCCCAAGGATCGCAACACGCATGAGATGGAATCAGGTGGAGTTCCCGTCACTTACGTTCCGGCCAGAAATACTATCTTCCTGTCTTACGCGCTTGCATGGGCCGAGGTGTTGGGATCTTCTGATATCTTTATAGGTGTGAACGCCGTTGATTACAGCGGCTACCCCGATTGCCGTCCGGAATTCATTACAGCTTTTGAAAGGTTGGCAAATCTATCCACAAAGGCATCTGTGGAAGGGGGCATAGATTTTAAGATTCATGCTCCGCTTATTCATATGACAAAAGCCGAGATAATACAGATGGGAGAGAAGTTAGGTGTTGACTTCTCATTGACCTGGAGTTGCTACCACCCCGACGCAGAAGGCTATCCCTGCGGCCGGTGTGATAGTTGCAAGATTCGAGCTAAGGGATTCAGAGAGGCCGGTGTAATTGATCATGCTGCCAAAAAACGAGGTCAAAAGAGGTCAAAAAATGAACTTGCAGGATAGGTTGGAAAACGTCGGCCTGGTAAACGTTTTTCAAACCTTGAGCATCGGGAAGATGAGCGGCAGTCTCCTGATAAGTGGAGAAGAAGGCGGGACGGTTATGGTCTTTAAAGAAGGACTAATCGTTCGTGGTGAGTGCGATTTCCTGGAAGAAGAACTGGATGGACAACTTTTAAGCAACTGGCTTGTCAGTGCAGAACAGCTAGAACTTGCCCGCAAGGTTAAGAAGGAACTCCCCGGAAAATCCGTGGCGGAAATTTTGGTGGAAATGGGAGGCCTTAAGCAGGATGTACTTGAACGTGAGGTCAGAAGAAGAATTGAACAGATCGTCTACCGGATTCTTTTCTGGCGAAATGGCAGTTTCAGGTTCGAATCAAGTATTGATGCAACTCAGGACAACACCGGGCTCCAGGGGGCAGGCTATGAACTTCCACGGGGGATGAGTCCGGAGTATCTTCTGCTGGAAGCCGCCAGGGCTTATGATGACAAATGCACCAACAGGCCCTTTGAACCGCTTGGATTTTGCGCCGGACCGGCAGTGACGGCCTCGTTCGAGAAAGCACGGATACAAAGTGAAAACACGCATGAAAAGAGACGGGACATATCACTTCTTCGCACTCTTTCTTCTGAACTGCGGTTTCCTAGCAGTTCTTCCGAGATCGCTCTGCTTACACTTCGTTTTGCAAGCAATCTTTTCCGTAGAGGAGTGCTTTTTATGCTGGAAACCGATGAGGTAGTCGCCCTCGGACATTTCGGCCTGGAAAACAAAAACAGCATCTCAACAGTTTGGGACTTAAGAATAAGCCTGTCGGACTCTCCGTTTCTAAGTGGAATTATTCAAAAGCAAAACCACTACCGTGGCCCTGTCGTCCATGACAGCGGCACCGAAAAACTCGTGAGTGAATTCGGCGGCCCATGGCCGCAGGAAGCCGCCATATTCCTTATTATCGCCGAAGAAGCAGTGATAGCTTTTTTGTACTGTGACGATGTTTCAGGAGGTAGTAACCCGGAAACCAAGCCGTTAAGTCAAGCAGAAGGCCTCGAGATTTTCGCAAATCAGGCCGGACTGGCCATAGAGAAATCGTTACTCGAGCAGAAAATCCAGGTAATGAGTGGTATGTCGGCAACCAGGCAGTAAAGGCCGGAAACCGGCGATTGATCTTTCTAAAAAACGGCTGATCTCTTCGTCCAATTACATTTTTTCTTGTTTTACGACGAAATAGTAATGAAAAGGTAAAATGTAACCAACTACTTAGCCAGGGGGGGACTTGTGAAATCGATTCTTATCGTAGAGGATTCCGCTATGACACGGGCGATGATAAGGACCGCTCTTGAAAACATTGATGATTGCGAAGTCGAAATAATCGAAGTTGAATCAGGGTTTGAAGCACTGCGCATTCTTCCTTCCAGGGAGTTTCGTCTTATTCTTACCGATATCAATATGCCTGATATAAACGGGCTCGAACTTATTAATTTCGTAAAAAGCAATCCGACCTACCGTAATATTCCTCTTATTATTGTAACTACAGAGTGTCGCGAGGAAGACAGAAACCGTGGAATGGCTCTTGGCGCCTTCGCCTATATCACCAAGCCATTTGAGCCCGAAGCGCTTCAAAAACTTGTTCAGAAGGCTCTCGAGGAATGAGCGAAGCCAGGGAAGAGTTTGTATCCGAAGCAGAAGATTTACTGAGGGAAACCGAGGACGGTCTTCTTGACCTTCAAGAGACTCTCTCTAAGGGTTGCAATCCTGACGTTCTAAACGGTGTCTTCCGGTCTATCCATACTCTTAAGGGCCTATCCGGACTTTTCGGCCAACGCGGGATATTAGATCTAAGTCATGCCATGGAAACCATGCTTGACGAACTCAGGCTGGGGCAAAGAGAACTTACCGAGGCTACGATCGCTTTCCTGCTTAAAAACCTGGACATATTGAAAAAACTTCTGGGTGAAATTTTTAAGGAAGGTAAAGAGCTTACTTCTGTGGATGCCGCTCTTGAGGAGATAGGAAAATTTCGCGATGAGGGAAAAGGGCGTGAAAAAGAGGTTAAAAACGAACCTGGTTGCCTGACTGGAATTCCGGAAGAAATCACTAAAGTTCTTTCCGAGTACGAAGAGCACAGGCTTCGCACAGCGCTTAAAAAGGAACTCTGCCTGGTTACCGTGGAGGCCGAGTTTGAACTTGTCTCATTCGAAGAGGACCTAAAAGGTCTCATAGAGAAGATCAACCAGCTCGGAGAACTTATAGCAACAATACCAAAGACCTTGGGTGTACTGCCGGGCCGTATAGGCTTTGATCTTCTGGTCGCGCTGAACACTTCCCTTTCGAAGGCCAAAGAAGCGTTGAAGCTTTGGAGTGTTAACGAGCTTGTTCCGTCACCGCCTGAACCGGAAACAACATCTTCAATTTTACCGGCGGTCAATATTCCAACTAAACCTGGTGAGGAAATAATACAAGAGCCGCTGTTGAAGAGCGGCTCCAGTACGGTAAGAGTTGATATTGGTAAGATTGATGCTATTTTAGATACTGTGGGAGAACTTATGCTGGCAAAAGGAGCGGTAAGCAGAATCGGAGCCGAAATATCCGAGACTTTCGGTTTTGGTCCTTTTTCGGTTGACCTGCAAAAGGTCTCCAGAATACTCGAAAAACGCCTTGAAGAACTACAGAACCAGATTCTTGAAATCAGAATGGTTCCTGTAAGACAGGTTTTTTCACGTCTTAACCGTGTTGTACGCCGCTATACACGAGATAAAGGAAAAGAGATAGATTTACAACTCTTTGGAGGCGAGACAGAAGTAGACAAACTTATGGCTGAGGAAATAATAGATCCACTTATGCATATGATGCGCAATGCCATCGATCATGGAATTGAACCGGCTGAAGAACGACTGGCGGCCGGGAAGCCTGTCACCGGGGTTATTACGCTGAAGGCATTTCCAAAGGGGAATCATGTCGTCTTCCAACTAACTGATGACGGATACGGTATTCAGCCCGAAAAAGTGCTGGCAAAAGCCCGGGAAAAGAAACTCATAGCCGAAAACCAGACACTTGACCACGATGGTATAGTAAAACTTATATTCCTGCCGGGTTTTAGTACTGCTTCCTCCGTAAATGATGTATCAGGCAGGGGAGTGGGCATGGACGTGGTAAAAGAAAAGGTTTCCTCATTGGGTGGATTTATTGATGTAGAGACAGAGCCAGGCTGCAAAACCACATTCACGGTCACCATCCCCATAACACTGGCCATCATTAAGGCGGTTCTGGTTTCTACAGCCGGAGAAACCATGGCTGTGCCGATGGCTTCAACTTCGGAAACCCTGTCGATAGAGCCGGATATGATTCAGCATATAGAGGGCAAAGAAGTTATAGAGCTTCGGGGTAAAATGCTTCCCATTGTCAGGCTTGCTGAAATGTTTTGGCTCTACCATGACAGGCCACGGGAGCGTTACTTCGTGGTAGTTGTAGGTTTTGGGGGACGGCGCATTGGACTGCTTGTAGACTCACTGCTGGGGCAACAGGAGATAGTGGTTAAACCCCTGGGAGAACGCCTTGAAAAGATCAAGGGCATATCCGGCGCCGCCGAAATAGGAAAGTACAAAGTAATACTGGTTCTGGATGTGGAGTCATTGATGGAAGAAGCTATGCTTAGTTCGCAGACGATAAAAGCAGATTCAGATGGGCTGGGCGCCTGACAAAACAGGAGCCGGGAGGTTTTAAAAAATGTCAGAGGATCAACCTGTTCTAGGTTCTCAGCCATCAGCCTTTTTTTCTGAAGCAGACGAAGACTACGAGTATGAGGAGTACGAAGAAGAGGGCGGGTCGTCTTGTGAGAAGATAAAAATCCTGGTTTTCCGGATCGGAGATGAAGACTATGCGGTTCGTATGACTGACTTGCAGGAAATTCTTAAAATGCATGAGATTACCACCATTCCACGGGCACCAAGACATCTTATGGGAATAACTTCGTTACGGGGCAAGGTGATTCCCGTTATAGACCCAAGAATTCGGCTCAAGGTTGAAACTGTGGATTCTTCTGAGCCTAGAATAATTGTACTCTCTGGAGAAGGCTGCCCTGTCGGTATAAAAGTGGATCGTATTACAGGTATGTTTATGATAAAGCCGGAAGAAATTATGCCTTCGCTTAACACCCTTACCGATGAAGAATCACGTTTTATAGATTCTGTTGTACGTGTTGAACACAGGTTCGTTTCGATCCTGAATCTTGACGCAATACTTGAAATTTAGTAACTACAGACTATTTGGTCTTTAACCTTAGGCCTAAATATATAAATATATATAAATAACGGAGTTCAGAATGCTCAGGAAAAAATTGGAATTTAAGATCCTTACTCTGGTTGCAGCCTTAATGATGGTGGAAGCTTTGGTCATCGGGTCGACTCTAGTTCTGCTCCAAGGAAAGGGCATTACCACTGTTTGGCTTGCAGCAATGACTTCTGTTTTTGGAATAATCGTGCTTTCCCTTGCTTTGCTGTTTGTTCTGCGCCGCATTGTTATTGCACCCATAAAGAAGATCGTCCTGGCAGCCGAACTTTTGGCAGCCGGCGACTTGAGTTTTGATGTGGATGTTAAGTCAACCGATGAAATCGGCCGGATGGCCACTAATATAAGAGAATCTGTTACCAGAATTGCCGTGATTATCGAACGTATCAAGGATGTCGCCAACCGAGTGTATCGCGTTACAAATTCGGTGCAGCAGGAATCCAGGCTGGTAATAGAAGGAACCGGGCTGGAGACCGAGGCGATAAGCAACATATCCAGTTCGATCGAGCAACTTAACACATCAATGGCCAGTATTGCGGAAAGTGTGGATACTCTTTCGACAATTGCCGGTGACACTGCTTCTGCTGCTGCGGAAATGGCGGCGGCCACCGAAGAGGTGGCCCAAAAAACTCATGAGGTTTACAATGCCGTAGATTCCACGTCCATTTCAATAGAGGAGATGTCGTCTACAATAAACGAAGTTGCCGGCGCCTCGGAGGAACTCTCAATTTCGGCGGAAGAAACCTTGACGGCGATGGAAGAGATCGGCGCTTCAATTAAAGAGGTGGAAGCACACGCTAAAGATTCGGTTAAGCTTTCCACAGAAGTTACGGATGCAGCCTCAGGATCCGGTATGGTCTCTATGAAAAAAACCATAGAAGGCATGAACAGAATTAAAGATAGCGTTCTTAGCACTTCTGAGCACATTAGAAAGCTGGGAAGCCGTTCCGAAGATATAGGGAAAGTGCTGAATGTTATCGACGAAGTAACTGATCAGACAACCCTTCTTGCCCTGAATGCCGCAATTCTCGCCGCCCAGGCTGGTGAGCATGGCAGGGGCTTCTCGGTTGTGGCCGGTCAGATCAAAAGCCTTGCCGAACGCACAGCAAACTCCACACATGAAATAGGAGCCCTGATAGAGTCTGTTCAAGCCGACGTAAAAGGGGCTGTCGCTTACATCGGAGATGTTACAAAGCGTGTAGATGAAGGACTTCTGCTCTCAGGCGAATCCATGCAGGCTCTGGACTGTATTGTGGATGCATCGAGCAGGTCATCCGAAATGGCCTTCACGATCGAGAAGGCCACCGCAGAGCAGGCCAAGGGTGTTCAGGTGGTAAATATCGCCATGGAAAACATACGCAACCAGATAGATCAGATAACAAGAGCGACTAAAGAGCAGAAAGAAGGAACCAGGCTTATCACGGAGTCTGCCGAGAAGATGCGTGAGCTTACGCTTCAGGTTGAAAAGGCCACGGTAGAACAATCAAGCAGCAGTCGTCAAATTTCGGGAGCGGTAGAAAGTGTGTCTGATAGAATTCACCAGATTTCCCGTGCCGTCCGTGAACAGAAGATTGGTTCCGGACAGATCATGGCATCTATAGAGCAGATCAAGCAGATACCCGAGAAAAACCGTACAATGGCCTTCAGCATGAGTAAGGGCTTGCGGGATGTAATGAGAGACAATGAACTTCTGGAGACCGAAGTCGCCAAGTTCAAGACCGTGCATGTAGGTAAGGACAGGGGAGTAGGAGCTATACGTATGGGTGTGGTGCCGCTTGAGTCGCCGGCTGAAATGTACCGTAAGTTTTCACCCCTTGCAGCATATTTGAATAGGCAGTTAGACAAAAGAATCGATCTTAGGATTCCTGTAGATTTCAAAGGAGCAATAAATGACCTGGGTTCCGGAGCCACGCAGATCTGCTACCTGACCCCTACGACTTACATAGAAGCCCATGAAAAGTACTCCGTCGATATACTGGTTAAAGCGCTACGCAAAGGCAAGCCTTTTCACTATACTGTAATAATCGTAAGAGAGAACTCAGGCATTGAAAAACTCAGCGACCTGAAAGGAAAATCATTCGCCTTTGGCGATGTTCACTCCACGTCGAGCCATCTGGTTCCAAGGGCGATGCTGCTTGAAGCCGGAGTTAAACTGGATTCACTTAAGTACTACGACTACCTAGGCCATCACGACGATGTAGCCGCAGCTGTTGTAAGTGGGGATTTTGAAGCAGGTGGCGTAATGGAATCAGTGGCCGTAAAGTATCAGGCCGAAGGGCTGAAGTTTATCCAGTATTCTCCTGAAATTCCGGAATTCAGCATATGCGTCTCGAGCGAGTTTCCGCCTGATGAAAGAGTAGCGCTTAAAAACGCGCTTTTAAGCCTGAATGTGGCCAATACCAAAGATCATAATGTTCTAAGCTCAATCAGCGAAGACTATACAGGCTTTGTGAGCGCCGAGGACCGGGACTATGACTCTATACGGGAAATGAAACGCAAGCTCGGGCTCCAGTCTCTTACAACATAAAAGGATGATAAGTGAAGGCTAAGGATTTTTTGTTCAACAGAAGGTCGTTTGCTACCAAATTTGCGCTTGTAATGTTCCTGGTAATTTTTGCAGGGCAGTTGATAGGCGGTATATGGTATATCCAGCAGGCAAAAATTCATCTTGAGCAGGATCTTACAGAACGAATTGATCTGATTGGAGCTATTCTTGCCCAAGCCGGCAAGGCGCCCCTATCCCGCCATGAGTATACATCACTGCAACCCTTACTGGATGAGACGGCAAGGGACGAAAACATAGTTGCCGCGCGTATTGTCAACTCCGAAAATACGCAACTGGCAGAAATAGTTCACCGGAAGTCCGAAACAGCCGGGTCGGACCAATGGATACTGTTTCCTGAGTTTCGGCAAAAAAGCTTCCCGATAAACACGGATACCCAGAAACTAGGCAGCGTAGAAATAACCTTTAGCTCAAAAAGAATAAACCGGACACTGCTGTCTCTTATCATCTCAACAATACTTTTTTTGACACTGTTGCTTCTGCTGGTTTTATATATCGCTTACAAATTATTTTTATCAAAAATAGCCGCGCCCATAGAAAAGCTGAATCATGCAATCGAAAAAGTCAGCAAGCGGGATCTCACTGTCTCTTTTAAAACCGACAGGCAAGACGAGATAGGCAGCCTTATCCGTTTGTTCAGTTACCTTGTCGAAACACTAAAAACCAATATAGGCAAACTAAGTTCAATGGCGGTTAATATTAATACAGCACTGAAACAAATGGAGCATATTTGCCATAAGGGGGGGGAGGCAACAGACAGCCAGCTCGCCTCTGTTGAGCGTATGGGACAGATGATTTACAGTATGGAAGATTCTCAGAAAGAAGTTTTTAACAGCGCAGAGAATCTATCGGTGCTGTTTCAGGATGACGTCTCGTCGATTCTTGAAATCCGCGCCTCCATAGCTGAAATAGTCTCGTCAATGGATAAGTTGTTCCAGTCTACTGCCGGCGCCTACGCTGTGGTTTCTGATGTATCCGACTCCTCCACGCAAATAGGCGCAGGCGCTGATATGCTCTCCGGCTTACTTAACGAAACCTCAGCCTCTGTAGAGGAGATATTTCATTCCATAAAGCTTGTAGAAGATAATGCGCGGCAATCCGCAGAGGTTGCCGCAAGTGTTTCGATGACAACCAATAAAGTCGGTATGCAGGCCGTGCGGAAAGCACGTAACGGAATGTTGAAAATACAGGACGAGGTCTCAACATCGTCGGATATCATCATGAAACTCGGCAACCGATCAAAGGATATCGAGAAAATTCTCCACGTAATTAAAGATGTTACTGAACAGACAAACCTGCTCAGCCTGAACGCTGCGATCCTGGCGGAAAAGGCAGGCGAATATGGAAAAGCCTTTGGCGTTGTGGCTGATGAAATCGGTAACCTGGCCGAACGTACGGCCATGTCTACCTTCGAGATATCGAATATTGTCGGCACTATTCAAAAAGAGATCTCGGATGCAGTGGAAAGCACTACAAGCGCAATGCAACGCGTGGATGAAGGAGTAACCCTGGTGGGCAGTGTGGAAGATGCGCTGAATCAGACCTTGGAAGGCTCGGAAAAAGCCTCTGAAATGGCCTGTTCTATAGAAAAAGCCACTCTGGAACAGGGTAAAAGCATAAGGCATATTTTTAAGGCTATGGATCACATCAGGGCTATGAATAGGCAGTTAAACCTTGCGCTTAAACAGCAGGAAACCGGAATGGACGAATTGGTGGACATCGTTGGAACCGTTAGGGATGTGGCAGGGGAGGTTAACAGGGGATTGGATGAACAGAACTCCGGAGTACAGATGATCTCGGATAACCTGGAAAAGACCAACGAGAAAATATCCCTGATTACAGAAGCTACTTTTATACAGAAACAAGAAACGGAAAGCCTGGCAAAACTTACAGACAACATCAGATCAAGCAGCAAGGCAAGCCTGAGTATAATCAAGGAGATGAGAAACACCCTGACAACCCTTAACTCTAAGACGGAAGCCATGCGAAAAGAAGTTGAAGGGTTTAAGCTGAAGTGAACCGGGCAACTGGACAATACGCCGTATTTATGATGAACGGTGAGGAGTTCGTTCTGGAGGTAGGAAGGGTTTTAGAGGTTCTGAAATACCGGAATGTAAGACTGATTCCTAACATGCCGGAGTTTCTGGTGGGTGTAATTGATTTCAGAGGCAGAGTGGTACCGGTTATGGACCTTCGAAAACGGTTCAGGTTGACGCCGGCTAGGAATAACAAAAACCGCATTATAGTTCTCCGGGCTCGCAAAGAAATACTCGGAATTATGGTGGATGATGTAACAGGAATTATCTCATTAGAGCCGGATAATGTATCTGCTCCGCCCATAATCTTCCAGGGTATAGGATCAAAATATATTAAAGGCATAGGCAAGTGCGGGGGAAAGATGTTTGTAATATTAAACATGGTTAATATTCTAAACCAAAAAGAGATCGGTTTTATGAAAAAGGCACTTACAAACTAATGCCGCCAATAAAACAAATAATTACACAATCGGATTCCGGTGATCCGGAACTTCGCCGTAAAGCGGCCCTTGCGCTTGCCGGCTGCAGCAGAAATGATACCGAGTGCAGTAAAACATTATTAAAGCTTATCTGCGATACGGACTGGAGAGTGCGCAAAGCTGCGGTTGAGTCCGTGATTCAATCCGCAGATACGCTGTCTCTTATAGACGGACTTATCGATCTTCTTGACAAGCATGACAACGCAGGTGCAAGAAACTCCTCGATCGAGGCTCTTACCCGTATAGGCGGACGCGCTACGCAGGCGCTTATTGAGGCATTTAAAACCACGGATGAAAACCGGCGCAAATTCATAATAGATATCCTGGGAGAAGTAGGTGACACAGCCTGTTTGCCCCTGATGCTTAAGGCACTTGACGATCCTGATGAAAACGTACAGGCCTCAGCTGTCGAGCACCTTGGATTAATGGGCGATACTTCGGTTGTAAAGAGACTTGTAGAGATCCTTGAGTCAGGAAACCTATGGTTAGCCTTCCCAGCCGCCGAGGCCTTAGGGAAGATCAGCGATTCAAGCGCTGTGGAACCTCTTGTGAGCGCTCTTAAGGAAAAAAACCTCCGCGAACCTGCTTTAAGAGCGCTTGGGCGCATAGGAGATATGCGCGCAGTTTCAGCAATCATACCCCATGTGGCTTCGAATCTAAAAACGGTCCAAACCGAAGCGTTGATGGCGTTAATAGCTATCAATAAAAAGAACTCGGAGGGTAAAAATCAGGCAGCTGAAGCGAGTGAGAAAAAGGCTGAAAATAGTGAGATAGCCGCAATTCTCCGTTCCGGCTTTGGTGATAGTGCTTTGGAGCTGCTCCTTGGCATAGCAAGGGGCAACCAGGAAGATCTCAAAGGACCGGCGGTCGTGCTTTTGGGGCTGCTTGAGGATCAAAGAGCTATAGGTCCTTTATTGGCACTTTCCTGTGAAGACGGCCTGGAGGAAGAAGTGCAAAGCGCACTGGTAAACATAGGTCGCTCAAATCCCCGGGCCCTGGCGGAGTTCTTCAGTGCTTCTATTTCTTCAAGGCGCTCTACTCTCTGCCGGGCAGGTGGCCTAATACGGCGTACACTCTGCCTTGTAGCCGGCATAATAGGCGATCCTATCTTCTCACCATACCTGGTAGGGGCGCTGAAGGACTCTGACGGACATGTGCGCAGCTATGCCGCAGAATCTCTGGCCTTGCTCGGAGAAGTAAGCGCTGTTGCTGATATCGAGCGCCTGATGACAGATGATTACCAGGATGTGCAAGAGGCCGCCATTTCAGCTTTGGCACGCTTGAAAGACGGGGTTTCAACCATCCGTGCTATCGGGTTTTTATCAGACAAAAACCCGGTACTAAGACGAAATTACGCAGCCCTGCTCGGCCTGTTACATGCAGAAGAATCGCTCGAAGCACTTACCTTTGCTCTAAAGGATGAGAACACTGCCGTACGCATGGCAGTTGTAGATGCCTTAGCTCAAATCGGGGGGGATCTTGCTTGTAAAGCCCTGCTGGGGACGCTCACAGACGAGGTTCCGGAAATCAGGCGCAGCGTTGCACTTGCACTTGGCGATGCAGGCCGAAAGGAGATGCTGGAGCCTATTTTGCTTCTAACCCAAGACCAGGACGACTGGGTCCGGGCCGCAGCCGTAGAATCGCTGGGAAACTTTCCGGACAACAAAAGCCGGGAGGTACTGGTCTCTCTTCTTGACGACTCTTGCGGTCTGGTTCGAATCACAGCCATAGAGACTCTTGCAAAAGTAGGGGGAACGTTGTCGGCGGCAGGCCTAAAGCGTGCACTTAAAGACGATGATCCGGAAATCAGACGCAGCAGCGTTATTACATTTGCGGCAATCATGCCTGCGGCAGATGTTGAAAAAGCGATGCTGCCGCTTATTTCCGACCATGACTGGTCTGTACGTAAAGCCGTGGCTGATGCCCTTGCAGACGTAGGCTCGGATGCAGCCCTTGAGGCTCTGAAGGAACGTCTGAGCATAGAAGAGGATTCTACCGTTGCAGAGGCGATCCGGCAATATGTGGATGTTCGAGCCTGACAAACCCATCTATCTGTCAGACGAAATGTTTCGCTTGCTTCGTGATTATATTCACGATTACTGCGGCATTTACTTTGATGAGAAGTCCAAAGGTCTTCTTGAAAAACGTCTCGCCCGCCGTCTGAAAATGCTGCATATCAATAGCTTCAAGGATTACTACCATCTTCTCAGGTACGACCGGCGGCGGGACGAGGAGCTCGTAAGTGTAATGGATGTTCTGACGGTGAACGAAACCTACTTTTTCAGGGAACAGAGACAACTGGACGCCTTCAGCAAAGAGATACTTCCTGAACTGAAAGCAAAAAACTCCGGCACCAGAAAGCTCAGAATCTGGTCTGCCGGCTGTTCTACCGGCGAGGAGCCCTATACACTTGCAATGCTGCTCATAGAGGACGGAGGTTTTTTAAACTGGGATGTGGAAATAGTTGGAAGTGATATAACCCAACGCGTTCTTCAGGTCGCGCGTAAAGGAGTCTATCGCCAGAACGCTTTTCGGGCCATAGATGATTACTACATGGCAAAATATTTTACAGCCGGCCAGGATGGTACATACAAAATTGCAGATGCCGTACGACGATACGTGACCTTTGGAAATTTAAACCTTCTTGATGCCGTAAAGGTCGGATTCGTAGAGAGTATGGATGTGATCTTCTGCAGAAATGTAATAATCTATTTTGATCAAACTGCAAAGAAAAAGGTGGTTGAACACTTCTCCAACCGTCTTGCAGAAGGCGGGTATCTTCTGCTGGGTCATGCCGAGTCATTGATTAATATCTCTACAGCCTTCACCTTAAAACATTTAAAGAACGATATGGTATACCAGAAAGCCGGTGGTTATTAAAAAGGGCGGGTTTGAAACCCGATCATGACACCGAACTAAAAAGCGATGAGAAACACAAATGAAAAGATAAAGGTCCTGGTTGTTGACGACTCTCCATACAGCCGCCTGACAATTAAAAAAATTGTCGAGTCGGTGCGAAACTTCGAAGTGGTCGCAGTGGCGGCCAACGGCAAAGAAGCAATAAGCCGCTTGTTTTTCAGTAAGCCTGATGTTGTTTTGCTGGATATAGAAATGCCGGAGATGGACGGATTCTCATTTCTGCGCTGGATGCTGCAAAATCGTCCTGTTCCAGTGATAGTCATAAGTTCCAGAAACGATACTCAGTCGGTTTTTCGCTGCCTGGACCTTGGAGCCGTAGACTTCGTTCCAAAGCCTACAACAAGTGTCTCAAGCGATCTTGAGTTAGTTGCCGGAGACCTTATGGAAAAGATCAACGCCCTGGCCGATCTTGGTATGGACAAGGTTAAACAACGGGTTGACCTTCTTGCAAAAAGCCTGCGGGTTGCCGGTAGGCGTGTTTATTCGGATAGGGTGGACCTTGTGACTATAGGTTCGTCCACCGGCGGCCCCCTGGCGCTTCAGGTGCTGCTATCGGTTTTGCCGGCCGACTTTACGGCGCCGATAGTTGTGAGCCAGCACATGCCTGCCGGCTTTACACGTCCGTTTGCCAAGAGGCTGAACAGTCTATGCAGCCTGGAGGTCAGAGAGGCCTCTGATAAAGATGCAGTGACACCCGGCCGCGTTTTGATCGTACCAGGCAACCGGAACATGGTGTTTGAACGCCGCAGGGGCAACGTGGTAGCCAGAATTGTTGAACCATCCGCATCCGACCGCTATGTTCCTTCCGTAGACACAATGATGATAGGTGCCGCTCAGGAATTCGGAGCAAATACGTTAGGTATAATTCTTACCGGCATGGGCAATGACGGGCGTAACGGTATGCTGGAAATCGTGAAAAAAGGTGGGTATACTATTGCAGAGTCTGAAGAAACCGCTGTAATCTTTGGAATGCCCCAGGAAGCCATAGCCGCGCAAGCGGTAAGCAAGGTACTTCCCCTGGAAGAGATACCCGGCGAAGTGCTCAGAGTATGCCAGGGCGACTACGGCATAAGCAGCGGCCAGGAGGCGGTTGTCAGGGGACGGTAAAAACTATGAGTTGCAGTTTTGATCCATGCTTCTGCGCCCTTTTCTTCGAACTGTTGCCATAAATAATTATTTACTAGGCTTGAGGTTGTGACAAACATACTTATTGTAGAAGATTCTCTCACCATGAGACAGCTAATAATCTTTGCCCTTAAACGGCTGGAGAATATTAATATCACCGAGGCTTCAGACGGTATGGAAGCATTGAAGAAACTTTCCGAGAATTCATTTGATATGATTATTGCTGATATCAACATGCCTGTAATGAATGGTCTAAAACTGGTTCTTCATATCAGGAGCAACCCCGGCTACAAGCATATTCCCGTGATTATCATAACCACCGAAGGGGCGGAAGAAGACAGGCAACGTGCAATAGCCCTGGGGGCTGACGCATATTTAACCAAGCCCATACAGACACAAAAACTTATGGAAGTGGTAAACCGGTTTATGGAGGGGCGCGAAGCAGCCGACTCTGAACCGTGAGCCAAGAAACCGACAACCCGCAACACAATATTAAAACATCTTTTCCGGCAGCGGTCTTTAAGTCTTTCTACCTGGTTACTTTATATGATGAAGTCAAAAGTGTCTGGCGCGGACGGGGCTTTCTGTATCTCTTGTTTCTTCTTGCGCTGGCTTCGGTTTTACATACAAGCGCAGTTTCACGCTCTTTTTCCAGTTTTGTAAATGACGATCTTCCGGTCATTCTGGAACCTATGCCGATAATTCAGATAAATGACGGGGAGGCAAGCCTTGATGCCAAGCAACCCTTTGTGCTTGAAAGCAAAGGAGAGCCGATCGCTATATTCGACACCACAGGAAACGTTGTCTCGCTGGAAAACACGGATGCTATGCTTCTTATAACCCGCTCAACGCTTCAGTTCAGGTGGATGGGCAGCGGTAATGTGAGCGAGGCGCCTCTGTCCGACCTGGGAGATATTACTATAAGCAAGGAAAACATCCTGTCGTGGGCGGAGGATATAAAGTCCGCACTTCCGCTTTTTCTCTACCCGGCAGCGCTTGCCATAGGTTACATATATCGTGTTTTACAGGTTTTTGCCTACGCAATTCTGGCAAGGGTCTGGCTTGTACAGAAGGCGGCCGGCCTGGATTTTGATACAATACTACGCCTTACGGCCGTGTCCGTCACACCGGCGGTCGTGATAGAGGCGGCTTTTGTTTTTGCGGGTATTCAGTTTCCGGTGGCAGGAATTTTCTACCAGCTTGTGGCTGCCGTTTATGTATTTCAAACAATGAAAACCATGGCACAAAAAACAGGAGAAGAAAGTACCGGAAACCTGAGGAAAAAAAGCGATAAATCATCTGAAAATTAAATGAACGAATCTTCCAAACATCCGTTATACGCGTCTGCTACACCTGCTGTATACGACGAAAGCAGGATAAAGACCCTCTCTTCCCTCGAACATATCAGGCTGAGATATGGTATGTATATCGGCAGGCTTGGAGACGGCTCCAACCATGACGACGGCATTTATATTCTGCTTAAAGAGGTGATAGACAACTCCGTTGATGAGTTTGTGATGGGCTACGGACGAAAGATCGAAGTGCAGGTAAAGGGCGATACAGTCAGTATCCGGGATTTCGGCCGCGGTATTCCGCTTGGAAAAGTTGTTGACTGTGTCTCAAAGATAAACACAGGCGCCAAGTATGACTCGCAGGTGTTTAAATTTTCGGTCGGCCTAAACGGCGTGGGCAGTAAAGCGGTGAACGCTCTGTCAGAACACTTTATTGTACGCTCCATACGCGACGGCAAGTACCGCGAAGCGGTATTTAAGCGGGGCAAACTAGAAGATGATTATACCGGTGATACCACGGAGAAAAACGGTACTGCCATAACCTTCAGGCCGGATGGCGAGATATTTCCGGTATACATGTTCCAGGAGAGTTTTTTAGAAAAAAGGCTCTGGCACTACGCATGCCTAAACACCGGCCTGACTCTCACATACAACGGAAAGACTATCAAGTCGGAGCGAGGCCTGTACGATCTTCTTGATGCGGAAATCGGAGAATCGGCGTTATATCCTCTGGTTCATTATCAAAGCGAACGGATAGAATTCGCCTTTACTCATACAGACGCTTACGGCGATACCTACTACTCTTTTGTGAACGGTCAGTATACTCCTGACGGCGGCACACACCAGTCAGCCTTCAGGGAAGGTATCCTGAAAGGTATAAATGAGTTTTCCGGTAAATCCTTCACTGCTGTTGATGTAAGGGAAGGCATTCTTGGAGCCGTCTCCATAAGGATAGATGACCCCATATTCGAATCGCAGACAAAGAGCAGGCTTGGCAACACGGACATACGGGGCTGGGTTGTGGGTGAAGTCAAAAAACATGTGGAGGATTTTCTTCACAGAAACCTGGATGCGGCCGATGCGATTCTAAAAAAAATCGCCATGAACGAAAAAATACGCGTGGATCTCCAGGTGGTAAAAAAGGAAGCCAGGGAACTTGCAAAGAAGACAGCAATAAAAATACCCAAACTCAAAGACTGCAAGATACATCTCACCGACCAAAAAGCCGAGGCTGATAAATCTATGATCTTTATTACAGAGGGACAATCCGCCGCAGGTTCCATGGTCAGCTCGCGTGACGTGATCTGCCAGGCGATCTACTCGCTTAAGGGCAAGCCCCTTAACTGCCACGGAGAGCAACTGGCCAAGATATACAAAAACGAAGAGCTCTACAACATCATGCGGGCCCTGGGGGTGGAGGAATCCATGGACGGGCTCCGGTATCAGAAGATTATTCTGGCCACTGACGCCGATGTGGACGGGCTGCATATAAGGAACCTTCTGCTTACGTTTTTCCTTACCTACTTCGAGCAGCTTATTGTAAATGGCCATGTCTTTATTCTTGACACCCCTATCTACCGTGTCCGCAACGGAAAACTTACGCTATACTGTTACAGCGAGGCGGAAAAAACCAAAGCACTAAGCGAACTGGGGCAGAAGGCCGAGATCACCAGGTTTAAGGGATTGGGCGAAATATCTCCTGGTGAATTCGGGCAGTTCATAGGCAAAGATATGCGCTTAAGGGAGGTCCAGGTTAGGGAAATTAAGCGGGTTCCGGAAGTACTGGATTTCTACATGGGCCGTAATACCCCGGCCCGCCGGGAATATATTATGAGAAGTATGGTATAAATCAACCAGCCGGACTGTTAAGCTAAGCTGCAATCAACAACTTGGCATTTTTCGCACTTCAAGACCTCTGGGAGGGCGCGGCATAACATGCAGATACAACGCCTGAGACACTGCCGGTGAATGAAATAGTCCTGGTAATAAACGCCGGTTCATCCAGTATTAAGTTTTCGCTCTTTGCGTTAGCCGGCTCCCAAACGGTATGTAAACCCCTCTACCGTGGGGCAATTGAGAATATCGGTGTTGATTCACGCCTCATTGTCAAAGACAACAGGATTGAGCAGCCGGGTATAAAGACAGGCACAAATAAAAACCTGGATGCCGATAGTTATGAGGCGGCCATAAAGCATATCCTTAACTGGCTGGAACAACTGCCGTCCAGATACAGTGTTGTCGCTGTTGGTCATCGAGTTGTTCATGGCGGCATGCAGTTCAGTCAACCCGTAAAAGTGGACAGAACAGTCCTGGCACAGCTACAAGCGCTGGTGCCATTGGCCCCTCTTCATCAGCCGCAAGCTCTTCGCGCTATTGACAGTCTGCTTTCAATGCGTCCCAAGATGCCTCAAATAGCCTGTTTCGACACAGCATTTCACACCACTATGCCCTGGGTAGAGCAGACTTTTGCCCTGCCACGGGCATTGGCAAAGCAGGGTATACGACGTTACGGCTTTCATGGTTTGTCTTACGAGTACATCGCCGGTGTGTTGCCGGGTTATCTCGGTAAGCGGAAAAGCAATGGACGTGTAATTGTCGCCCACCTGGGTCATGGCGCCAGTATGTGTGCCATGAGGCAGCGCAAAAGTGTAGCAACCACCATGAGCTTTACGCCTTTGGATGGTCTTGCCATGTCCACCAGGTGCGGATCGATCGATGCAGCGGTGGTTCTGTACCTGATGCGCCAGCGCGGTATGACGGTTGATGAGATTTCAGACCTTCTGCATCATCAGTCCGGGCTTCTGGGCCTGTCAGGCATAAGTGGCGATATGCATAACCTGCTGGCGATGGCAAGTAACTCAACTGAGTCGGCCGATGCGATTGCCGTGTTCAGTCAGCGTGTTCACCGCGAACTTGGGGCACTGGCAGCGGCCCTTGGAGGGTTGGATGCCGTGGTATTCACAGGTGGAATCGGCGAGCATGCAGCGCCGGTACGAGCTGCTGTCTGCCGGGCAGCGGCATGGCTGGGTATAGCTCTTGACGACAGTGCCAACAATAGCGATGCCAAGCGTATTTCTGCTGACAACAGCCGGGTATCGGTATGGGTTATTCCAACCGACGAAGAACATGTTATCGCGCATTACACTGCGTCAATGCTTGAGAGCCGCAATTCTAAGCCCAATAAAAATAATGAAAACTTAATTACTTCAGACCAAGGAGGATAAGCAATGCCTGAAAAAAACAACGATCTCCAGCAGCAAGAAAAGAGGCCTCTGACAGATGAACAACTAAAACGTATTCATGCTTACTGGCGGGCAGCTAATTACCTGTCTGTAGGCCAGATTTATCTCCTGGATAATCCGCTGTTAAAACAGCCGCTGAAGCTTGAACATATCAAGCCTAGGCTGTTGGGCCACTGGGGAACAACACCGGGACTTAACTTTATCTATGCTCACCTGAACCGCATCATAAAAAGGGATGACCTGAACATTATTTATATAACCGGTCCCGGCCATGGCGGCCCCGGCCTTGTCGCAAACACCTGGCTGGAAGGAACCTATAGCGAAATTTATCCCAACATCAGCCGGGATGCCGACGGTATGAAAAAGTTGTTCAGGCAGTTTTCATTCCCTGGTGGAATTCCCAGCCACTGCGCCCCTGAAACGCCCGGCTCTATTCATGAGGGTGGAGAGCTGGGCTACGCCGTATCACATGCCTATGGCGCTGTCTTCGACAACCCGGACCTTATCGCGGCCTGTGTTGTTGGTGACGGAGAAGCGGAAACCGGTCCTTTAGCCACTGCCTGGCATTCCAACAAGTTTCTGAACCCTGTCCATGACGGCGCTGTTCTTCCTATCCTGCACTTGAACGGTTACAAGATCGCCAACCCGACAGTGCTGGCACGTATAAGCAATGAGGAATTGAAAAGCCTATTTACCGGTTATGGCTACAAACCTTATTTTGTCGAAGGCTCGGACCCTGTATCCATGCATCAGTTAATGGCGGACATCTTAGATACCGTGGTTGATGAAATCAGAAGAATCCAGACCGATGCGCGCAACAACGGCCTGACAAGGCGACCGCAGTGGCCGATGATCATTTTTCGCACCCCCAAGGGGTGGACAGGACCAAAGGAGGTTGACGGCCTTAAAACGGAAGGCTGCTGGCGCTCACACCAGGTCCCCCTGGCGGAAATGTCCAATAAACCAGAGCATGTCAAGTTGCTTGAAGGCTGGATGAAGAGCTACAAGCCCGAGGAACTCTTTGATAAAAATGGGAGATTAATTCCGGAACTGGCAGAGCTGGCGCCTGTGGGTACCCGGCGTATGGGAGCCAACCCTTACACCAACGGCGGTATCTTACTAAAAAACCTGAAAATGCCCGACTTCAGGGACTACGCATTAAACCTGCCTGAACCCGGCGCCGCTAAGGGAGAGGCCACCCGGGTGCTTGGTGTTTTTTTACGTGATGTAATGAAGCTCAATATGGACGAACGGAATTTCCGTGTAATGGGTCCTGACGAGACCGCCTCAAACCGCTTATCCTCCCTCTTCGAGGTAACAAACCGTACATGGATGGCTGAAACCCAAGCCGGGGACAGTCATCTTTCACCAAACGGCAGGGTAATGGAGATCCTAAGCGAGCATACCTGCCAGGGATGGCTGGAGGGATATCTTCTTACAGGACGTCACGGTTTTTTCTCGTGTTATGAGGCCTTTATTCATATCGTTGACTCCATGTTCAATCAGCACGCAAAGTGGCTAAAGGTAACAAGCAAAGAAATTCCATGGCGGCGCCCTATTGCTTCGCTCAACTATCTTCTGACCTCTCATGTCTGGCGCCAGGACCACAACGGTCTTTCACACCAGGACCCCGGCTTTATCGATCATGTCGTGAACAAGAAAGCCGATATTATCCGGGTCTACCTGCCCCCTGACGCCAATACCCTGCTGTTCATCGCAGATAAATGCTTGCGAAGCCGTAATTTTATCAATGTTATTGTGGCCGGCAAACAGCCGGAGCCGCAATGGCTTAACATGGACTCCGCCATAAAACACTGTACAGCCGGTATCGGCATCTGGGAGTGGGCAAGCAACGACGTAGGGGGCGAACCGGACGTGGTTATGGCCTGCGCCGGCGACGTGCCGACCATAGAGACTCTGGCTGCCATCGACCTGTTGCGCCGGCATGTGCCGAAACTTAAAGTTCGCATGATTAACGTAGTGGACCTTATGACGCTTCAACCGGAAAAAGAACATCCCCACGGCCTGTCTGATAAAGACTTCGACATCCTGTTTACAACAGACAAACCGATAATATTTGCCTATCACGGCTATCCCTGGCTAATTCATCGCCTCACCTACCGGCGCACAAACCACAGAAACCTGCATGTGCGGGGATACAAGGAAGAGGGAACAACCACCACGCCCTTTGACATGGTTGTCCGCAACGATCTCGACCGCTTTCACCTGGTAGCCGACGTTATCGACCGTGTACCGAAACTAGGTTATATAGCGGCCTACACCAAGCAGTTTGTCCGTGATAAGCTGATCGAGCACAAAGAGTACATCACCAGGTACGGTCAGGATATGCCTGAGATACGCAACTGGAAGTGGGCACGTTCATAGCCGGTTTTAATAGCCGGCTTAAGCCTTTTGTCACGAAGACAGGAAAATATCTCAACCCGGGTAATAGTATAGTAACTTTACAAAAGGAGTTATCACTATGCAAACCAACCACTATCTCCCGCGCGCGCTGCCCAAACCGTTGCAAGGCCTGGCAACACTGGCGCTGGATCTGCGCTGGAGCTGGAATCATGGCGCCGATGCTTTGTGGAGGCAAGTAGCGCCCAACTTATGGGAGGCCACAAGCAACCCCTGGTTAATTCTGGAGACGGTCTCTGACCAGCGCCTGCAGGCACTGGCCGATGATACCGGGTTTATCAAAAAATTAGAGCAGCAGCTCGATGCGCGTGAAGCTCATTTTAATGCAAAATCCTGGTTTTCAGAGACCATAGGCAACTCTTTTTCCGGCTATATAGCCTATTTCAGCATGGAGTTTGGAATCTGCGAATCGCTGCCCATTTACTCCGGAGGTCTTGGTGTCTTGGCAGGCGACTATCTAAAGACAGCCTGCGATCTGAATGTACCCTTGATCGGGGTGGGCCTGCTCTATCAACAGGGATACTTCCGCCAGGCATTGAACCCCGATGGTGAACAGATTGAGTTCTACCCCTACAACGACCCGACCATGCTGCCCGTGGTGCCTCTGCGCGATGACAACGGTGAGTGGGTGCGCATCACCATTGACCTGCCCGGCCGCCCTTTACGCCTGCGTACTTGGCGAGGCCAAGTGGGGCGCCGCACCTTGTTGTTGCTGGACAGCAACGATTCCCTTAACGACCCGGGAGACCGTGCCATAACCAGTGAACTTTACGGCGGGGGGCAGGAAATGCGCCTGCAGCAGGAGATAGTGCTGGGCATTGGCGGCTGGCGGCTGCTTGAGACACTTGGCATTAATTGCCCGGTCTGCCATCTAAATGAAGGCCATGCGGCTTTTGCTATTATCGAACGCACCCGGCATTTCATGCAGCAGACCGGACAACCTTTTCATCCGGCGCTACGTACGACACGGGCAGGAAACCTGTTTACTACTCATACACCGGTGGCGGCTGGTTTTGACCGCTTTACTCCGGACTTATTCTCCCTGTATTTTCGCGAGATGGCTACACAGTACGAAATGGGACTAGACAACCTTCTGGCGCTGGGGCGGTTAAACCCCAAAGACCAAGACGAGCCATTCAACATGGCTTACCTGTCCATACGTGGCGCCGGGAGCATTAACGGCGTCAGCCGCCTGCACGGAAAAGTCAGCCGCCGCATCTTTCAACCCCTGTTTCCCAACTGGCCCCGGATCGAGGTGCCGGTGAGTTATGTCACCAACGGTATCCATGTGCCAAGCTGGGACTCAGCTGCTGCTGATTTTCTGTGGAGCAATGCCTGCGGCAAGTCACGTTGGCGCGGCACTTTGAAGTCGGTGGAAGGGGATTTGCGCAAATTGTCTGACGAAAAACTGTGGCGTTTTCGCGCCGAGGGACGTCAACGGCTGATCGAATTCCTGCGACAGCGCCTGGTGCGTCAACATCGAGGACACGGTGCTGCATGGGCAAGGGTTCAAGAGTGCGGGGAAGTTCTAGATCCGGATGCGCTGACGCTGGGTTTTGCCAGGCGTTTTGCCGAGTACAAACGGCCTAACCTGCTACTATATGACACTAAACGTCTGATGCGCCTGCTCACTGACCGTGACCGGCCGGTACAACTGGTTATCGCCGGCAAAGCCCATCCGAAGGATAACGTAGGTAAAGCCATGTTACGACAGTGGCATGATTTCCGGGAAAGTAACGGTATTCACGAACGGGTTGTGTTTGTTGAGGATTACGATCTGGGTGTAGCTGCAAAGCTGACCCAGGGTGTGGATGTTTGGATCAATACCCCACGCCGACCCTGGGAGGCCAGCGGCACCAGCGGCATGAAAGTGCTGGTCAATGGCGGACTTAACCTATCGGAGCTGGACGGTTGGTGGGCAGAAGCCTATGCGCCCGAATTGGGCTGGGCTCTGGGGGATGGGCTTGAACACACCGATACTCAGAGCTGGGATATGGTGGAGGCAGAGCAGCTTTACCGCTTGCTGGAAGAGGATGTTGTTCCGTGTTTCTACCGGCGCAATGAACAGGGGTTGCCGGTAGAGTGGGTAAGCCGGATTCGTAATAGCATGGGCTCTCTGACCTCACGGTTTTCATCTAATCGCATGCTGAGGGAGTATACCGAGAATTACTACATACCGCTGGCTGCAGCCTACAGGCAGCGCAGTGAAAATCCTGATATAGCTGCCGGACTGGAAGCATGGCACAGACAACTTGAATATCACTGGCAAAGAATTCATTTTGGCAACGTAACATCAAAACAAAATAAAGATAACACCCATTACTTTGAGGTGCAGGTATATCTTGACGATATAACACCAGATGCGGTAAGGGTGGAACTCTATGCCGACCCTGTTGACGAAGGAGAGCCGCTGCTTCAGCCCTTGAATCGAAGTGCGGCTCTTGCAGGCACAGCCAACGCGTATCTCTATACAGGTGCAGTACCTGCCGACCGGCCTGCATTCCACTACACACCCCGTATCATACCCGCACATCCGCAAGCTTGTGTTCCCCTGGAGGCCGGTTTTATTCTTTGGTACTAAAGTATGGCCGGACAAAAAGCAACTGGCTATATTGCACCACAAAGAAAAATACCCTATACTGATTATGGTGGGTTGGTGACCGCAGGCCCAAATACGGGGTTGAGACTCTGTCCCCGGGCGTCAGGGCATGCTCTCTGCATAAAGAGCCATTAATCCTGGTTATCAGGAGCGCCGGTCTCTGTTACGGCACCGCCCACTACTTATGCTGAACACGCTGGTATTAACCCCTTAATCACCTTCCATCTACCAAAAAAGCCGTCCTTGACATTATGTAAATTTGAATATAGCATACAAATATGCATGAAGTAATACAAAGAAGAATTACTGCTACCGTTCAAACAAAAACTTTCGTTGTTGCCTAATTTAACTTACTTACACACTCGGCTCATTACCTTTGATATTGCTACGGTCTATCCTTCCTCAGTAATTACTTTGATCTTAGCCCTAACAGTCTTCGGGAACATTTCCGAGTACTGTCTCAGCTTTGTCATGTCGATGTTTTCAAGTTCCAGCTCTCCGGGAAAGGGGAGATGTTTTCTTAAATAAATAGTATCAAGCAAGGCCTTTTCAGGCGAGACGATATTGAATCCTTTTGTTGTTTCAAGTCCGTAAAAAAGTTTCTCCGAAATCCTGGAAGATTCGATGAGTATTTCTCTGTAAACAACATTATTTCTTGCCCCCACGGCAGAACTCAGTGTAATAACCGTACACACAGATGGGACTTGCAGAATAATGCTGTGATAGTTCAGCGCCCACTCACAGGAAATGTAGGACGGCGTTCTCAGGTAACAGGCAACTTCCTCAACAGAAGGCACCTCCTTGAATGTATTGAAGTATACTCCACGCATGATGCGGACCAAATAATCCGATTTTAATGCGCGGGTAAGAAAAACATTGGGATTGGATGTCAGTTTTGATGCATCAGCATAACGGAAAAGAGATGGAAGAAAACGGAGAATATCTACCGTTTTATTTTTTTTCGCTCTCTGCTTATTCATCATGCTTTTTCAGGCGCAATAAGGTTAATACCCCTGATGTTGCCAAACACTGCATTTAGGGCATCAAAAAAAACGCTAAATCCTCCGGTTTCAAAAATGGAAATCTCTGCAGGAGGCAGGAAACGTAACAGGTCCTGCCTGATAGTATCAACCATTTCCTGCTTTTCTTTTTTGCCCGGCCTGAGAAAAAAATCAATGCTCCTTTTTGGTGTAAACGGCGCTGTATACATAGACATTTTTTCCAATACTTTAATGTATTACAATGCAATTACTTAGAGGTGAAAACAGAAAAGTGTATGAACCAAGGAAAAAGGAAAAATGAGTAAATTGTTGTTTCTGAACAAGAAGGCCATGCCATTTGCGGCAATATTGGGGGAATTACAAATCCGTGTCTTCCGTTGCTTAAAAAAGGTAACTATTCAGCCCCTTCAGCAAAGGGGGATAAGTGTCTATAAAAAAAACGTCCAGATCCTGCAAAAAGGATCTGGACGCTTTTGGGATTTTATATGATATTTTCTCGTTAGAACAAAAACTGAAGCATTGTTGTAATTGTTGTAAAATCTTCGGAAGCCTTAGGTCCGCTTAATTCTTTATCATAGTCTGTCAGAGCGTATTCCAGGGTAAGTCTCAGGTTCTGACCTCTTATAAGGTAGTTGACACCAAAAGAAGCCCAGTTCAGTGATTGATCGTTTATACCTCGAAGCTGCGCATATTTCCAGTTCTCAAAACGGCCGAAAAGCTGTACTTTTTCGACATAAGGAGTGGGAATCATGTAACCGGCCTTCACATACCAGCCTTTTCTTTCCTTGTAGAAGTCCAGGCCTGCGGGATCGGGATCTCCGCCTTTGTAGGCATCGTCAAAACTAACTGCCAGGTATGCTCCTGACAGGGTAAAAACTCCTGCTGGCGTGGGATACTCAAAGAAACCGTCAAACGTATAGTTCCAGTTGTCCTTTGCCCCGGTCTGTGCCGACAAGTTGGCGTAAACCACATCCGGCTCGTACTGGGCGCCGGCTCCGAAGGTCAGCACTTTTTTCTTGCCGATAAATGAACCTCTGTAGATAAGCGAGGCGGACTCAACACGGTCAAGCAGTGTAACATGCACTCTACCGGTGTACCTTAGAGAACTCTTAGGAGAATTGCCTCCGTCACGGCCTTCCATGATACCTACCCTGTACTGAAAGAGCTTATTAGCAGTACGTCCCCAGGCGACTATACCCAGGTCACGAGAGGGCTGGAACGGGTTGTAAATAAATAGTCCTCTGTCAAGGTTCAAAGTGTCAAAACAGCCCTCGTTGTTCTCACGGGTAAGAGGGTCTTTCGTAAGACCGACCCTTAGCCTCAGAGCCCTGGAGAACTTGAACGTCATAAAGGCATCCAGTACAGCAAGAGCGCTTGTTTTATCCTCAAAAACCTCGAGGTCACCGATAGCTCTTGGGCCTTTATGCTCGACCTGCAGCACAAAACCGGTAGTTTTTGTTGCCTTACCCGAAAAGGTAAATCGGTTTCGTTTAAAGTACAGATCGGTTGTCGGGTCTTTTTTATCCGGTCCTGATCCGGTATCTCTCCATACGGCATAGAGCTGTTCTCTGTAGTTGATTCTTAAAGAACTGTTTTTACCAAACTTTATCTTTGCACCGGCATCGGCTGTCTGTACGCCTGCGGAAAACACGAAAGTCAGCGCAACAAACAGAAGCCCGAGTTTCTTACTTATATTTCTCATAAAATAACTCCTCCTTTGTAATTTTATCGCTGCTTTAGTATCCGCCCGCATCGCCACCGCCGCCTTCAAAACAGATGACCCTGTCTTCCTCGTTAACCGCATTTGCATGCTTGGCATCGGAATCTACAAAGCTGTAGCTGGAAAGAGGCTTGACTGTAGCATTAAACGTAACAGCCGCAGACAGAGGGCTATTCGGGTCCTCGGTTCTCCACTTGGAATCCGCATCAAGATCACCGTTGTCACCACCGGCCATCTGCCCCCATTCCAGCCATCCACCGTCATAAACTCTTACAGGGTAATTGAGGACACCATCCAGCGCCAGGAACGTAATCGACGCAGACTGCCCGTCGCTGCCGTAGACATATGCAGTTGTGGTATCATCCACAAGCAGGCCAAGAGCCGACGTCGAAAACATAGGACTCAGTTCGTCAATCGGTTCCTTATCAAGAAGCGTTCCATCAGCTTTTAAGAGTTGGGTATACTCCTGCCAAAGGGCACTCTTGATATGTCCCTCAAATGCTACATACTCACTAGGCTTGACTTCTGTCCGGCCTAAAAGACCATTATATTCATCAGCTGACCTGGTATCTATGACGACGGTCTTCGGGTTGTCATCTTTGGCCACCTTTATCATTTCTTCCAGGGAAACCCTGAACCTGTCAGGCTCCTGTGTAAGATTACAGACACTGTACTCAGTGGCTTCCGGAGTTTTAGGCGCTGCTGATTCAGTAGAATAACCAGCGTCTGGGTCTACCCATGTTGTATCAACAAATCCATCCAGAACTCTTAACTTGCTTCTTGGAAATCCCCAGTAGCGAAAGTTGAAATACACCCTTGAGAGTAATTCAAAATCGCTTTTGTTAGATGTTAGAACAATAACTGAACTTCCATCTATTCCTGCTTTTTTAATTAGCTTGTCCATCGTAGACTTTATAGCCACCATGCTTTCAATATTACTCACTCCATCCGACCTTGTAAAACCTGTATTGAAATCTTTGAGGTCATTAGCATCCACTAAATACGCTCCAGGCACATGGCTTGAATACCCAGTCGCCTCACCCACATGCAACACTACCACTTTGTTGTGACCATATTTATCCCCAGGATAACCGTCTTCCACCCACTTGTTTAACTCTGAAGCGCTAATAAGAACACTAATCTTTGGATCACGTTCCGAGGCTGAGTCATACTCATAATAATCGCCGCAACTACTCATAAACAAAGGGAGCAGCATTACAGAAACCGATGCCAATATAAGTAAAAACCGGCCTCTGCGCTTTTTCGGAAAACTTTGCAGAAATTTTTTCAGAACATTCATATTTTCCTCCTCTTGTAATTTTATGTTATACCTTAAATTTTCTTTGCGTCTTTGCAGTGATAGCAGGTTTTACTCAACAGTAAAACTCCATTTTGCGCTCGGTTCCTGGGCAGGGGGTTCACTGCCGTCCACTGCCGTCACACCCCAGTAGTACGTACCGGAAGCGAGGCCTGAGACAGCATAGGTCTTGTAAGCGCTACGCTCCACCTCACCGGTGTTGACTGTACTCTTGTCATCATCTCCGCATGACACAAACAGCATTCCTGACGATATAATCACTGCGACAAGCAGCAGCATGATCTTTTTTCTCTCCCTTACGCCGCCCGTAAACGCTATGCCGAACAGCAGCAGTCCAAAGCCTCCGGCGTAGTAGTAAACACCATTGTTCCCCAGAGCGACCACATCATCGGTTACATCCACACCTGCACATCCAGCCGTGGCTCCTGCGAAATTTTCGTCCGTACAGTAGAAGAGTTTATAGCTAACTGCATTTGTGGACGGCTTCCACTCAAAGGTTAACGAGGAGGAAACCTTACCCTTATTGGTCGGAAAAACAAGCTCCGGTGCATCAGAGGAAGGTGTGTCCGTAGGCAGATACGCTCCTACTCCGGTTAAACTCACTTTTACGGTAGGCTCATCAGGATCGTCGGATTTGATACTAAAACTGTCGGGATAATCAACTGTAGCCGTCGGCAAAAACCGAACCGTAATCGTACAGGATCCCTTCACCGCAAGTTCCTGACCTGCACAGTCTTCCGTCTGGATGGTAAAATAAGAAGAGGAAGGATCGACTAATGGAGTATCAATGTTAAGAGGCAAACCGCCGTCATTGGTTACTGTTAACGTCAAGTCTTTGGAAGAGTTCACCTCGACGTTGTAAAAATCAAGTGATGCAGGGGTTACAGTGATATCAGGCTGGGCATCGACCGTCAACGTCCGCTTGCCCGGGCCTTCCGGGCCCTGAACAGTTTCATCAAGGACATGCGGATTCCAGCTTGTATCAGCGCTGTTTGTCGCACTTGCGTTCCAGAAAATATCATAGGTACCTGTTGGCAACGGCGTCGTGGCGGACAGGTCATACTCCTTCCAGATGCCGTCGTCAACAGTCCTTGTTGGTGCGGTTGGGTCGGTTGCGCTGGAAGTCTCCCAGTTCCCGTCTTTGGCACTATCCACATACAGAGAGACATCAGTTAGCGCCGGGTAGACAAAGCCGCCTGTCGTCGGCTCCAGAATGCTGATAGTAAAGATTACGTTGTTAGTATTGGACGTTGCACCTGCCAATGGAGTTTTAGCGAAAACCTGGGGTGGAACATTGTCAACACCACCACTGTAGTCGGTATATAATGGACCAACTTCTACTTGATTCCAGAGCTTCATACCACCATACGTGCTAGTATCGCTGTTTACACTGCCTTCGATACCGTCACTGTCAATATCGTACAGATTGGTAAAATTACCATTCGTGTCAGTCCTGGCGTTATAGAAACCGCTTGAGCCCTGGTCCTCTATCCAGTGCAGCATAAGATGGCTTCGAACAGCGCTACGGCATAAAAGATGTATTTCCGTATCAAAATCTATAACACCTGCTGCAAGAAGGCCCTCTATAATAGCCTTAACTTCAGCCTCCTTCTCAGGGATTCTCTTCTCAGTTTCGTTCGTATTCCCGTTCGGCCAGTTGGTCGTATTCCAGAAAGGTATGTTTATCGGCAACTTAACTACAAGATCATTACCATCTGCATCCTTAACAACCCATGCCGGAGTTCCTTTAGGTGGTGAAGTGTCAGGACAATCAGTACCCAGCCAAGGGGGCTGGCACCCGTTATGCTCATCCACTGTGCGTACATCAAAGATCACGGCTGTCGAGCCCGGGGCTCTAAGCGCATCAAGAGTATCTGCCGCAGTTCTATATTTTCCTGCTGGCAGATCAGTAGCACGCACTCCCTGCGCCGTAAAAAGCAACAACCCCGCAAGCATCAGAAAAACCGAGTATACCATGTATATCTTTTTCGTTTTCATAAACCTATACCTCCTAATTTAGTGTATTTATTTTAGACTAAAATCCCTAAATGTTAATACCAAGTGGAGTAACCTAACACCCCATTTTGGAATATGTCAAGATAAAAATACGACACATCGAGAACATTTAACTATAAAACATTTATTTTTTA
>Ga0256830_1000458_pt1 | contig 32993 bp, 22 predicted proteins | sample 128326metaG_FD_190537 | JGI IMG/M metagenome (GOLD analysis project Ga0256830, IMG submission 190537) | Hydrothermal vent microbial communities from Lau Basin, Pacific Ocean - 128-326 | ecosystem: Environmental > Aquatic > Marine > Hydrothermal vents | place: Pacific Ocean: Lau Basin | collected...
ATTCCCGAGGGGGTGGGGCTGGGGGCCCCTCCTTCGCTGAACGGCCTCGCAGGGGCCGCCTCGGCGCGGTCCGCTGCGGCGCGTGAGAGCACGCGCCGCGGCCGCTCCCCTGGCGCCGGGCGGCCCGAACTGCTCGGCCGTCGCGCTTCGTCGGTGCCCCCAGCCCCACCCCCGGAACGGATATACTTTTTTATGGAACGGAACACTGGCTGCCTAGCGGGCCGAAGGCCCTTTGGCCTTCCAGCCTTCTAGCTTTCCCACGGTGCTCCCTTTACACAGGAGGAAAGGACCATGCGCACGCTGACCAAGATCATCGCGCTCATCGCGGCGGCAGCGGTGCTCCTGCCGGCCGGGGCCGGCGCGGGCACCTTCCGGTTCGGGCTGCTCCTGGTCGGGCCGTACAACGATCGGGGCTGGAGCCAGGCCCACTACGAGGCCGGCCGCCGGATCGAAAAGGAGATCCCCGGCACTGAGATGATCTACATCGACAAGGTGAACCCGGCCGACCGCCCCGGTGTGACCGTCCCCCAGCTCGTGGACGACATGGTGGAGAAGGGGGCCCGGCTGATCATCGCCAACTCCGACGACATGAAGGACGGCATCGTGGAGGCGGCCCTGGAGCACCCGGACGTGTACTTCGTGCACGTGTCGGGCGACCACGTGCTGGCAGGAAGCGCGCCCAAGAACCTGAGCAACCTCATGGGCCAGATGGAGTACGCCAAGATGATGGCGGGGTTCGCGGCCGCGCTGACCACCCGCACGGGCAAGATCGCCTACCTGGGCCCCCTGATCAACGACGAGACCCGGCGGCTGGCCGCCTCGTGCTACCTGGGGGCCCGCTACGCCTGGGAGCAGGTGCGCAAGCGCCCCGCCTCGGAGCTCAAGTTCCGGGTGAACTGGATCGGGTTCTGGTTCAACATCCCCGGGGTGACCGCCGACCCCACCCAGGTGGCCCAGAACTTCTTCAACTCGGGCTACGACGTGGTGGTGTCGGGCATCGACACCACCGAGGCCCTGGTGGTGGCCCGACAGAAGCGCAAGGAGGGCAAGGAGGTCTGGGCCGTTCCCTACGATTATGAGGGCGCGTGCGAGGGCGCGGACGACGTGTGCCTGGGGGTGCCCTACTTCAACTGGTTCCCCGGGTACAAGACGCTGATCCAGCAGGCCATGGCCGGCACCTGGAAGCCCCAGTGGCTGTGGTTGGGGCCCGACTGGAAGGACATCAACGACCGGGAGACCAGCTCGGTGGGGTTCCTGCCGGGCCCGGCCCTGTCGGCCGACGTACGCGCCCAGCTCGACGCCTTCGTCCGGGACCTGGGGGCCGGCAAGGTCAACCTGTTCCAGGGACCGCTCAACTACCAGGACGGCTCTCCGTTCCTGGCCGCTGGCCAGGCCGCCACGGACAAGCAGATCTGGTACATGAAGCAGCTCCTCCAGGGCATGGAGGGCCAAAGCAGCGCCAAATAGCGAGAGACTAGAGACTGGAAACTGGAAACTAGAGGCTGGATCTCGGGAGGCTCGGCCCGGTGGCCGACGGTTTTCGCCTCCCGGCTTCCCAGCCTTCTAGCTTTCTAGCCTTTTTCTGATTCCAACGAAAGTATTGCTAGGCTCGTGCCCCCTTCCCCTTGGGGAGTGCGGGGTGGGGGTCTGGTGGAGCGCCGGGTGCGGCCATATCAGGACACGGAATTCAGAGGGCAGTGGACAGGAGAGAATCTGCCCGAACTTCTGTCTTCTGACCTCTGGCTCCTGAATCCCAGGCCCCCACCCCGCACCCTGGCAATACGTTTGAAGGTTTTAGTAGCCACAAAGCATGCACATCGTTCTGGACGACATCCACAAGCGGTACGGCCGGGTGCACGCCAACCGGGGCGTGAGCCTCGAGGTGCGCGCCGGCACCATCCACGGGGTGCTGGGGGAGAACGGCGCGGGCAAGAGCACCCTGATGCGGATCCTGGCGGGGTACACCCGTCCCACCTCGGGCCGGATCCTCCTGGACGGCGACGAGGTCCGGTGGCGCGCCCCGGCCGAAGCCGTGGCTCGGGGGGTGGGCATGCTGTACCAGGACCCCATGGACTTCCTGGCCATGACCGCCCTGGAGAACTACGCCCTGGGCCGCCGGTGGGTGCCCCCCCGGGAACTGCGGCGGGATCTGGAGGCCCGGGCCGCCGAGCTCGGCTTCACCGTGCACCCCGAGATGCCCCTGGAGCGTCTGACCGTGGGCGAGCGGCAGCAGCTGGAGCTGCTCCGGCTCCTCAGCCTGGGCGTGCGGGTGCTGATCCTGGACGAGCCTACCACCGGCATCTCGGGGGTTCAGCGCGAGACCCTGTTCGCGGCGCTCCGGTGCCTGGCGGACGAGGGCAGAAGCGTGCTCCTGGTGTCCCACAAGCTCGAGGACGTGGAGGCCCTGTGTGACGAGATCACGGTGCTCCGCCAGGGCGCCGTGTCCGGCCGGGCCGAGCGCCCGTTCCGTACCCGCGAGCTGCTGGAGATGATGTTCGGCGAGCCGCCGGCCGTGCCCCGAAAGGTGGGGAGCACCCCGGGGGCGCCGATCGTGTCGTTCCGGAACGCGTGGGCCACAGGCGGCCGTTCGGGCCTTCGCCGCTGCTCGGTCACGATCCGCGAGGGAGAGGTGGTGGGCCTCGCCGGGGTGGAGGGCGCCGGGCAGAACGTGTTCCTGCGCCTGGCCGCCGGCCTGAACCGGCCGTACCGGGGCGCCGTGGAGGTGTGCGGAGCTCCGGTACGGGCATACCGTTGGCTCCGGCAACAGGGGGTGGCGTTCCTGCCCGCGGGCCGGCTCGAGGAGGGGCTCGTGCGGGGGCTCACGGTATTGGACCACTTCGCCCTCGGCCGATCCCGGATTCCCTTCCTCGACCCCTGGCGGGGGGCCCGGGACCGGGCTGAGGAAGGGATCCGGCAGTACCGAATCCGAGGGCGGCCGGAGACCCCTGTGGAGGCCCTGTCCGGCGGGAACCAGCAGCGGGTCCTGCTGGCCCTGCTGCCCGAACGGCCCCGGCTGCTTCTGCTGGAGAGCCCCACCCGGGGCCTGGACCTGGAGTCGGCCCACTGGGTGTGGGAGCAGCTCCTCGCCCACAAGGCCCGGGGGGCCACGATCGTGTTCAGCTCGCCGGAGCTCGACGAGATCCTGATGGTGGCGGAGCGCGTGCTGGTGTTCCACGACGGCGCGCTCGTGGCGGACGTGGCGGCCGCCGAGACCTCGGTGGCCGAGCTGGGAAGCGCCATCGCCGGAAGGGCGGCGCCCCCTCCCCCGAGCCCGGACGTCTCCGTCACTGCGGTCGAGACCCCATGAGGATCCGGGCCTTCGAGATCCTGGTGGCCGCCGGGCTCGTGCTGCTCTTCACTACGGCGGTGCTGCTGCTCACCGGCGCCCCTCCCCTCGAGGCGTTCGCCCTCCTCGTCCGGGGATCTTTCGGGTCGGTGTCGAAGCTCGCCCGGGTCCTCACCGTGTGGGTGCCCCTGACCCTGTGCGCCTGCGGGCTCATCTACACGTTCCGGATCGGCCTGTGGAACATCGGGGTGGAGGGCCAGGTGATCCTGGGGGCGGTGGGCGCCACCTGGGCCCTGCGTGCCGGAGCGGGCCACCTCCCGCCGGGGGTGCTCCTGGCCCTGGCCATGGCGGCCGGGGTGCTCCTGGGAGCCGGGTGGTCCCTGGCCGCCGGGGTGCTCCGCACCCGCGGCGGGGTCAACGAGATCTTCGCCGGGCTCGGGCTCAACTTCGTGGCCCAGGGCATCGTGCTGTGGCTCATCTTCGGCCCGTGGAAGCGGCCCGGGGTGGCCTCCATGAGCGGCACCGTGCCGTTTCCGCCCGGGCTCTGGCTCCCCAACTTCTCCTGGGGTCGGCTGTCCCCCGTGGCCCTGGGCTGCGCGGTCGCCGCCCTCGCCCTCACGGCATGGCTCCTGGGCCGCACCCGGGTGGGACTGTTCCTCCGGGCCGTGGGCGGCAACCCACGGGCCGCCCATCTGCTGGGGCTCCCCCCCGAGCGGTACCTGTTGCTGGCCATGGCCCTGGCCGGAGGCATGGCGGGGCTGGCCGGTGGAATCCAGGTGACAGCGGTCTACCACCGGCTGATTCCGGCCATCTCCAGCAACTACGGGTACCTGGCCCTCCTGGTGACCATGCTGGCCGGGTTCCGGCTGGGGCCGGTGGCGCCGATCGCCCTGTTTTTCGCGGGCCTGAACGTGGGCAGCGTGCAGCTGCCCATGGCCCTGCAGCTGGACTCCTCTTTGAGCGGCGTGATCCAGGGGGCCTCGGTGCTGGCCGTGCTGCTCGCCCACGGGTGGGACGTCCGCCGGGCAAGGAGGCAGGCATGACCGAGCCCTCCCCCGTGCTCCTGGCCGCCAACGTGGTGGCAACAGCCGCCCCGATCCTGCTCGCATCCCTGGGGGAGACCCTCACCGAGCGGGCCGGTCTGATCAACCTCTCCTTGGACGGCACGATCCTGCTGGCCGCCATGGCCGCCTTTGCGGTGGCCCACGACACGGGGAGCGTGGCCCTCGGGTTCGCCGCGGCCTCGGCCGTGGGCGGAGCCGTGGCCGCCGTGGTGGGGTTCGCCGGCGTGATTCTGGGCGTGTCCCAGGTTGCCGTGGGGTTCGTGCTTACCTTGATGTGCCGGGACCTCGCCTACTTCCTGGGCAACCCCTACTCCCGCATCCAGGGGCCCCAGGTGCCGCCCCTGCCGGTGCCGGGCCTGGCCGACCTGCCGGTGCTGGGGCCGCTCCTGTTCCGCCACAACGCCGTGGTGTACCTGAGCCTGGTCCTGGCCCCGGCCCTGTGGTGGGTCCTGTACCGCACCAAGTGGGGCCTGGAGGTCCGGGCCGTGGGGGAGCACCCCGAGGCGGCCTACGCCCGGGGCATCGCGCCGCGGCGGGTACAGATGGTATGCGCTGTGGTCGGCGGGGCTCTGGTGGGGCTCGCGGGCGCGGCCTACTCCCTGGCCTTGAAACCGGGGTGGGGCCGGCCCCAGGGGGCCGAGGGCATCGGGTGGATCGCCCTGGCACTCGTGATCTTCGGGGGGTGGCACCCGGTGAAGGTGGCCCTGGGGGCCGTGCTGTTCGCCTTGCTCCAGGTGGCGGGCATCCCCCTGCAGGAGGCGTTTCCCTCGGTACCGGCCCAGGTGTTCCAGGTGGCCCCGTTTCCGCTCATGATCTTTACGCTCCTGTTCATGGGGCTCAGCCAACGGGAGTCGGTGGAGCGGTGGGCCGCGGACCGGACCTGGGCCCGGCGCCTGGTGCGGGCGTTCCGAGGCGCAGCCCCCCGGGCTCTTGGTCGGCCCATGGAGGGGGGGTAGGGGTAGGGCCGGGAGGTCCGGTCAAGTCCGTGGATCTGCCGGCCGATGGGTATCCTTGCGGGAGGCGGTGGTTCCGTGCGTATCGATCTTACGGCTACGGTATCGTCTGGGCATCGGGCCCGACCCGATCCGGCCGCCGTCGATCCTAAGATGGCCGTGGTGATCGCGGAGCTGCGGCGGCGCGACCGGGAGGTACGGGCCCACGAGACCGCCCACGCAGCGGCCGGCGGGGGGCTGGTGCGGGGCGGCCCCTCGTTCCGGTACGCGCAAGGACCGGACGGGCGGCGGTACGTGGTGGCCGGGGAGGTCCAGCTCGACTCTTCCCCCGAGCCGGGCGACCCAGCCGCCACCGTCGCCAAGATGGAACAGGTCCGACGGGCCGCCCTCGCCCCGGCCCGCCCCTCCTCCCAGGACCTGGCCGTCGCCGCCCGCGCCGGCCAGGAGGCGGCCCGGGCCCGGGCCGAGCTGCTCCAGCAGCCCGATCGTCGTCGTGTGGGAACCCGGATCGACCTGCGCGCGTGAGGCCGCCTTCCCATCCTGGGTCCTTCGCAGGGCGTCCTACTTCTCCACTCTCACCACCTCCACCGTGCCCAGGCGGGTCCATCGGGGGTCGGCCGGGTCCAGATCGCCCACCAGCACCCACACGCCCCGGCTCGGGTCCAGGTGGGTCCGGGCTGCCCTGCGCGCCGCGGCCACGGATACGGCGGCCACTGTGTCCGGGTAACGGTCCCCCAGGTCCAGGGGCAGGCCGTCTAGCAGGTTCCCCATGCGGTCGCGTACCAGGTTGGCCGGGTCGTCGTACCGGAACACGTACCGGGTCACCAGGCTCCGGCGCGCCCGGGCCACCTCGGCCGGGCTCAGGGTGTCGGCCAGGCGCCGCACCTCGGCCGTCATGAGCTCCACCACCTGACCCACGCTCTCGGTCTTGGTCAGACCGTAGGCGCCCAGCACGCCGAAGGCGGGCAGGGCTTGGTAGAAGCTGCCCACGCTGTAGGCCAGGCCCCGGTTGGACCGGATCTCCCGCACCAGCCGAGACCCGAACCCCCCCGCTCCGAGCAGATGATCGCACACCTCCATGGGTCCGAAGTCCGGAGCGGTGCGCTCCGGGCCGATCCGGGCCCACACCACCGTGGCCTGGGGCAGGGGCCGGGGGACCACCACCGCGGTGGGGGCCGGTTCCTGGGGCGGGGGAAGCCGGGGGTATGCTCCCCCATCCCGGGGCAGACTCCCGAACAGCCCGGCAAGCCGTCGGCCCAACCGGGCGGGGTCGAAGTCACCGACCGCGCCCACGGTCCAGGCGCCGACGCCCACGAGGCGCCGGCGCAGGGCCACCACGTCCTCCCGGGAGATCCGTGCCACCGACCCCTCTGTGGGGGTCTGGCCGCGGGGATGGTCCCGGAACAGGGCCCGCCGCATCTCCCGGAACGCCAGGCTCTGGGGATCGTCCTCCTCCCGCCGGAGCCCCTCGGCCACCTGGGCCTTGGCCCAGTCCACCCGGTCGGGTCGGAACGCCGGGTTCCACAGGAGCCGGGCCAGGAGATCCAGGCCCCGGTCCAGGTCGTCGGGCAGCACGGTCAGGGAGATCCAGCCCTTGTCCCGGCCCAACCGGAGCTCCAGATCCATGCCCCGGCTCTCCAGGGCCTGGTCGAAGTCCTCGGGGGAAAGGTCACCGGCCCCGCCTGTGCGCCAGGCCAGGCTTGCCACCCTTGCCAGGCCGGCCTTTTCGGGGGGATCGTACACCTCGCCGGCCCGCACGGCCAGGTACAGCCGTACCAGGGGCACGTCGTGATCCTCCACCCAGAACCAGGTGGGGCCCTGTTCCAATGAGCCCTGGCCTACCCGGATCTCGGGCAGCCGGGGCGGGGGGAACTCGGCGGTCCGGGGGTCCAGGGGCCGCCGACCAGCGCAGGCCGTGAGCCCGAGCGCGGCGAGGACGAGGACGGCTTTCCGGAAACACCCCTTCGTGCTCATCGGTCCTCCTCCGGGCGGGGCCTCAGCACCACCACGGTGCGGTTCTGGGGAGTCAGGTACCGGCGGGCCACGGCAGCCACCTCGTCGGGGGTGATGGTCCGGAGCACCCGGGGGTGCTCCTCGATGTAGCGCCAGTCGCCGGTCAGGGCCTGGAAGTAGGCGAGCCGCCGCGCCAGCCCCGAGTTGGACAGCAGACTGCGCACCCGCGAGGCCTCGAGCCGGCGAAGCACCCGTTCCAGCTCCTCGGGGGTGGGCGGCTCCCGGCCCAGCCGGTCCAGCTCGCCCAGCAGCGCCTGCTCGGCCTCGTCCACGCCCACCCCCTGCAGCGGGGTCAGGAACACCGCAAACAGGTTGGGGTACCTGGCGCCGGGCAGCCCGTTGGCCGCGTTCACCGAGGCGGCCACCCGCTGCCGGTCCACCAGCTCGCGCACCAGCCGGGAGCTTCGGCCGTCGGTGAGAACGGCCTCGATCACATCGAACACGTAATCGTCCCGGTGGGGCAGGGTGGGCTTGTGGAACGCCACCACCAGCCGAGGCTCGGCGTCGAACCACACCTCGGCCCGCCGAGGCCCCTCCTGGGGGGGCTCGCGGGTGATCGGCCGGCGAGACATCCCCCCCCGGGCCGGCAGGTCGCCGAAGTACCGCTCCACCAACCGGAAAAACGCGGGTGGGTCCACGTCGCCCACGGCCACGATCACGGCGTTGTCGGGCCCGTAGTAGTCCCGGAAGAACCGCCGGGTGGCGTCCAGATCCAGGGTCTCCAGGTCGGCCGGCCAGCCGATCACCGGGTCCCGGTAGGGGTGGGCCCGGAACGCGGTGGACAGCAGGGTCTCGTAGATCCGGCCGTCCGGGTCCGATCCGTAGCGCTGGCGCCGCTCCTCCACCACCACATCCCGCTCCACGTAGTACTCCCTCAGCACCGGGTCGCGCATCCTCTCCGACTCGATCCGGGCCCACAGCTCTAGCCGGTTCGAGGGCAGGCTCACGATGTAGCTGGTGAGGTCCGAGCTGGTGAACGCGTTGAACCCCACGGCCCCGTTGCGGGTGTAGATGGAATCGATCTCGTCCTTGACCACCAGGGATCGGTGCTCTTCCTGCAGCCGCCGGAGCTCCGCTCCCAGGCGCTCGATCTCCTGGGGGTCGGCCCGGTCCCCCTTGCGCCGCTCCCGGTCCAGGGCCCGCCCCACCCGCTCGATCTCCCGCAGCAGGGGCTCCTCTCTCTGCCAGTCCCGGGTTCCCAGGGTCCGGGTTCCTTTGAACAGCAGATGCTCCAGCAGATGGGCCATGCCGGTGTAACCCGACGGCTCGTCCACCCCGCCCACCCGGAAGGTCATCTGCAAGCTCACCACCGGCGCCACCCCCCGCCGCAGGGCCAACACGGTGAGCCCGTTCGCCAGACGGTGCTCCTGCACCCGGCCTTCGAGGGAACCCCCGGGGTTGGCCACGGCCGTTGCCGCGGCCGTCAGGCACATCGCCAGGGTCCACGCGGCCCGCCGGGGCAACGAAAGAGTTCGCAATCTCCTCACCGTTCCCATCACGTCGCACGCCCTCCTGGGCCCGGTCTCGTCCCGGGCCGGTGAAGGTTTGGGGCCGCGATCGTACCGGGTTCGCCGCGGGCCGGCAACCGGCTCTGGTCGGCCGCTGTGGCGCCATGTTACGCTTCGCCCGCGGGAACGAGCCGCTGTCCCCGCCCCGCGCCAGCGGGGGAGCTGCCCGCGGGAGCCGCTCTTCACGCCGGGATCGGAAGCACCCACGCCCAACCCTTCATGAGGATCGCATGTCGGACGCCCAAACCCCTGCCCGGCGGGGGCAGGTGATCGCCACCCCCCTTCGCCGGGAGATCGACGAGATCCTGGCCCTCCGGGGCGAGGCTCGCGAGAAGCGCCTGCTGGCTACGCCCAGTCTGGCGGCCGTGGTGGCCCTGCTGCCGCCGGAGGAGCTGTACTTCACGCTTAAGGAGATGGACCCGGATAACGTGCCCCTGGTGCTGGCCCATGCCCGCCCCGACCAGGTGGAGTTCTTCATTGACCTGGAGCTGTGGAAGGGCGACCGAGTGCGGCCGGGTCGGGTCGTGCCCTGGCTCCGTCTACTGGCCTCATGCGGCCAGGCCCCCCTGGCCCGCTGGCTTCGAGGGCTGGACCTCGCGGACCTCACCCTCTACCTGGGCCGTGTGGTGCGGGTGGTGCGGCCCCACGAGCCGGACGAGGACCCGTTCCAGGATCTGCCCGACCGGGCCCCGATCACCGTGGACGGGTTCTACTACGCGCGTTGCGCGGCCGAGCACGAGAACCTGATCAGGACCGTCCTCGGGGTGCTCCGGCAGGCTGACCCGGACCGGTATGTTCGGCTGATGGAGGCCTTGCTGGGCGAGGTGGACTCCGAGCTGGAGGAGCACGTGTACCAGGAGCGGGTACGGCGGCTGGCCATGCGGGGGTTCCCGGAGTGGGACGAGGCCATGGAGGTGTACGTGCCCATGGAGGTGGCCTCCGCCCGAGAGCTGCCGGCTCGGGGGGGCCTGCCATCGCCGGACCCCGACGGCGAGCCCGAGGCTGTCCCCCGCTACCCCATCGCAGCCCCTTCGGTGGCGCCCGATCTGGTGGTCCGGGCCCTGGGTCGCGTGGCCAACCCGGCAGCGGCCGAGTCGATCCAGCTGGAGCTGGCCACCCTGACGAACCGGGTGATGGTGGCGGACCGCCTGGACCTGGACCGGATGGAGAGCTATGGCCGGGCCCTGGCCAAGGTGGCGGGGTACCTCGCGATCGGGCTCGAGGCCCTGGCCGGCCCCGACGACGAGGCCGCGGCCCGGCTCTTGGAACGGCACTGGCTCCAGCACCTGTTCCGGGTGGGTTGGACGCGGATCGTGGCCGCCCGGAACCGCGCCCGCCACGTGTTCCGGCGGGGCTGGCCCGAGGGTCACAAGGAGCGGCTGCTGTTCCTCGACCCGCCCCTGGGGGAGATCCTGGATGGCCTGCTCCGGCACCATCCCCTGTGGTTCGCCGGGGAGGATGCCGCCCCGATCTACCGGGAGTTTCGCTCCCTGTCCGAGGTGGACCAAGCGATCCGAGCCGTGGACAAGGCCGAGTTCCTGGGCCGGTTTCTGGTGTCCGTAGTGGATCTTCGGCTCGACGACTGCAAGGGGGCCCTTCGGGACCTGGAGCCCGAGCACCTGAAGACCTCGACGGTGTTCCTCACCTCGCTCGTGAACGCGGCCCTCGACCGGGGGTTCCGGTTCGCCCCGGTTCCCCGCCGACGGGCCCGCGAGGGTCTGGCAAAGGTGTGGGAGGAGGACCGGCCGCCCCGCCGGGTGAAGCCTGGCCTGGCCGACGCCTCGGTGGAGTGGGTGGAGCTACTGCTCCCCCTGTCCGGGACCGACCGGATGTTCCTGCGGGAGTTCGTGCAGGAGTGCTTCGGGCTGCTGGAGGAGGAGTTTGGCCACCTGGCCCCGGACGAGGTTCCCGACCCCCGGTTCACCCGAGGGCTGTGGATCCGGTAACCGGCTCCCCCCGGGCGAGCCCCAGAAGCCGCAGCGAGATCTCGGGGAGCGACAGCACCTCGTCCACGCACCCCGTGGCGGCGGCCTGACGGGGCATGCCGTGGATCACCGCGGTGTTCTCCGACTCAGCGATCACAGTGCCCCCTGCCGCCTTTACCGCCTCCACCCCGGCCGCCCCGTCCCGGCCCATGCCGGTGAGCACCACCGCGGTGAGCCGGGTTCCGAACGCGGCAGCCGCGGTCTCGAACAGCCGGTCCACGCTGGGGCTGTACAGGCTCTGGGCCCCGTCCTCCAGCCGCAAGCGCCCTCCGGCATCCACGCTCAGGTGTTTCCCCCCCGGTGCAATCCACACCTCTCCGGGCCCCACCGCCGCCCCCTCCTTGCCCTCCCGCACCGGGAACGGGAGCACCCGGTTCAGCCTCCTGGCAAATGCCTCGGTGAACCCTGCGGGCATGTGCTGGGCGATCAGCACACCGGCCTGGGGAGCCGGGGGCAGCGCCGAGAGCAGGTACTGGAGCCCAGGGGGCCCCCCTGACGAGGCGCCGATCGCGATCACAGGGAACTCCCGGCAGGAGGAGGGCTGGCCGCAGCCTGCCCCACCGGCCCCGGCTTGAGGGATCCACAGGTCCAGGGCGCTCTGGGCCTTGGCCCTCACCTCCTCCACGATCGCGTCCAGGTTTCGGTAGGGATCCTCAGGCTTCGAGATGAAGCCGTTGGCCCCCAGCTCCATGGCCCGCTCCACGTTCTCCAGGTCCGCGTGGGAGCTAACCACGAGCACGGGCGCCCGGGACCGGGCCTTAAACAGGCGTAGGAAAGTGAACCCGTCCATGACCGGCATGTGAAGGTCGAGGGTCACCAGGTCGGGAGGAGCGTGCAGGGCCTTGGCCAAGGCGGTCTGGCCGTTGGTAGCCCCTTCGACCGCCGCGACCCAAGGCTCCGTCTCCAGCGCCTGCCGGAGGAACCGTCGTACGTAGGGGCTGTCATCCACCACGAGGATCCGGGCCTTCCTCACGCCCTCGCTCCCCGCCCGCCCAGGAGGGCTTGGGCCCTGCGTTCCAAACCATCGATCTGGGTCTGGAGCTCCCGGATGACCGTCTCCACCTCCTCCACCCCGGACTCCTGCTCCCCGCTGCGGGCCCGCAGCTCATGCATGTGGCCGAGGATCCGCTCGGTCTCCTCCCGTTCCCTGGCCACGGCCCCGAGCAGGTCCTGCAGGTTCCGATCGATCGCGGAGATGGCGTCCGAGATGTACCGGCTCACCTCGGCCTGCTCGGCCGTGGCCAGCTTCACCTGCTCGGTGAGGTTGCGCATGATCTCGGTGGACTGACCCACCAGGTCGCCGCTCTCCCGGTGCTCCCGCGCCGCCTGGCGGATGTGCTCCACCATGGCTGCCACCTGCTGCATCGAGCCCACCACGTTCTGGCTGCCCCGGGCCTGCTCCTGGGTGGCTTCGAGGATCTGCTGGTTCATCCGGCTCGCGGTGCGGGCGGTATCCAGGATATGCCGGAGGGCCTGGCCGGCCCTCTCGGCCAGCTCCACGCTACGGGCGGTGGCGGACTGACCGCGAGCCACGGCCTCGTTGGCCGCCTCGGCCTGCTCCTGGATGCCCCGCACGATCCGGAAGATCTCGCCGGTGCTGGCTGCCGTTCGGTCCGACAGCCCCTGGATCTCGTGGGCCACCACGGCAAAGCTGCGGCCGTGCTCCCCGGCCTGGGCCGCGATGATGGCCGCGTTCAGGGCCAGGAGCTTGGTCTTGTCGTTGATCTCGTTGATGATCTTTACCACCCTTTGGATGCTCCGGCTGGCCTCGGCCAGGTCGCCGGTGATCCGGGCCGTGTCCTGGATGACCTGGTAGGAGTCGTGGATTCCATCCAAAGTGGCCTCCACGGCCCGCACCCCCTCCTCGGCCGCCTCGGAAACCCGCACCCCCAACCCCGCCGCGTCCCGGGCGCTGCGCTCGATCTGGCGGGTGGAGGCCTCGATCTGGCTCATCGACGAGACCGTGGCCTCGGTCTCCCGGGCCAGCCCCTCCACGTTCTCGGCCACCTCGCCGATGGACTGGACCATCTGGAGCACGCTCGCGGCTGTGGCCGACACCTGCTGGGCCAGCTCATCGGCGCTGCCGGCCACCTCGTCGATGCTGGCGGACATCTCCACCAGGCTCGTGGAGTTGTCGCTGGTGGAAGAGGCGATCGCGTCCAGGTGGGACCGGGTCTCCTCCAAAGCCTCGTCCAGCCCCTGGACCGCGGCGAGCACCGCCCCGGCCGCTCCCTTGCCCCGCTCCACCCCCTCGCGCAGACGGCTCAGGGCCAGCTGCACCTCCACCCCCCGCTCCCGCAGGGTGGCGGCCAAGGCCGAGACCTCGGCCAGCACCGCCCGCCTGCGCTGGGCGGCCCGGCACAGGGCCGCACCGATGCGGCCGAGCTCATCGGTGGGCTCTTCGGCCGGCTCCTCCAGCGGCAGGCCGGCCTCGAACCGGTCCACCATCTCCTCGAGCCCTTCCATCTTATTGGTCAGGAGGAAGCGCAACACCCCGTACACCCCCAGTACCACCACCGCGATGGTCCCGGCACCGGCCCCCAGAACGGTCCAGGCCTCCCGGAGCAGGCGGGAGTACGGGCTCGCCACCGATGCGTCGAGAAGCAGGTACCCCAGGACCCGGTCCGTGGCCGGGTGGCAGCCCTGGCACGCGGGACCGTTGGCAATGGTACGGAACACCCGCACCACGGGGCGGTCTGCGTTCGACCGATCCAGCTCCTCGTAGGGCAAGGGGGGCCGTCTGGCATGGCACCCCGCGCAGCGGGGCTGAGCCAGGGGGTCCACCCGATCCGGAAGAGGGGGAAAGGCCGCCAGGATCCGCCCGGTCCGGCCCACCACGGCCGCGGTCTCGTACAAGCCGGTCTGAGCCATGGCGGACAGCGTCGCCTCCAGCTGGTTCGTATCCATCCGGAGCAGGCTCGACTCCATCGCCCCGGCAAGCCCGTCGGCCAGAGACCGACCGTAGTGGACCGACTCGGCCCTCACCCCATCATATCGGTGGACGGCGTACCACACGAAGGCCGTGCCGCTTCCCAGCAAGAGTACAGCGGCCACGGCCGCGGTGATCCGTACCCGGAGGCTCCTCATCCGCGCGCCTCCCTTTCGTCCACCATCACCCGCAAGGCGGCCGCAGCCCGGGCCACCCCGCCCAGCCGGCGGCCCATCTCGTCGGCCGACTCCGCCACCGCGTCCCGCAGCTGCCCCACCAGGAACGCCCCCTCCTCACACAGCTCCCGAACGCGGCTAAGCCCCATTTCGTCCTCGTCCCGGGGCATCTCGGGCACCGCCGGGGGCCTGGGCAGGGGGGGTGCCTCACTCCAGGCGCGTACCGCCTCCTTTGCTCGTTCCAGGGGCGCCCGGGCCTTTTCCAACAGCCCCCGGATCTCGGCCCGGACCTCGGCCGCGGCCCCGACCCACCCTTGGGTCCTGGCGACCGCCCGCTCCAAGGCCCCGACCCCCTCGTGCAGGGCACCCCGCTCGTCGTCGAGCAGGGCCACGGCCCGGGCCGATCCCGTCTGGATGGTCTCGATCAGGCTTCCGATCTCCTTGGTGGACTCGGCCGTGCGCTCGGCCAGGTCCCGAATCTCGTCGGCCACCACCGCGAACCCGCGGCCGTGATCCCCGGCCTGGGCCGCCAGGATCGCCGCGTTGAGGGCCAAGAGGTTGGTCTGCTCGGTCACGTCCTCGATCACGTTCAGGATCGACCCGACGGACTGCACCTGCTTCCCCAGCGCGTCGATCGCCGCCAGAGCCTCGTCCCACCGCTGCCGCAACCGCTCGAACCGCTGCACGCAGGCCTCCAACGCTGCTACGGCGGGGCCCGCGGACTCGACCAAGTCCTCTAGGGCGGGCGCCTCGCTGGGGACGTCGGCCACCGCAACGAGGGAGGGCAGGGTGTGCCCCGCGTCCCGGTACCATGAAGCGAAGGCCTCCAGGGCCTGCGCCGTGTCGGCCCACTGTTGGGCTGCGTCCCCCAATCCAGCCAGCACCTCCCGCAGGGTCCCGACGGACCGCTCCACGTTGGTCCGCTGCTCCTCCGCGTGGGCCGTCAGATCTGACAGGACGGGGTCGAGGGCGTGGCAGGGGTTCTCCCCTTTGCCGTTGCCCAGGGACTCCTCCAACTGCCCGAGCACCTCGGCCACGGCCTTGCGGAGCCGGGCCGCCTCGGCCGCACCCGCCTCGCGGGCCGCGGCCGCCTCGGCCTGGGCTGCCGCGGCCACGGTCTCGACCCGGACCTTCTCCTCCCGGGTCCGGTTCAGCTCGGTCACCAGGTCCTCCAGCCACGCCGGCCGCTCCGCCCCCGCATCGGCCACGCCCCGGGCCAGCTCCCGCTCCCGCTCCTCCACGGCGTCGCGGGTGATGCGGTTCCACCGCGCGGCCATCCCGGCCCCCACCACCAGCGCCCCCACGGCGGCCCACGGCCCGACCACGGCTCCGGCCCCGGCGCACACCGCCCCCAGCACGCCCCCCGCGGCCCACCACCGCACGTCAGGCCCCTTCATTGGGTCACCTCCTTGACCACCGGCTCCGGAAGGAGGGCGCCGGCCCGAAGAACCAGCACCACCTCCTCGGTCGCGTCGGTGCGTCGGAACATGGCCACCACCAGGCTGGCGCCCGGCTCCTCCGCGCCGGGTACCGGGGCCAGCGCGTCCAAGGGAACCGACTCCACCTCCGCCAGCCGATCCACCTCGATCCCAAACGGCCGTCCGCCGGGATGGACCACCAGGAGCTTCGCCTCATCCCCCCCCTTCGCCGGCTGAGGCTCTCCCAGGATCCGGTGGGCGTCAGCCACCGGAATCAGCTCTCCCCGCAGGTTGAACACGCCCCGGAGCGCAGGGGGGGCCCCCGGTACCTGGGTCAACGTCCGGGGCCGGAGGATCTCGCGAACCACCCGGATGTCGAGGGCAAACCGTCTCCGCCCCACATGGAAGCACAGAAACTCCAGCGTGCCCTCGCTCATGTCGCGTCCCATTCCGGCCCCACACCGAACTCACACAGAGCCTCTGGATCCAGCAGCCCCAACGTGCGGCCCTCCCGGTCCCTGCCCACGCCCCGAAGGAATCGGTTCGTCCCCTCCTCGGCCGCCTCGGACCGACCGAGCCGAACCACCCCCATCACCCGGTCCACCCGGAACCCGAGCAGATCCTCGCCGTCCCGCACCACCACGACCCGCTGGTGTCGGGACTCGAGCCCCGGCTCCAGACCCAGGCGCAGGGCCAGGTCCACAACCGGCAGGACCACCCCCCGAAGCCCCGCGATACCGAGCACCCAGGGGGGAGTTCGAGGCACGGGGGTGATCGGACGAGGCCGTAGGATCTCGGCCACGCACTCCACCGGCAGTCCGTAGCGCTCGTCCGACACCTCGACCTCCAGCAGCTCTCTACGAACCCCCGGGCCTTCGGCTGCCCCTTCCTCGGGCTCCACCAGGGCCTCGGCATCCAAAACCGCCTGGAGCCGGGCCCGCCACGCGGCCAGGGCCTCGGTCGGTTCAGGCATGGGCCTCGGCCTCCTTGACCAGGGACGCCACGTCCACCACCAGGATCGGGCGCTGGTCCCCCAGGTCCGTGGCCCCGGCGATTCCAGGGACCCCCTTGAGACGGGATCCTAGGCTCTTGATGACCACGTCCTGCTGGATCAGCAGCTCATCCACGGTCAGGGCGAGCCGTTTCTCCGCCACCCCCACGACCACGGCGTAGCCCGCCCCGTTTCCCGGGCTCGCCTCCACCCCCAGAGCCCGGTCCAACCGCACCATGGGGATCGTGTCGGACCGGAGCCGCAGCACCGGCCGCCCCTCGATCCGGTCCACCCCCTGCTCCGACAAAGACAGGGTCTCGAGCACGCTGTTTAGCGGCACGGCCAGCCTCATGGTGCCCGCTCGAACGAGCAGGGCCTGGATGATGGCCATGGTGATGGGAAGCACGACGGTCACCCGGGTTCCCCGACCCTCCTCGCTGGTGAGCTCGATCATGCCCGAGAGGCGGGCGATGTTCTTCCGCAGCACATCCATGCCCACACCCCGGCCGGAGATCTCCGTGGCCTGGTCCTTGGTGGAGAAACCGGGCTCGAACACCAGATCGAGCGCCTCCCTGTCGCTGAGCTGGGCGTCCGGCTCCACCATTCCCCGTTCCACAGCCTTCCTGAGCACTCGCTCCCGGGGGATGCCGGCTCCGTCGTCCGCCACCTCGATCACCACGTGGTTCCCCCGCTGGTGGGCCACCAGCTCGATCCGGCCCCGTCGGGGTTTGCCCTTCGCCTCCCGCTCGTCCGGGGGCTCGATGCCGTGGTCCACCGCGTTGCGGATCACGTGGATCAGGGGATCGCCCAGCTCCTCAGCGATCAGCTTGTCGATCTCGGTATCCGCCCCTCGGACCTCCAGGTCCACCTCCTTGCCGGTGGTGCGCAGGATCTTGTGGAGGGTGCGCTGGAGCTTGGAAAACAGCTGGCCCAAGGGCACCATGCGCACGTCCATCACCGCCTCTCTGAGGTCGGTAAGCCGCCGGTCCAGGTCCTTCTGGGCCTTGGCCAGCTCGATCACCGCTCCGGTGAGCCCTTGCTCCCTCCGCAGCCGGTCGATCACCAGGTGGATGTGGCTACGGGCAACCACCAGCTCGCCCACCAGATTCATCAACGCGTCGAGCTTGGACAGGTCCACCCGGATCGATTGGCTGAAGCTCCGCACCCCTTCTGCCGGTGGCCCACACGTCTCGGACGCGGACGAGGCCCCCGGGGAGGAGGGCTCAGCCGGGCGGGGGGATGGGGCCGGAGGAGCAAGCGGCTGGGCTGCCGGCGCCAGCTCCTCCACCTGGGCCCCGTGGGCCGCCACCGCGGCTCGGGCCTCCTCCAGGTCGGCCTTGAGACCCACTAGGAGCTCGAACTCCATGCGCTCCGGGGCCCCTTCGCCGGTGCCTGGCAGGGTGGAGATGATCTCCCCCAGACCCTTGAGGGTGGCGTTCAGGGCCTCCAGGTCGGTATCAAAGGTCTCGAAAGGGAACCCAACCTTCACCCGAACCAAGGTGCGGTTGGGGTTCTTCAGGGTGGCCTCGAGGCGGTGACGCTCGTACTCGGTGAGCACGGCCAGGACGTCATCACCCAGGCCCAAGGCGGCCAGGCCCTCCTCTCGATCATCCCTCCCGCCCTCGGCCGCCCGGACCAGCCGCTCCACGAACCCGGGAACTCCGGGGTCCTCCGGGGCTTGGCCTTGGGCCAGACGAGAGCACAGGTTCCGGAGCAGATCGAGGCCTTCGTAGAGCAGATCCATCACGGGCCGGGTACACCCGATCCGGCCCAAGCGCACGCCATCCAGCAGGGTCTCGGCCTTGTGGGCCACCTCGGTGATCTGGCCGAACCCGCACATGGCCGAGATCCCTTTCAGGCTGTGGGCTGCCCGGAAGATGCTGTTGACCACCTCGGGGTCAGGCTCGTCCCCCTCTGGGGTCTGCTCCAGCTCGGCCAGGTCGTCGGCAAGCCGGTCCAGGATGTCCTCGGCCTCGGCCAGGAACTCCTGGACGCTCTCGTCCGCCACGCAGCTCATGCCCCGGCCTCTCCGGCCCGAGGCTCCTCGCCCCCGGCTGCCTGCTCCACCGCCCGTTGGAGCCGTAGGAGGAACACGTCCAGATGTGCCTCTGCGTGGGGACCGTCCAGATCGGCCGGACACGGGGCCGGGACATAGGCGTCGGCCCCTGCTTCGGCGGCCCGCACCCGCACCCCGGCATCCCGGCAAGCCCCCACGACCACCACCACCCCGGCGGGCTGCAGCGCGCGGATCGAGGCAATCCGGCTCCAGGTCTCCTCCCCGGGGTCCGGTCCGATGCCGACGACCACCCAGGGAGACGGGGCCTCAGCAGGCCAGTCCCCCAGCAGGGCGGCGAGCCGGCCAGGGTCCGGCACGACCACCACCCCCTTGCGCTTGCGCCTCCACATCTGGGCGCACGCGTCCCGCAGCCTGGGGTCGGCCAGCTCCACCACGATCCGGGCCGGCTCGGGGGCGGAGCCCTCCTTGGCCAGACCCTCCGCCGCCAGAAACCCCGCCTGGATCCCCACGTCTAGAATGAAGGCCGAAGGGTTCAGAGAGAAGCGGTCCATCACCTCGTCGGGCTTGCCGAACTCGAACCGGAACGTCCCGCCCGGCCACCGAAGCACCTCGAACACGATGTCGCGGAACTGGCGGGACAGCACCTCTTGGACCGCCTCCGGTGACACCCCGAACTCCTCGCACAGGAGGGTCCCGATCCGGCGCTCCTCCCCCTCCGCGCTCTGTTGCCCCAGCGCCCGCTGGAGCTCCCGGCTGGTGAGGGCCCCGGCCTGCACGAGGAGCTCCCCCAGCTCCGGGTGCCGCTGGCTCGACTCGGCACGGATTAGCCGGCCGTCCCGGAACACCAGACGAGCTAGCCGGTCCTCATGCCGGATCTCCAGCACGCCCGACTTTTTTGAAGCGCCGACCACCTGGAGGAGATGGGCCAGGTCCCGATAACTCAGCGTGCCTTCCAACGGCATGATTATCCTCGCGTGGGGTGCTCCGAACACTCGGCCTACGGATCGGCGCCGGCCCCCCGCGGCTTTAGCCAGAGGCCACCGGCCTTGACCCATCGATCGGATCGGCTACGGACACCGCTAGCCCCCCTATTCAACGCCTGGCCCGTCCATTTTTCACAGCGACGTTTCATTGTGTTGCAAACCCCTGCAACCCTTGGAACAAACTCCCGGCCCTCCCAGGCCCACCCGTCCACGAGCCTTTGTTCTAACACGTGAATATCCATAGTGGTTTTCAATATTCTCCCACTGCCGGGGCCCTTGGCATGGGCCGTGCAAACTTCCCGGAGCGGCATGTTCCTTTTCTCACATTTTCTGGTCCTGAGGACGCCATGAAACCAGTCGTGATCGCGTTGGGCGTCGGGCTGACCGCCTGTCTGGGCGCCGGCGGAGCCGGAGCGTGGACCCTTTCCGGCGCGTCCCGCACCACCCTGCGGGCCTCGTGGGCCGACGCCGCCCCCGACCAGGACGACCAAGGGGCGTACGGCTCCCAGCTCCTGGTCCTGGAGGCGCAAGGCCTGCCCCTGAACAGCCGGGCCTTCTTCTCGGGCGCGTTCCGGTGGGACTTGGGCCAGGAGGAGCCGGACTCGGTGTTCTACAGCTCGGTGGACCGGTTTCCCGGCGGCAGTCACCTGTTCGTGTACGACCTGGGGCTCGTGTCCCGGCCCCTGCACGCCGTGGAGCTCACCGCCGGCCGGTTCTCGTGGGAGAGCGCCGAGCCCGTGCACCTGGACGGGGCCGGGGCCCGCGTGCGCCTGCCCCTGCTGCCGGTGGAGACGTCGGTGGAGGCCTTCGGCGGCCGCTTGGTGCAGTACTACGAGGATCTGGAGCGGGACGCCGCCTGGGGCGGGGCGGCCGAGGCCCGCCTTCCCTGGGGCGGCCGGCTTCGGGCCGACTACCTGGACTACTTCGACGATCTGCTGCGGCTGACCGTGCGGCAGACGCTCCGCGACCTCGCTTGGGCCAAGGCCAGCGCCGAGTGGGTGAACGGCAACCTGCGCGAGGCCCTGGTATCGGCCACCCTCTGGTGGGACCCCACCGGCACCGAGGTCGCGGCCAGCGTCTACAAGAAGGTGGGCAACGAGGAGGACGACGACTTCCTCCTGGACTTCACCGCGGACGCCGACCCCGGACGGTACCGGCTGGAGCGCCTCAGTCTGGAGCGACAGGCCCCCTATAACCAGTACCGGCTGGCCCTGGAGCAGCGGCTGGGGGACCACCTGACCCTGAGCGGCGCCTACACCAAGCGGGACCTGATCGACGAGGACCACTACGAGAGCCCCTCGAACACCAGCTTCGACGTGGTCCAAGCCGGCCTCGGGGTGTTCGATCCGGGGATTCCGGGCCTCTCGCTGCGGGCCGGCCTGTCGTGGTGGCTCGAGGACCGGCTGGACGGCCCCGAGGCCCGGAGCCTCTCGTACTCGCTGGACGCCGAGCAGCGGCTGCCGCGCGGGTTCGTGGCCTCGGCCGCGTACTACCGCAAGGACGAGGACATCAACAACGACCTGGAGAACCTGGTGGCCCAGAGCCTGGAGCTGGGGCTCGCCTACCGACCCGGCTCGCGATGGTCGGCGGATCTGACCTACCGCCGGGACACCGACGACCTGATCGAGGAGCTCTACGGGGTCGAGGAGACCCACTCGGTAGAGACCCGCGTCACGGTGCGTTTCTAGGGGATGACCATGAAGCTACTCAGCCGGCAATCGAATGGGCGCACTCACCTCCCCGAGCGGGGGGGCAAGGGACCTAGCGGAGAGCCGGGCGCGGCCCCCTGGCTCGCCGGGTTCGGTGCTGGGGGAATAAGACGGGCTTGCATCGCGGTGTTGGCGACTGGCGCGGCGCTAGCGCTGCTGGCCGGGTGCCGGGAGGAGACCGGCCTTCGATTCTCCCACGCCCTCCATGCGGAGGAGGCAGCCTGCACCGACTGCCACGGGGGTGACGAGGGGCTTCGAACCGGCATGGAGCCCTGCAAGGAGTGCCACGACATCGACGAGGCGAACCCCTCCGAGGCGTGCCTCACGTGCCACACCCGCGCCGGCGACGAGGACTACGCCGTGTCGAAGGCCCCACGGGGCCGAACGTACGCCGACGTGACGTTCGACCACGAGCCCCACGCCGACGTGGGCTGCGTCCGGTGCCACGGATCCACCCCGCGGGCCGAGAACCTGGCCTCGGTGGAGTTTCCCACGATGGAGACGTGTCTGGGGTGCCACGACGGGGACGAGGCGCCGGCCGACTGCTCCACCTGCCACGCCCGCATCCGTCGGGGCGAACGCCCCCCCTCCCACGACGGACTGTGGGAACAGCGCCACGGCCGGCGCACGGACCTGCGCGAGGCCGTGTGCCGGACCTGTCACCCCGGGCCGGACGCCTGCCGTACCTGCCACCGAACGGAGAAGCCCCGGAGCCACACCCTGGGCTGGAAGGACCGCAGCCACGGCCTGGAGGCCCGCCACGACCGCGACACCTGCCGCGCGTGCCACACGGCCACCTTCTGCTCCGACTGCCACCGGGAGGCCCCCCGCAGCCACGCCCCCCGGAACGGTTGGCTCGCCTCGGGGCATCGGATCCAGGGGGCTGCGGACACGGAGTCGTGCCGGGTCTGCCACGGCCGGACCGACCCCTCGTGCCTGGCGTGCCATCCGCAAGGGTATTGAAACCGGGCCCGGCAAAACCCAATCCCACGGAGAGGAACCATGAGAAAGATCCCGACCCTCCTCACCTCGTTGGCGCTGCCCGGCCTGCTGGCCGCGGCCGCGCCGGCGCTGGCCCATCCGGCCATCGAGATCCGCACCTTTGCGGACGCCGACCACGACGGCGTGGGCGATCCGGTGCGGACCGGCCTGGACGCAAGCGACACCCTGGCCGCCAACGGCCAGGACGGCGCCCTGGTGGCCGGACCGCCGATGAGCCCCAAGCAGACCTGCGGGCTGTGCCACTCGTACGAGAAGATCACCTCGGCCTACCACTTTCAGCTCGGGCTGGACGAGCGGGTGGACTCGGACGGCGACGGCTTCGCCGACGACCTGGGCAAGGTGCTGGCCGGGCCGGACGGGCTCCTGGCCACCCTGCCCACGCTGTACAACATCACGGCGCCCGGCCAGTTCGGGGCCTGGTGACCGCCCTCGTACCGCCAGTTGGCGGCACAGAACAACACGGATCACACCCGGTTCGACATCGGTACGGCCGACGAGATCGCCACCTGCACCTCGTGCCACATGGGCGGCGGCCCCTACGAAGCGGACCGGTTCGGCAACCGGTACGACGAGTTCTTCCAGGCCAACCGCGACCGGATCGAGGCCGGTGAGTTCGGCGTCCTGAACGGGGACTACTACCGGTACGACGTGGAGGACATCGGAGCGGCGCCGTTCTACATGGCCCGGGACCTCATGGGCGGCGGGCCCTCCCCGGCCCTGTCGGCCCCCCACCTGCACGACTGGGGCGAGAGCGGGGTGCTGGAGGCCGAGTGCCTGACCTGCCACCTCGATCCCTACGAGAACCGCCTCCACACCGCCGACGGGGTGGACGCCCAGAACTACGCGCCCCGGCTCAAGATCTTCCTGACCGCCAGGATGAACGAAGCCCGGGACGACTACGCCGACATCTGGACCATCTCGGTGGGGAGGTACCCCACCCCGGGCGAGATCCCCGAGGGATACGAGGTGTTCTCGATCGACCGGTACTCGAGCCCCCTCTCCGGCACCTTCGAGGCCGGCCGGTTCTACGCGGCGCCCAACTCGCCCGTGGCGAGCACCCGCGACTCGGTCAAGATCCCCATGGTCGAGGGCGGCAAGCCCGACGAGGCCGGCGGCACGAGCGGGTTCAAGATGCACAACGCCTACAGCCCGGCCGTGAACGCCGTGACCGCCGCGAACGGCGACAAGGTGTGGGGCAGCCGCAAGTTCCTGGGCTACTACTTCAAGTACGCGGCCACGGGCGGGCTCATGGGGCTCGACCTGGACGGCGACGGCGTGCCCCTGGCCTACGTGAAGCTGGTGAAAAAAGACGGGGTGAGCCTCTCCCAGGTCCCGGACGAGGTGCAGAATTACTTTACGGTGCAGACCTACTACGACCCGGACGATCTCGAGCTCTTCGCCGCCCAGTCCGGCACCAAAGCCCCCCTGCTCGCCAGCGACGACACCGGCGGCCACAAGTGGGACCTGATCTGCGGCCGGTGCCACGTGGGCTTCCGCGACCCCGTGAACCAGGGGCTGTACATCCGGCCCGACGTGATGGGCATGAAGGCCGACATCCCCAAGCGGGGCACCTTCTGGAAGATGGAGTACGACGGCGAGGAGAACTACGACAAGGCCCTGGAGGAGGTCGAGGCCGGAAGGAAGAGCGAGGGAGACCTGGCCGGCTACGACGTGCACGCCGCCCGGGGCGTGGAGTGCGTGGACTGTCACGCCACCAAGGCCGAGGGGCCGACCGCGCCCGACCACGACTTCGGCAAGGGCATCGACACCGGCGGCACCGTGCGAAACGACCTGGACTTCCAGAAGGTGAAGGTGTGCACCGACTGTCACAACCCGGACCAGATGACCCTGGCCCACCGGGACAGCTTCGGGTCCGAGGAGATCGTGGCGGACCACTTCGAGAACGTGGCCTGCGAGACCTGCCACATCCCCTACAAGAGGTACTGGCCGTTCCGGGCCTTCGACTACTCCATGGGGTTCTCCTACAACTTCGACTCCCGGTTCATGCCGAACCCGGCCGACCCGGGAGACATCTCCCAGATGGTGCCGTTCTCGTTCTTCGCCGCGTTCGGCATCCAGGACCCCCAGCCGGGCTACTACGCGGCCGCCCCATTCTACGGGATCGGGGGGCTCCAGTGGGTCGGCCAGTCGAACCCGATCTTCGGGATGGACGTGGTGACCTCCATCGCCTACTTCGACCCCAACGGGCCCGACCCGCTGGTGGCCCAGAAGCTCGCGCTGGACGGCAAGGAGCCCGGGTTCGGCTCGGACCGGGCCCTCGACCCCTACGCCATGTTCTACACCATGATGACCGACCCGGACGGCTCGGCCACGATCCCCGTGCCCGACGACGAGGGGAACTTCGACCCGGCGGACATGACGGAGTTCTTCCGCACCGCCAACGGAAAGAGCTACTTCGAGTTCACCCCGGTGCTCTACAAGAAGCCCGACCGGGACGGCAAGATCAAGATCTACCCGGGCAACCCCGTGGCGGCCGTGACCTGGGTGGTCTACGACCCCGACGACCCGGCCAGCATGCGGGTGCTGGCCCCCCGGGAGCTCAACTCCATCCTGGCCGGCGCGGTGTCCCGGGAGGTGATGCCCGGCCGCCACCAGATCGGCATGGTGCTGATCTCGAGCACCGTCACCCGGGACGAGTCCGGCGCGATCACCGCGTACGACCCGGCCACGATCGTATGGGACGACAACTTCGACCTGCGGCCCGAGATCTCCAACGAGACCGAGCTGGACCTGGTGAAGGCGGCCTTGAAGACGGTGCTGGAGAAGGAGGACGCCTACGCGGGCGTGACCTCGCCCGACTACGGCGCGAACCTGCGGCTCGCGATCGTGGCCCACTACTTCACCGTGAGCCACAACGTGCTGCCCGCCTCCCAGGCCCTGGGGGCGCCCAAGGACTACGACAAACTGGGCGGGGTGGACCCGACCACCGGGAAGATGGTCCCCCCGCCGGGGGTGGTGGAGGCCGGCAAGACCCGCCAGTGCGTGGACTGCCACGCCCAGGGCACCGATCCGGTCTACGGCGGCGACCCGGACGTGGTCCTGAACGCCCGGCTGTCGAACCGCACGGTCACCTTCCTGCCCTGGACCATCGAGAACTTCGAAGGGCTCGTGGCCAAGGGCAAGATCTGGGTCGAGCCCGAGGTGGGCTACATCCACCCCGTGGACGTGAACCGCGACGGCGACACCGACGACGTGGCGCCCGACTTCTCCACGGTGGAGACCACCGGCACGGTGACCCCGGCCGACCTGATCGGCGCCACCCAGGCCGAGATCCTGGAGCACACCGAGGAGGCGGCCCGGGCGTTCGCCAAGCTGGCCGGCCTCACCCCGGTGGAGCCCGGGGAGGAGCCCGTGACCGCGGAGGAGCCGGCCCCCACCCCGGAAAGCGGGGACGGCAGTGGCTCCACCGGCTGCTTCCTCCAGACCCTGTCCCGACCCTGACCCCAGGGTCACGTTCCCCCCTACGCCCCGGGCGGGCTCCTCCTCCCCCCGGGGCTTTTTTTGTCGCTGGGTCAAGCCTTGCGCCCGGTGACGTCTCACTCGAGGTTGCCACCGCCCCATCTCGATGTAAAATATGGTTTGTTTTTACGCAAAGCCGTCGGGACCAGGAGGCGGGAGGTGGAGACTCGGGATCTCCTCCCCGAGCTCGGAGAGCTGGCTCAAAAGAACCAATGGGACGCGTTCGCCGCCAGGCTGGCCGAACAGGGGCTGGCGTGGTGGTTCGAGATGGACGTTCCTGCCATCCGCCGGCATTTCGAGGTGCTCCGGTCCCACCGGCATTCCGGCCTGTCCCCCCGGCTTCGGCTCCTGGAAGGGACCGTTGCGCCACTGCCCACCGACCGGGAGCCGCGGAAGGTGATGCAGGACATCTCCTTGCTGTACCGGCTGTTCCAGGTGAACCGAGATCCAGAGGGAGCCGCGGCCGCATGTGGGCTCGCGGTGGCCGCCCTGTGGGACTTCGGGGTGGAATGGTCCCGATCCCGGGCATGGGCCGACCGGATCGACCGGCTCGTCGAACAAGCGAAACTCCCCCCTTTGGCCCGTGCCTCTGCACTGGCGTTCCGCGCCTTGATGCTCCTGTTCCACCGGGGGGACCCCCACCGAACGCTGGACACGCTGGATCACCAGCGCCGGGCCGCAGAGGAGGCTCGCTCCTCTTCCATGGTCCTCTACGGCGCCACCCTCCAAGCCATGGCGCTGGCATACCAGGGGTGCACGGAGCGGGCGGTGCTCGTGCTGGAGGAGACCGAGCCGTTCGTGGATCGGACCTCTCCCACCTCGTACACGCGCCTGTACCATCGGATCATGCAGGGCATCGTGCTGTGCACGGCCGGCAGGCCGGCCGAGGCCTACGAGGTGCTCCGGGGCACGGGCGAAGACCTTCTTCCGGAGGACCGGAGGGTCTCGGTCAGACTCCTGCTCCAAGGAACTCGGCTCCTGGCGGCATCCCTGGCCCGCCACGCCGACGAGGTCCCCCTGCTGGAGGCCAGCGTCAAACACCTGGCGGTGGGGGAGCAGGTCCACTTCTTCTCGTCGCTCATGCACTTTTCGGTGGGCCTGTTCTACCTGGGGGCCGGCCGCCCCTATCGGACACTGGCCCATGCGGAGCGAGCAGAGCGGGCGGCGCTCCGGGCCGAGAGCTCACCGGCCGAGGAAATGAGCCGGATCCTCCAAGCCTTGGCTTTGGCCGACCTCAATGAGAACGAGGAGGCAGGAGCCCGGCTCGACGAAGCGATCCAAAGGTGTCGGGAGCGGGGGCTCTTTCTGTTCTCCGAGGGGGCGAGCCTGGATCGGGCTGCCCTGCTGGTGCACCGTGGAGAGAACGAGGAGGCCAGGCGGTTGCTCGACCAGGCGCGGGAGCTGCTTCCGCCCGGGCGCCCCCTTCTTTCGGCCTTTCGGCCGCCCGAGTTCACCCGCCGTCTCCTGGAGCGACTGGAGGCCCGCACCGACACTCCGGCTTCCGTGCAGGGGCTTCTCGAGGCAGCCGAGGAGCGGCCGGTGCGGATCCAGAGCTTGGGCGGGTTCTCCCTCACCATGCTCGGGACCATCGTGTACGACCGGCGCTGGCGCTCCTCCCGCACCCAGCAGCTGTTGAAGCTCCTCCTCGCCTTTGGGGGGGAAAAGGTCCCCGTGGATTGGCTGACCGAGCTGCTGTGGCCGGACGCCCTCGGCGACCAGGCCCGGGCCAATCTCAAGACCACCTTGGCCCGGCTTCGGCAGGTGGGCACCAAAGGGAGCGAGCCCGTGCGATGGATCCACTGGAAGCACGGACGGCTGTCCCTTTCCCGCTCGACCGTGTTCGCCGACTCGCTCGTTTTCGAAAGGGCCGGAAGGTCGGCCCTCCGAAGCCGTTCGCCCCGAGAGGTCGCCCGGGCGCTGGAACTCTACTGCGGGGACTTCCTCCCCGGGGACGACTCGTACGGGATCGTGGAGAACCGCCGGGAAACCCTCAGGCACCTCCACGTATCCCTCGTGGAGTGGCTGGTGGAGCTGGCCGGTCACCATCTCCCCGAGAGTTCCCTGCTGGACCACCTCTCCCTGGCCGTAACCGCCAACCCCTCGTCGGAGCGGCTGTACGCCATCAAGATGGAGCAACTGATCCGCCAGGGCTATCCCATGGAAGCCCTCCGAACCTTCCGACAGGCAGAGGCGTTCTTCCGCGATACGTTCGGCTCGCCCCCCGGCCCGGTGCTTCGCAGACTGGCCGTCCGGGCGCGGGAGGGCACTCCCGGCTGATTTTTTCTGCGCCAGATCAGTCGTATTACCAAAACTGTTACCCGCCTGAACCCCTCCCCTTGCTACTTTGGCTGACCACACCCCTTTGGTTGGGTTTCCCATCGAGATTTCCTGGGGAGAGGTCGGCCATGGGATACCCGCTCGGGTTCTCCGTAGGCCCCCGGCGGCAGGGGGCCCTGCTGCCGGTTGCCGCGCTCCTCGGGGCCCTCTTTGCCCTGCTGGGAGGTCCCCGCGCCGGGGAAGCGGCTGTCCCCGGACGCAACCCCGTGGGGACACCCGCTGTGCTCTCCCGCCCGGTCGAGGCGGATGCCGTTGCCGCGGTCCTCCACTACCGCGTGGCCGGCACCCGGGCCTACCGCCGGATCGAGCTTCCGGTGGAGGACGGCCGGGTCTCGGTGCAGATTCCCGCTTCCGCCGTGGTACCGCCGGGCGTGGAGTACTACCTGGAGGTGACCACGGCCGACGGCCGGGTGGTCACCGATCCCGCCTTGTACCCGGCCTACAACCCGTACCGGATCGAGGTGGCGGCTGCCGGACTGCGGGGTGCGGCCCTGGTGGGGGCCCCGAACGGCCGCGTTCCGGCCCGGGGCCCCCTGGTGATAAGCCTGGACGGGGTGGCAACCGGGGTCCGCTTCTTCCTGGACGGGGCGGATGTGACGTCCGCGGTGGAGAGGCAGGGGTCCCAGGTCCGGTACGTGCCCCCGGCCCCGCTGGAGCCCGGCCGGCACGTGTTGGTGGCTCAGGCGCCGGGGGGCCACCGAGTCGAGGTTCCGTTCGTGGCGGAAGGCCCGGCCGAGGGGCCCAGGGGGGTACTGGCCGTGGACGGAAGCGTGTCGCTCAATTACGGCCGCAACGTCAGCAGCCGGGACACCGCCGCGTCCGACCGGGTCTCGGGCAACCTGAACCTGGAGTTCTCGGCCCAGAAGGGCAAGTTCGCCGCGCGGTTCTCCGGCGTGAACCTCCAGTACGTCAAGGACGCCCCCGACGAGTTCACGATCTCCTCGGGGTACCTGCTGACCCTGGCCTACGGCGCCCAGTCGTTCGAGTTCGGGGACCTGTCCATCGACGAGACCCCGCTCACCGCCTCGGGGTTCGCCCGCCGGGGGGCCCGGCTGAACATGGAGGTTCGCAGGATCAAGGCGCGCCTCTACAACGTGCGGGCCGACACGGTGGAGGGGTTCGAGGCGGGGGTGTCGCTGGACGACCCCGGGAGCCAGGTGTACGGCCTGGCCGTGGAGGCCCCCCTGCTCCCGGACGACCGGTTCTCCATCCACCTGAGCGCGCTCACGGGCCGCAACGAGAACCGGGCCGGGTTCAACACGGGAACGAGCCTGGGCCCCTCCCGGGGCCAGACCGTGGGCCTGGGGTTCCGGGGCACCCTGTTCGGAACGAACCTGAGCGGCGAGTTCGCGTGGAGCCGGTTCGATCCGGACACCACCCGGGGCCCAGGCATGGAGGCCGACACCGCGTGGCAGGTCAACGCCAGCCGGGACGTGGTCGTGGGCTCGCTCTCCCTGGGGCTGCTGCGCTACGGATCGGACTACGCCACCATCGCCAACCCCAACTTCACGGGCGACCGCCAGGCCGTGCAGGCGGGCTTGTCTTCCGGGTTCGGCCCCATCTCTCTCACTCTTTCGGGCGCCTACAGCGAGGACAACGTGGACCGAGCCGGCGGCCGGCCCATCGTGTCGAGCCTGACGGGGAACACCTCGGTGGGGGTGGCGGTGCCGGGCTGGCCCGCGCTCAACCTGGGCTACGGCATCTCCCGCCAGAAGAGCCGCTCCGAGCCCCCGGGCGGCCAGGCCGTGGACAACGTGAACCACACCCTGAGCGCGGGGCTTTCATACGGCCGGGAACCATGGAACGCCGCCCTCAGCGCCAGCATGGGGTTCCTCCAAAACCGCCTTTCGGGCGGGTCGGACGCGCGCACCCGGAGCATCACCCTTTCTGGAGGGTGGAACGGCGAGCGGCTCTCCATCACGCCCAGCCTTTCGTACAACGAGTCCGACTCGGGCGGCCCGGTATACCGCACGCGCTTGGCCACCCTGAGCCTGACCCTGCCCCTGTGGCCCGAGGTCGTGGGCCTCTCGGGCCAGGGCTCCTACCAGAGGGCCGACACGTCGGACGGCTCGGTCGACACGGCCACCTCGAGCGGGAGCGTGCGGTTGTCGTGGAACGTGCAGGCCCTGCTCAAGCGGGTGGGCCTGGGGTGGGCCAACGTGCAGTTGGCGGTGTCGGCCGACTACAACCGCCACGACGACCGCAAGGACCCTTCCCGCGACCGGACGGAGTCCGTGGTGTTCCTGACGTTCAACCTGGGGGCGCCGTACCGGTTCCGGGCGGAGACGGAGTGGTGACATGAGTGCGGGACATCGGGTGCGCGCGATCCTGGCCGGGGCCCTGAGCGCGTTGCTCGCGGGGTGCGCAGGCGCGCCCCAAGCCCCGCCCGGCCCGCCGGCGCTTCCGCCGGTCCAGGGCGGGGCCACCACCGGCCCCCTCCGGATCGAGCGGCTGGAGATCACCTTTCCCAACGGGTTCGGCTCGATCACCGTGCCCAAGGGGGCCCGTCTCGCGGCCCGGGCGGTGATCCGGTGCTCCGGAAACGGGGCGTTCCGGGCCGACTGGGTGGTGGACGGCCGGGTGGTGGAGACCGTCACGCGCACCGTGACCTACGGAAAGACCTTCGAGTTGACCACCCCGGCGGGCGCGCTTCCCACCTTCGAGCCCGGGCCCCACACCGTGACCTTGAGGATTCGCGAGCCGAGGCCCGGGTTCGACCCGCCGGTGGTGCGGTATCTCGTGGTCATGGAGTGAGTGTCAAGGAAGGGGGAAGGACATGCTGCGGCGGTTCCTCGGCTTCTTGGGACTGTGCTTGCTGGCCGCACGGCCCGGCCCAGCCGCGGCGGCTGTGGAACTGGAGATCACGGCCGAGGGGGTGGGCCCCACCACCGCGTCCCCCGTGGTGGTGGTGGAGCACGTGGAGCTGCGGTTCCCCAACGGCACGGGCCGCCAGACCGTGGCCAAGGACGAGCCCGGGTTCTACGCCGAGGCGCTGTTCCGCTACCAGGGGAACGGCACGCTGCGGATCCAGTGGATCGTGGACGGCCGGATCCTGGTGGAGACCGTGGAGACCCTCACCTTCGGCACCGACCTGGTGACCCGGTCCGACAAGACCGGGGTGGCCCTGCCCACGTTCGAGCCGGGCCCCCACACCGTGACCCTCACCTTTGACAACGGCTCGGGGCAGCCCTCGGCCCTGGCGGTGCCCGAGATCACCTACTTCGTGGCCGAACGGGTCCCGCCGTCGCAGCGGCCCGGAATCCGGCTGACCGCGCCGGCCGAGGGCCAGCGGTTGGACCCCCGGCTCCTGTCCTTCGCCTGGCGGCCCGTGGACGCGCCCCCGGGATTCTTCGACCGGTTCCGCGTGGAGGTGAGCCGTGAGGCGCCCGTCTCGCCCAAGGGGGCGTCCGGAAAGGGGCGCGCGGAGGGCGAAACCGGACCGGTGCTCGCAGCCGAGGTTCGGGAGCACCGGTGGTGGCCCGACCTGGGGCGGGTGGTTGCCCTGGGCGCCGGGAGGTACCGCTGGAAGGTGATCGGGTTTCCGGCGGACGGAAGCGCCCCGGTCCGCAGCGGGGAGGGCTCGTTCGATCTCTCCGAACCCCCTCCTCCGGGGGGGACGTTCTTTCGGGCCGTGGAGGTGGCCCCGGCCCCGGTGGACGAGCGCACAGGCGAGGTGCAGCCTCCGCTGGAGCGGCTGCTCCAGAGCCTGAACCGGCTGGAGCGGGCCGAGGTGGAGGCCGGCCGCCGGGTGACCTTGCGGGTTCGGGTGGAGAACAGCTCGTTCCAGGAAAGGCAGGCCCTCCAGCTCGAGGTCCACGAGGTCGCCTCGGGGCTCGTGTCCGTAACGGGGCTTCCCCCGCTTCCGGCTTGCGGCTCGCCGGTGGCCTCAGGGGCTGGGAATCCCTGGGTGGAGCAGTCCGGATACCTCACCCTGGGCGAATCGCCCCAGGCGTTCCAGGAGGGCGTGGACCGGGCCCAGGCCCGCCTGGAATGCCGGGGGAGCTTTGCCGAGTTGCCCGTGGCTTGGGACGTCCCCCTGACCCGGGAGCAGGGTGAGCTGGTCTTCCGCCTCAAGGAGGGGGGCGTGATCCTGGACACGGCGCGGCTCGTCTGGCGGGCCGTGCCCGCCCAGGGGGCCGGCGCCTTTGATTTTTCCGAGTACGTGCCCGTGGCGCGCAAGCCGGTAGAGGGGCGGTTTCCGAGCGGGTTTCCGCTGTACCTGGACATGGCGGGCTTTCGGATCGAGGTGGCCGAGTACGATGCGGCCAGCTCCACCCGCTGGGGCCTTTACGGCCGCGGCGTGGTGCGGTGGAGGGGCGACGGGAACCGCACGCCGGTGGAGGTGGCGTTCGAGGGGGTGAGGGGTGATCCCACGGGCGAACCGCTGGGGTGGAGGGTTACGCGGGGGCTCGCGCAGTTGGCGGGCGATCCGGTCGCGTTGCAGCTCTTCGGCCACACGGTTCGGATCCAGGCCTTGAGGCTGGAGCCAGACCGGGCCCGGGCCGACGTGGCCGTGGTGATCACGGCCACCACACCCTGGTCCCCCCGGATGCCGGTGTGGGTGGGGGCCCGGGACGTGCCGGTCCTGAACGGCGGGGAGTTCGTGGCCGAGGCCGCGGTGCCGCCGGGCACCGTGCTTCCGGGGAACGTCCCGCCCCCCGGGGTGGAGAGCACCTATCTGCCGGTGGACGTGTTCGCCGGGGGGAGCCGCCTGCTGATGGACTTTTCGCCCCACCTGGGCTACGGCGCCGCGGCCGACGACCCGGAGTGGACCGGGCTGGCCCTGATCTCGGCCCTGGTGCGCGTGCCGGTGCGAGCACTGGACGACGTTTCCTTCACCGGCTTTGACGAGGCCCTCCTGGGGGTTTTCGACACGAGGGAGCCGGCCTGGCTCTACGGGCGGGCCCCGTTCCTTCGGATCTCACCTGCAGGCTCCGTGTCGGCCGAGGGGGTGGAAGTGGTCCGCGCCTCGGAGGTGCCGGCGGACGTTCTGAAGGGCGATCCCAGGGGCGAGATGGAGCCCTTGTCCCCCTCGGGGTTCCGCATCGGGTTCTCGGGCGGAACGTTCGACCTTGTGGACGGCGGGGTCGGGGGCCTGGACCTGGCCGGCTGGATCCGGCTGCCCCAGGACCTGGGCGGGGG
>Ga0256830_1000459_pt1 | contig 32938 bp, 34 predicted proteins | sample 128326metaG_FD_190537 | JGI IMG/M metagenome (GOLD analysis project Ga0256830, IMG submission 190537) | Hydrothermal vent microbial communities from Lau Basin, Pacific Ocean - 128-326 | ecosystem: Environmental > Aquatic > Marine > Hydrothermal vents | place: Pacific Ocean: Lau Basin | collected...
CGAGCCCTCTGCAGTCTCTTCCCCATCCCCATGCTTCTGTTCCGCCTGGATTGGTGAGCTTTATAACCAGGCCCTTCGTGGATTTTAGAAGCCACGCAGCGTAGGCCGCCGCTTTCTCTATATGCCCCTCTTTAATGTACTTCATGAGGAACCAGTTGCCGTCGCACAGGGTATAAGCGGCCTTGTCCACCATTGGAATGTCATGGAGCTCTTCGTGGGTATGCCTGGCTATGAGGGGCGGCATCGCCGGGGTGAAAACCGTTGTGTAGCCCATTTTTGAGTAGAGATAGCCCGTTAGAAATGTGGAAGGCGTTGAAAATCCGCTTCCAGAACGCGTCAGTGCTGTTTTCTTAACAACGAACTTGACGTGATCCTCTGGCCTAAAACTCCTTCCTACGTTTACTTTCCCTCCAGCAACATGGGAGTGTATCTCTACGCCTCCCGGGAACACTATCTTGCCTGATACATCGATTACTTTGGCGCCTCTTTCACTCAGCTTATCAACTATAACACCATCCTTGATGAGGATGTCCCCTTTATCCCCCTTTACCCCGTTTATGGGGTCGTAAATATAACCATTTTTAAGTATTAACCCTGTCATCTTCTCAAATACCTCTGTCTAATAAGCTCTGCAGCGCTTAAGACCTTCTCATCCGGAGCAGGTTCGATAGTGGCTTTCATGCCTTTAAAGGAGGGCATTCCCGTAGACGATGTATCCGGGTTTACCACCGCATTCGCCCACGGTCCCAGGGGCATGAACGCGATTCCTGGGTGAGGCTCCTGGGTCGATTTCACCGCCTTTACAAGAACCTCTCCAGATTCCGTGGACACTTTTACTGTCTCCCCTTCCCTGACTCCAAGTTTTTTCATATCGTCCGGGTCGAGTTCGCACAAGGCTGCGGAGACTGTGTAAGCATCGTATTTCTTGCCCGTCTCCATAGCCTCTCCTTGAGCAATGCTCCTGCATGTTATTAAGGTAACCTCCAGGGACATACGATGGTGGAGCCAAAATTAACATGATTAAATGTAAAAAATATGGACGCGCCGGGATTTGAACCCGGGTTTTAGGGTCCGAAGCCCTACAGCCTATCCGCTAGCTGACGCGTCCAAGGTTGTTGTCGTTAAAGAATAAACCTAATTTAGGGTAAAGGGAGACTCCCCCACCAACTTCTGCCACTGTTTTTTACCTCCTACAAAGTCTCCCTTTGCCCGATAAATTAATGTAGAGGCATACATAAGCCTTTCGATTTGATTCTGGAGGTAAATCATGGAACTCAGACGGACAACTAGAGGGGAGTACTACATAGTCCTCCCCCGGGACCTCATCAGGGTTGTTAAATGGCGGGAAGGCGATAAAATTGAGGCCATCCCTGGCTCAGAGGCCGAGGCGAAAAATGAAGATATCATCTTAAGGAGGAAATAAACTCCTGGATATCATTCTTTCTAGGCAGGGCTGTCCTAGCCCCTACGGCCTCCACGCAGAGAGATGCTAGTTTGTTGCCCAGCTTACCGCAGCTCCTAAGATCAAAGTTTTTTAACATCCCAAAGATGAATCCTGCTGCAAATGCGTCTCCCGCCCCAGTTGTATCGACGGCTCTAGCGGGATATCCAGGTATCTCTTCTCCACCCCTTTGAGTAGACACATAACATCCCTCCTTCCCCAAGGTCACAGAAACTATTTCTACACCCAAGTTCAAAAGCTCTTCAACACCATCTGGATGTTCCTTGCCAGTGAGGAGATACAGCTCCTCCCTGTTTAAAAACACGATATGACTTTTTTGGAGTATGTCCCGTATAGCATTGATCCCTCTTCTAGCATAAAGCATCCCCGGGGAGAAAGTTATATTTGCTCTAAGTCCGCCGAGGAGGCTTCTCTGAGACTCCAGAGATGTATCGCCGACGAAGGAGGATAGATGAACATATTTCGCCTTTCCGGCATAATTCCGTTTTTGGTCATTGATGACAAGTTCGTTGTTGACCCCGGGATATGCATAGAGAACCCGTTCCCCCTCCATGTCAACTAACCCGATTATCTCCCCAGTATCACCATTAACATGGGATATACCCCCTATATCAACACCTTCTCCGCGGAGTTCCGATAGGATTAAGTCGCCCTCTATATCTTTACCCACCATCCCAATAAAACCTGTTTCAAGACCTAATCTGGCGAGGCCTACGATTGTATTGGCGGCCGATCCCCCTCCTCCACAAAACCGGGAGTTTACCATTACCTCCTCCCCCGGCTTAGCGACCCTTGGAACCCTGTAAAGCCGGTCAAAGTTTAGGGCGCCTACGCCCACCACATCCAAGGCGTTAACCCCCGCTCTGCCTCTTTTCGAGTTCGGTCAGGACTTCTTTCAGAGCCTCAAGCTCTTCCCCGTATCCAGACCAGTTGCCCTGTTTGAGATACTCCTGGGCCTTATCGTAGTGCTCTACAGCCTCCTCAATGAGCTGCGATATGGTTTTTTCTTTCCTCTCGATCTCGGGGGGCTTCTCCACTACCACCTCTCCGAAGATGACAGCCAACGAGTCCTCAAGGGTTTCCTGCATGGTCAATCTGTCCCCGAAGGCCACTATAACACGTTTAAGCTCAGGCAGAGCCCCGGGCTGCTCCGCCCTCAGGTATATGGGCTCGATGTATAGAAGAGAGTCCTCTATAGGAATGGCCAGCAGGTTGCCTCTTATAACCCTGGTGCCGACCTGGCTCCATAGGGTGAATAGCTGGCTTATCTCAGGATCCTGATCTATCCTCGCCTCTATCTGCATGGGACCGTAGATGAGCTTTTCTTTGGGGAACGTGTAAACAATCTTCTCCCCATATCTGGGCATGTCGCTTCTGGCTGCCATCCATGCTATCATGTTATCTTTTCCCCTTGGGGTGAAGGGGAGAAGGAGGATGAATTCTTCTTTTTCTTCATTGGGGAGCTTAGTGATTAGGTAATAGGGATCCATTGTAATCCGGTTGCCCTCATAAAGCTCTGTTGGAACCTCCCACACGTCCTCTTTGTTGTAGAACACCCTGGGATCCCTCATGTGGTACACGGCGTACTTAGAGGCTTGTACGGTGAAGAGGTCCTCTGGATAACGGATGTGTTTTTTAAGATCCGGGGGCATCTCCGAGAAGGATTTGAACAGGGAGGGGAATACCTTCATGTACGTCTTTATCAAGGGATCCTCCTCATCCGTGACGTAGAAGTCTATGGTTCCGTCATAGGCGTCTGTCACAACTTTCACGGAGTTTCTGATGTAGTTTATATTCTCAAAAGGCTCTGAATAGGGATACCTATCAGACACGGTGTAGGCATCGTGCATCCAGAAAAGCCTGCCTTCGGAGAGGACTATATACGGGTCCCTGTCGTACCTGAGAAAAGGAGCGATACTTCCAGCTCGCTCCCTGATCTCTCTCTTTATCAATATTCTGCTTTCGGGAGTTATGGATTCGCTGACAAAGAGCTTGATGGTGCCGTACTGCAAGGCCATGGCGGCTTTGCGGAATACCGAGTTTAGGCTGATTCCTGCCTTGCCTTCATAGGTGGTGTATACGTTTTCCTCTCCTTTCGGATAATCGAATTCATTGGTTGTGGTCTTTACTACAACAAAGGTATCAGTGAGCTCTCCGTAGTATATCTCCGGCCTTTTTATCTCAAAAATCTCTGACTTCGGCGGTATGTCTTTAATATAGAGCACGGGTAGTCCTTCGCTGGAGACAAACCTAACGGGGCTCATAGCAAGGCCGTATCCATGGGTGTAGAAGAGATGGATGTTCACCCATGTCTTGGACTTATCGTCCAGGGCGGCAAACTTGAATTCCCTGGCCCCAACCATCACCTGTCTGTAGTCACCGTCAATTTCGTATCTGTCTATGTCTACATCGTTGAATTCGTAGTAAGTTCTTATGAGCTGAAGCTGCCTATAGGTTCTCAGGAGAGGTTTCCAGTCCCACAGGCGTATGTTATCAATGGTTAGATTGTTCCGCTTAATGTCTTCGATGGTAAGGTCGTACTCAGCCGGAAATTCGACTTCTTTAACCTCCTCCAGGTCATAGGCTTTCAGGGTATATTCAATGTTATACTCTATGTACTGCTTCTCCATGTTGAACTCGTCCGGCTCAACTTTGTATTGCTGGACCAATCCCACCAAAACGTTTCCCACCATGCCCACGACTACGATTAGAGCTATTCCCACAGCTGGCAGCCTGAGATCCTGTTTTTTAACGCTGAAGAACAAAAGACCCGAGGCCACGAGGGCGACAACGGCGAGAACTGTCAGAAGGGGAAGCTGCACCTTTATATCCGCATATCCTGCTCCGTGAACAACCCCTTTTGTTGAGTAAAGAATAGAATACCTGTCCAGCAGGTAACCCACGGACAGTATCGCCAGCAAAACCCCCACCATAAAAGCTAAATGGGCTATGGCCTCCTTCGAGAGTTTAGGAAACTCGATAGTGAACTGGCCGGTGAACTCCTCGAATTCAGGCTCTCTCTTGACAAGCGGCTTCCCATAGAGCAGGTATATGACGCCGCTGATTATGGTCACCGCCACCAGCCCATAGAACACGACGCCCCATATGAACTTGTAGAAAGGCAAGGTAAAGAAGTAAAAGGATATGTCCTTCATGAACACAGGGTCGTCGATGCCGAAGGGGGTGGAATTTAGAAATAGGAGAGTGAGCTCCCAGCCTGCGCTCACCGCGTAGCCAAGGAGCAAGGCGAATAAGAGGATGAGAGCTAGAGTGATAGTACTCAGGGACCTCTCTTCCCCAAGGGTGTTCCTGAAGGCGACCTTAATGTTATAAGCTGTAACCGCGAAGAAAAAAGCGGTCCCTATGACCGCCATGGCTATTTTTGTCTTTAAAATAGTTAAGAAGACGCCGAGATAGCCTACTTCCTGAAACCACAGATAGTCAACATAAACGCCTGCCAATGCCGGCAGGAACATAACTATCGCAACAGCTGCTCCTATAAGGATGTACGTCATCCGCGGCATAGAGGGGATGGTTGGTTGAGGCATAGATGTTATTCCCTTAGCAGAGTATTTAAACCTTCAGGCAAGCATGTGTTTAGCACACCCGTCTGATAATCTCGTCGTAAGGATTTAAACCTTGCTGTCTCCATGTGGCTAAGCAACTCATAACGGTTTCATGAATCCCCGTACCCTCCTCGTACCGGAGGGTGCCAATAATCTTCCGTATCACCACATGCTCCCAAAGGGCATGTACCGCCCCGTTGATAGTCGGCTCCACCCCTGCGTGGAGCACGAAGATGAGCAGGCGCTTCAACGCGGTCTTCACCTTGACTACAAACCTAGCCACCCGTCTGGCGGCATACTCCTCCCCCAGCCAGCATCTCAGAGCTGCCAGGGCGTTTCGGTGCAGCCTCGCCCTCTCCCCGGGAGGCGGGTCCTTGGCCATGTCAGAAACCAGCCTCGCATACAGGGCAGTGCAGGGCCTTGCAGAATGCCTCGGCCTCCGGCTCTCTTTCAGCAACGAACCCTGCCTCCCGTAGTATATGGGCCCAGCACCGCTGAATATTCGAGCTGTAGTTGCTGTAGCTCCTGTGGCTGTCGCAGACGATGACGCCTCCGTAATTCTTCCCCGGAACCTCCCGCAGCACCTTCTTCCTCCCTGCTATGCCTCATCACCACGAGGGCGTCAGCCTCATTCGTGAAGACCCAGATCCAGTACTTCGCTCCGTTAACCCTTATGCCTGCCTCATCAATGTAGACCACCTCCACCTGCCGGATGCGTTTCTTGATCTCCCCGTATCCATCCTTCAGGGCATGGCTCACCCGCCTTGTAACCTCCAAGACGGTGGCGGGTGCGACCTCCAGGCCGAACCCCCTCTTAAGGGCTCTGCACACTTTCCTGTGGGGCAGGCGGTCATCGAACTTCAAGATGGTGACCTGGGCAAGAGCCCTTGGGTCGAGCCTTCCCCTGGTGGGGCACTCTGGATGCCTTGCTATCAAATGCTCCCCGCAGACACGGCAGTCATGATGTGCCTGGCGGAAGTCGGTTACGGTGACCGCCCAAGGCAGGGGTATCTTCCTCGATGATCCTGTACTCGACTTTCACCGGCTCGCCCCAACGGGGAATGGCACTATGGACATGCCATTTCCGTCACGTCAACCATTCTTTCAGGCATAGGTGTCGGTCTGGTCGTGCCTTTATGCCCCTTGAGTCTGCCCGGAGAGCTGGGTTTAGGCTTTACCTGTTTCTTCTTCCGCAGACTAGGTGGTGTGTGAAGGTTCTCATATTACGCTAGTCTGGCCTCAAGTTCTGCGTTACGTTTCTCCAGCTCTGCTATCCGCTCCAATAACTCCTGGACAAGCTGCTGGAGATGACAGGCGGCGCAGGCCTGGCTTGCTGGGACAGAAACAGCTGCCATGAAAGGCGGCGCGCCCCCGGCACTTATATAGGGGTTAGCCGAGGGCACGGGAAAACTGTTAATAAGCTAAACACGTACTCAGGCAATGTTCATCGCCTCTTTTATCCCCGTTACCACGAACTGCACAGCTATCGCCGAGAGCAGGAGACCCATGACCCTGACCACAACTCTGGTGCCCACGTATCCTAGAGCTCTAAATATGCCTGACGACCTGGTAAGGATGAAATATGCAAGGAGAAACACTAGGAGAATGCTCCCTATTACCGTAAGCTCCTCTCCCGTTTCGGTGGCTGTGTTGTATAGAACTATCCCCGTGGTTATAGCGCCTGGTCCGGTGAGGAGGGGCACTGCTAAGGGAGTTGCAGCCACATCGTCTCTTGCTTTGGCCTCATCCTCTTCTTCCTTGGAGCTTGTGGTTTTACTCCGCCTCCCGAAGAGCATTTCCACGGCTATGATGAACAATAAGATACCGCCAGCTATCTTGAATGAATACATCTCTATCCCCAGGTATTCGAAGATAAACCTGCCAGAGAAGGTGAATATCAGCAACACAATCGCAGCAGTTATAACTGCTTTTCTTATTATATACCTCCTTGACTCCGGTCTGAAACCCTCCAATATGGACAGGAAAACGGGGACATTGGCTATCGGGTCAACAACTATGAACATGACAGTGAATGAATAAATAGCAAAAGCAATGTCCATCAACTGTTCCCCCTGTGCATAACGAGGAGGTAATACGCCCCGATACCTAGAACTACTAACATGATAGTAGTACCATATCCTGCGGGATCAGTGATATACTTGTGGGCCTTTTGGACCAGCATCTCAGTCTTGTCCGCGTTGTTCAGGTAGTACGGCTGAAGGATCTTAGCTTCAAGATAGAACCGTAAAAATGCCCCGAGACCTGTGAAGAAAGAGAAATGAGCAACGCTGTAGCGCATCCCCCCCGCTATTATAGAAACCGGCTTACTGGGAAAGAAGGGTATCATCCTGGCGAGAAATAGCGCCCAGCTTCCGTATTTGTAGAAGAATCTTTTTCCTTTCTCCTCCTCTTTTGGGCTGAGCTTTATGAAATGCGAGCCGGCGTAGCCCAGGAGATAGTCTATTAAGGCCCCTATCACCGTGAACACGAGGCCGATGGCGCCTATCGCTATTGGGGTTAGGGGGATGGACAGGCCGTATATTATTGAAATCTCCAAGGGAACTATACCAAAAGCTGTGTCGAGGACGATGAGGAGAATAAGGAACAGGACCGGATTGTCCGGCAACAGTATCATAAAATTTCACTACATACATCCACCTTAAATTACTTTTCTCTATCCAACATTTCATAAAAAGAAAAAAGGAAAAGGGCTACTCAATCTTGATGCTTTTGCCCTTTTCCTTTACCTCTGCCTTAGGCAAGACGACTTCTAATACACCGTTTTTGTATGTCGCCTTAGCCTTGTCAGGCTTTACCTTGGCGGGCAGCGTATAGGAGCGGTAGTACCTGCCGAAGCTACGCTCTTTTCTGTAGTATCCCTTCTCCTCAATTTTCTTCTCTTCTTTGGTTTCTGCAGAGATTTCTATGGTGTCCTCTGTGGCATTGATTTTGATGTCTTTTTTCTCCACTCCAGGGAGCTCCGCCGTTACTATAACGCTGTCTTTTGTTTCCATTATATCCGTGAATGGCTCTCTGATTGCCTCTTCCATGGGCTGCGGACGCCATCCCGGTCTCGGAAGACCTCTACGGGGCCCTCTCCCCCACAGTTCACGAAGAAGGCGATTCATTCGTCGCTCAATATCTCTCATCTCCTCCATAGGATCCCACCACATAGAAACTCACCCCCAATGTTATATTAATTCCCAGGAATCATAAAATTTTCGGTATGGACCTTAAAAAACTGGCCCAGCTACAGGTTCAAATGGCAAAAAAAGTAGTTTTAAGGGACGGCTTTTCGAAACTCGAAAAAATAGCAGGAGTTGATATAGCATACAAAAAGAACAAAGCCTTTGCAGCGGCGGTCGTCCTCGACTTCAGAGAAATGTCCCTCTTGGAGGTTAGGATTAGGGTAATGAACGTATCTTTCCCATACATACCAGGGTTTCTCTCATTCAGAGAAGCTGAACCCATGAAGTCAGCTATCTTGTCTCTTACTCAGGATTATGATGTCCTGCTGGTTAACGGTCATGGAATAGCTCATCCCCGGGGACTGGGGATAGCATCGCATATAGGGGTTGAGCTGGGAGTTCCATCAGTGGGGGTGGCAAAAGGCCTTCTCTGTGGAGAGGTGAAGGAGGATTCGGAGAAGGAGGCTGTGCCCGTGTTTTTCGAGGATGAAGTAGTGGGATATAGGATTATCCCCGGGAGAAAAAGGCGCCCCATATACGTGAGCCCAGGGAATCTTGTTTCCTTGAAATCGTCCCTTGAGATCGTTAAGGCATGTCTGAGGAGACATTCGCTGCCGGAGCCGCTGTACGAGGCTCACCGCGCCGCAGCTGAGGCTAAGAGAAAATGCGCTACCTAACGAAAAGTCTTCTGAGAATTCCTGGGGAGGGGATTCTGGTTTCCCTCGGCTCTTTAACAACCTCGACACTGGCTCCTCCGTGGCGAGATTTCTTAACTCTTATGTCCACGAATATAGGCTGCTCAACCACATCCCCAACTACTAAGGCGACTCCTGGCTGGAGCTGCATTATCTCCTCCTCCAGGTCAGAGGTGAAGCCTTCTATGCTCTGGCTTATGGCACGCATGTCATTAGGGTTAGTTACTTTTAGGATTATCTGAGTGTTGCACTGGCTCAGGACGCTTTTATCCACTCTGGCGGGGCGCTGAGAAACAATGCAAAGCCCCATACCGAACTTTCTCCCCTCGCTGGCAATAGTCCTGATAACCCCCAGGGCGGCGCTCTTGCCGAATCCCCGCTCCGGAGCGAAATTATGCGCCTCCTCTATGAGGAAGAACAATGGCGGCACGCGTCCCCTTTTTCTGTCGTTGAAAACCTCCTCGGCGATTCGTGTGACCACTATCTCCTGGATGTCCGGCCTAACACCCCTGAGGTTAATGATGGAAACAACACCCCTCTTCACCAGATCCCTGGGGTGAACCGGGCTGCCCTCGAAGACCCTGCTCTCCCTCAGCATCTCCAAGCTCGTCAGGAGGTTCCACTTAGCCCTGCTCTTGTGCTCCTGTATTATGCGGATTATATCGTCCAAAGTGTACTTTCCGTGGCTCTTGGCTATTTGAAGGGCCTCGAAGAGCACCCCTTTCTGGGACTCCGGTATTTTGGTGGGCAGCATCTCCAGGAACCCCGCTATACTGAGCCTCGATATATCCAGGGCCAGTTTCCTGTCAGCCTGAGGGTTCAGACTCAGATTGGGGGTATACTCAACTATGTTATCGTATCCTTTAGCCGAAACCCCGTATCTCGACATAAGCCCGATTTCTTTGGGATTTGAGTTTGGGTTTCTGAGAGCCGCGTACTCTCCATGAGGATCGATTATTACAACTGGGACTTTTTTCTCTATGAGCTCCTCCACGAGCACGCCCACGGTGTAGGACTTGCCGGCTCCCGTCTTAGCCAATATGCACAGATGCTTCTGAATAAGCTTGTTAACGTTTAGGTATACGGGGACCCGCTCTGCGTGGCCCTCCAAGAGGCCCAGGTATATGCCAGACCTTATCCCCAAGTTAAGGGATCTCTTGATCAGGGCGCTGTCGGCCTCGTAGACTTTTTCCCCAGGCCGAAAGGGTATTTTCGGGCTTTTCAACAAGCCTTTCTCGTCCACGTATCCTATGACCTCCGCCTTTGCCACAACCCGTTCCCCGCCTCCTTCTTTTGGCTGACCTCCCGTGATGACGTTGAGGGAATACATCTCGTTGTACCGCTTAATAGAGCCCACCTGAGCCAAAACCCATCCATAGCTGTCGTGGTTGACCTTTACGTAGGCGCCTTTCTGCAGCTTAGACCCCCGGGTAACGATGAAGTTAAAGTCCCGGTATCCTACTTCCCCAAAAATCATGCCAACGATCCTGGCCATGGCAAGTTAACCCTCCCCGGCCTTGCATAATAAATCTTCCCCTCATAGGAAAATTTTTCCAGGATTAAGAACGTTATTCGGATCTAAGGCCCTCTTAATCTTCTTCATAACCTCTATCCCTTCCTTACCTACCTCTTTCTCCAGGAATCTCGCCTTAGCCACCCCTATCCCATGCTCCCCTGAGAGAGTGCCTCCCAGCTTCAGGGCCGCGGAGAAGATCTCCTCCATGGCCTCCTCCATACGTTTTTTTTCTCCAGGGTCCCGGATGTCCAGTAATATTGTGGGGTGAAGATTTCCGTCCCCCGCATGGCCGAATATTCCTATGATAACCCCGTGTTTCTGGGCTATTCTTTTTATCTCCGCCACCATATCAGGGACCCTGCTCCTCGGGACGGTGGCGTCCTCAAGGAGAGTCGTCGGCCTGATCCTAGAAAGAGCCGGCAGAGCCGCTCTCCGGGCCTTCCACAGACGCTCTCTCTCAACTCTGCTCTCAGCAAACCTTACCGACCCCCCTGCTTTCTCACAGATCTTGATTATCTTCTCCGCTTCTTCTTTGGCAGCCACAGGATGGCCGTCTGTTTCTATGAGCAGCACGGCATCTGCGTCCCGCGGCATTCCTGCCTTTATATAGTCCTCCACCGCATTAATCGTGACCCTATCGATGAACTCTAGGGCAGCCGGAAGTATTCCCGCTGCGATGATTTCTGCTACAGCCCTCGCCGATGACTCAAGATCGCCAAAGGATGCCAGAAGGGTGTATCTGGCCTCCGGCTGGGGGAGCAACTTGAGCTTAATCTTTGTAACTATCCCCAGGGTCCCCTCTGATCCTATGAAAAGGCTGTTTAGGTTATATCCTGAGACACTCTTCACCGTGGAAGCCCCAGTGGTGATAATATCCCCCGTGGGCAACACAACCTCCAGGCTTAGGACATAATCACCCGTGACACCGTATTTTAATGCGTGGGGGCCTCCGGCGTTCGTGGCGACATTGCCCCCTAGGGTGGATACCCTGTAACTCCCCGGGTCTGGAGGATAAAACAATCCCTCTTTTTCTACTTCGACGCACAGCTTTCTGGTCACAACTCCCGGCTCCACCGTTGCTGTTAGGTCGTTTTTGTCTATCTCCAGTATCTTGTTCATTCTGTGAGTTGTTAGGACTACTCCGCCTTTTACTGCTACACTGCCTCCGCTGAGCCCTGTTCCCGCTCCCCTGGGCACCACGGGAAAGCCTTCTTTATTTGAAAGCTTCAGAATCATAGAAACCTCCTCAGAGGAGCCGGGCTCTACAACTGCCTCGGGCAGTCCCTCGATTAGTTGGGCATCGTATGAGTAACAGATGAGGTCCTCTTTAGATGTCAGAACATGGCCTCTCCCTACGATGGACCCCAGTTTTTCTAGGACTTCTTCCCTCATCTGATCCCTCTGCTGAAGAGTTCGGCTAGGTGTATGACCTCTGTTTTCTGTCGTCCTCTCCGTATACCTTCCTGCAGGTAATACTTGCATCCCGGACAAGAGGTCACAACAGCATCTGCCTTTGATGCCATAATATCCTTCACTCTGCCGTCGTTTATAGTTTGGGAGAAACTGGGATGCTCAAAGCTGAATAGCCCCCCGAAGCCGCAGCATCTCTGCTCCATCTCCACCAGCTTTATCCCATGGATAGCCTTAATGAGGCTCCTGGACTCTTTAGCCAGGCCTAGGCCATGGAGGGCATGACACGGATCGTGGAAAGCGACTCTCATGTTGAGAGAGCCTAAACTATCCCCCAGCTTGGACGCATCGAGAAATTCGGCGAAGTCATATGTCCTGCGACCAACATCTAGGGCTTTCTCCCTGAGTTTTCCTCTGAAGAACTCTGGATATTCTTTTAGACCTACAGCACATGTGGGACAAGCAGTCACCACAATCCTGTTTTTCTTAATCTTCCTGAGGTTTTTTTCAGCCAGCTTCTTCGCCCTGTCATGCAGCCCGGCGTAATGAGCAGGAATACCGCAGCAGGCCTCTTTGATTCTCTCCACCCTGTAGCCTGCTTTCTCCAGGACCGTTTCAACCGCATCCCCTATCTCTGGGGTTATGTTATTAATCATGCATCCCGCGTAAAAAATAACTCTAGCTCTTTCGGGTGGTACCGCATCTCTTGACGGGATTTGTATAGAGACTCTCCGTGGAAGGATTCCCAGAACTCTAGCCCCTGATGCGGCTGTTGAAAAAATCCTGGGATGCTCAAGGCCCCAGAGGACGGCTCTTTTTTTAAAGGGGATTCCTCGCCTATCGGCAAGGTCCTTACGGGCGGCGGCAATGACCTTGTCCACCCTCACCCCTGAGGGACATGCCGTACAGCAGGCCTTGCAGAGCAGACAAATTGAGAGCTTCTCGGCCACCCCCGCATCTAGGTCCAGGTCTCCCTGGAAAAGAGCCTTGATGACTCTCAGCTTCCCCCTAGCCACCTCCCCCTCTCTGCCCGTCACAGAGAAAGTTGGACAGACAGCCTGACACTCGCCACACCTCATGCAGCGAAGCAACTCTTCCTCAATCTCAACGGAAGTCATCGGCTTACAATACCTTTTTATGTAACGAGCTATAGTGAAATCGTAACATGGAGGGCTATATAACTGCTACATACTATCTTGAAACCGTGAGAGACCTTCGGGAGGCTGCGGACGCTTTAGCCGGGGAGCAGAGCACTGGTACCTGGGTAAGGGTAGGCCTCGAGACGGAGGAATTGATGAAGAAACACCGCGCTAGAGTGGTGGATGTGAAGGAGAGCTACAGGGGAACCGTCAACAAGGGGACGATAAAAGTGGCCTTTCCGTACAAGAACTTCGGGCCCGTTGTTCCCATGCTTCTCACCACCGTGGCGGGAAATCTCTTTGAGATGGGAGATTTCCTCAACGTGAAGCTCATGGACCTGGAGTTCCCTGAAGACTACACTAAAGCCTTCAAGGGTCCAAAATTCGGGATTGAGGGAACCAAGAAGGCGGCCAATGTTAAAGGCCGACCCATGATCGGGTGCATAGTCAAACCCTGTGTCGGACTAGCACCCAAGGAGTTTGCCAGCGCCTGCTATGAGGTGGCCAAGGGAGGCGTGGACTTCATAAAAGACGATGAGCTCATAGCTAATCCAGAGTACTCACCAATAGAGAACCGGGTTCCAGAGGTGATGGAGGCCCTTGACAAGGCCGATGCCGATAAAGACGAAACAACCCTATACGCCGTTAACGTGACGGATGAGGTGGACAAAATAATGGAGAACGCAGATGTAGCCCTTGAACACGGGGCTAACTGCCTGATGCTGAACTTCATCACAGCCGGTTTTTCAGCCCTTCGCGTACTCTGCGAAGACCCCAGCATCCGGGTTCCCGTTCACTGCCACAGGGACATGTTCGCCGCCTTTACGAGAAATGAGCATCACGGCATCCACACAATAGTTGTCTCAAAGCTTGCACGTCTTTGCGGGGGAGATCAGGTCCACGCAGGAGCCATCCTTGGAAAGCTCTACGAAGACATCGACTCGGTTCTTGCCAGCGTTGAGGCGCTTACCGAAAAATGGCATCATCTCAAGGCTGCTCTTCCCGTATCTTCAGGCGGACAGCACCCGGGCAAAATCCCTGAGAACCTGAGGCTCTTGGGAGAGGATGCATTAATTTTGGCTGGTGGAGGAATATTCGCCCATCCCATGGGAGCCGCAGCGGGGGCACGGGCGATGCGCCAAGCCCTTGAGGCAGCTATGGCAGGTAAAAGCCTTGAAGACCATGCAGAAGAACACAGAGAACTGAAGCTCGCCCTTGAGAAGTGGGGCATCCCCAAGGGGGTGGGAGGTAGTTTCTAAGTGTATTATCAGCTGGCTATCTTAGCTGCTCTCTCAGACATCCTCGGCGGTCTCCTCCTTCGGTATTCCAAAATAAACAAAATCCCAACGAGGTACATAGTTGGATTTGCCTCGGGAATAGTGATCTCCACGGCTTTTTTTGAGCTCATCCCCGAGAGCGATGTAGAGAAGAACTACCTCTACCTCGGTTTGGGCTTTTTTACTTTTTATCTCCTTGAAAAGATAGTGATGCTTCATTCCTGCGGTGAAAAAGAGTGTGAGGCCCACACCGTTGGCTGGATAGCCGCCGTCGGCATGTCCGCGGACAACGTTGTGGACGGCATAGGCATAGCCGTTGGCTACCAGACCCAGCCTTCCCTGGGGGTGCTTATCACCATGGCTGTTATCGCCCACGAGATCCCTCAGGGAATAACAACCGCCGTATTGATGCGGGACGCGGGATTCAAGTTTTCCCATGTCATGGCGACCCTTGTATTTGCAGGCCTAATGTATCCTCTGGGAGCCCTTGCATCTGGCGTAGTTCCTGAAACTCTCTACACCGCCATAATTGCCTTCGTCGCAGGAAGCTTCATTTACATAGGTGTAGGTGATCTTCTATTAGAAGCTCATAAACGCTTCAACATCAAAGTGATTATGTCCGTAATCCTCGGAGCCGTCGTGCTCCTGATTCTAGAGGCATTTATATAAGAAAAATAGGAAACAAAAACGCTAAGTTATAGAATGAGCACGAACGTAGACTTTTTCGCCGTTGTAGGACATCCCAATAAGGATGCCTATCTCCTCTAAACGATCAAGAACTTTTTGAATCTGCTTCGGGGTTACCATTGTTTCTTCAGCGATCTCAAGGACGCTGGCACTCCTATCCCGCAAAACCTTGAGAACTTTTATCTCGAGCCTCATAATTTATCACTCGACATACGGCTACTCCATACCCAACGAGAGGCCCTTTGAGCCCCTCGTCTTCTTCAGTCTCTTCCCCCCTTGCTCATAGATCTTCCATCCAAAGGTTTTACCCATAGGTCCCCTCAATCCTTTGGTATGTTTAATCATTCTGTGTATATCTTCTATAATTGCTTGTTATTTATGGTTTTTTATTTGGTAAGCACAATTTCAAGTGGAAAGAACCTAACTTATGTGGCGATTATAAATTTTTTGGAAGTATAAGCAAATGAGTACTTATTGAGATCTGTATAGGTAGCAAGTTAAGGAAAACGTGGCCTTTGATTTACAGCCTGCTTAGAAATTAGACTGGCCCCATTAGATTTATTTCGCTGAAATATCTGGCGGGGATTACTGCCCTTTTAAAAATCTACCTCCTTTTTAGTTTCATAGTGTAATCACAGCAGCTGGGATCGCGCTCCCGATTGATTTCTGTTATTCTCCATCCACAAATATTCGTGAGGGCCTTGAAATAGGCTAAAACGATATCACAAACCTCGGGCATTTTCTCCGCAGCTTCTGCAAGAGGACATCGATAGTTGAAGAGCCTCACCGAGTATTCACTGCCCGCCTGAGTCATGCCGTGCACCATGGAGCTCTTGCCAAGAAGACTTGGCTCTATTCTTTCATTTAAGGCAAAAACCTCTGCTATGCCCATATTAGGTCTTATTTCTCCCCCATATTTTTGCTTTATCCTCATCTCAATAGCTTTTTCTTGTTTTTTCAAGATCTCTTCATCAATATTTAGTATGTGCTCCGATAGGAGAGTGAGAATTAGGGAGGGATCTTTCATGTTCTCAGATAATGCCTTCGTGCCAATATATATTTTTTCATTGGTTTTACAAATATGAGAATTTCTGCTTGTTTTAAATCTTGATTTTAAGCATTTATTTAAAATTTTGCCGTTATTGTTGTTAAAATATTTATTAAAGAAAATTACTTATGCAAAATACGGCAATCTACCTTTATGGCGGAAGGGGAGCTATCGAGGACGGAGAGACTAGCTCTCTGGGGGCTTGTTCAGTTTCCCGAGATGACAGATAAAACCATAGCCGAAAAACTCGACCTTAAACCTTCCACTTTAAGCCAAGCAAAAAAACGACTGCTAGAAAGGGGCTACTATTCAACCGTCAGGGTACCAATGCTTCACTTATTGGGATATGAACTCTTATATCTCGTGTCTGGGAGATTAAATCCTCTTGTCCCCTTCGAAACCCGTCTAGCAGTTGACATGGAGCTGAACGGTAGGATTGGAGAGAACGTTTATGCCGTGACCGATCACAGCCAAGCTGTTTCCATCGCATTATCGAAGAGCTTCGTAGATTTTCAGATAAACAAGGAAAATATTGAGATGGCTTACAGCCAACTAGGCCTCATGGAGGGCCGGAGTTTCAGCTACGCCTTGTTCCCCTTTAAAATCAGCAGGATCTTCAAGTACTTCGAGTTTGGACCGCTACTCCGGCAGATCTTCGACATAGATACTGCAGACCCATCAATTCATTCTATCGCTCCCGGTTCTAGAAATGCCCGACTAACAAAGGTAGAGAAAAAAGTCTATTATGGCTTGGTTAAGCATCCTGAGCTGAGCGATGCGAAACTTTCTTCCCTCCTGAAAGTCTCCCGCAACACTGTGGCTAAATGCAGAAAAAAGTTTGCACAGGAGGGGCTGATGAAGACGATACGCATCCCTGATTTGAAGAAGATTGGCTTCGAGATTTTCGCCTACTCCCACGCTAAATTTAATCCAGGAACCCCATTATCTACGCGGGAGAAGGGCATAGATCTTGTTAAGAAGGAACCATCCTTTGTATTCGTCGTTTCGAGCAACATGGAGAGCGCTCAGCTCGCGGTGGCAAGAAACTTTGAGGAGTATCAGAGAGTTCGCAGCGAATTAATAAGGTTCTACAGGAAACATGACTTTCTTATGCACGAACCAGAGATGCTGCTTTTCTCTATTCCAACGATGAGGATACTGAAAAACCACGACTATTCCTCCCTAGTAAAGAAAGCCCTCGGGATATAAGCATGTGATATGGTACAGGAACTGTTACATCATTTCTCCGCATGATATGATGTTTCCTTATTCTTGCTATTGTGAATCCAAGCCTCCTAAAGGTTATCACGATTTTCTTCCTTGATTTAGGTTTGAATTTCAAGGAAACAGCTCTTCTCTCTTTTGCCCACGAAGATTTTAAGTCATAAAGAGCTAAGAGCACAGAAAAAGCATCTTTAATACGGTTTTGAATTTCACATTTTAAAAATAAATCCTATTGAATGACTGGTAAAGGTAACGGGATAGGTGCCCCGTTACCTCATGCCGGGGGCGGGCTTCGAACCCGCGGCTTCCACGTTTCCCAGCCTGTTCCGCCTAGCGAAACAATCCCTATGAGCGTGGCACTCTGCCAGGCTGAGTTACCCCGGCTTTCTCAAAATCTTTACACCGTTGTCTGTCCCAACGCGGACTTCATGGGCCATTCCTGGGAATATGCCGTTCTCGACGACGCCTTTTATAAGGTTAATCTCGGCCTCCAAGGATTCAGGGTCCTCTATGATCCCGAAATCTGCGTCCAGGACATAATTTCCGTTATCTGTTATAACCGGTCCGGACTTACCGGATCCCTGTCTTACGACCGTAGTCGCGTCCATGTCTTCCAGCTTCCTGGCGACGACCTTCCAGGAGAATGGAAGCACCTCCACTGGCACTGGAAGACTTAGTTTTTCTGAAAGCTTCCCCTCATCAACTATAACTACAAACCTTTTGGAAAGGGAGGCCACTATCTTCTCCCTGGTGTGGGCGGCGCCCCCGCCTTTGATGAGATCTAGCTTATCGGATACTTGATCAGCGCCGTCTATGGCGAGATCCAGGGCATCGTATTCCTCCAGACTAGCTATGGTTATGCCCTTCTCTCTGGCGGTGATGGCTGTGCCCCTGGATGTGGGTACGCATACAACATCAAGGCCCTCTTCTTTAATTCTCCTGGCTAATTCGTCGATGAGGAAGTATACCGTTGAACCAGTGCCTAGGCCTAGGACATATCCATCCTTTACCAAACTGCATGCTGACTCAGCCGCTGCCCGCTTAAGGGAATCCATGGTATTAAGTAAAGCCATTGAGATAAAAAACTTTCCAGTTACAGAAATCGGCTGAGCCTCGCCTTGAAAAGCTCTGCAATAGGTGTCTGCCTGCAGAAGATCTCCGCCTTTCCCTTTTTTCTTATATCATCAACGTCCTCCACGATCACACCCGCCGACCCTATCTCCCCCAGGGTGTGGGCATCGCTTCCAGCCGTCATAATGAGTCCGTGCCTCTCAGCATACTTTAAGGCTTTTTTATTAGTTCTTGACATCAGGCATCTGGAATTGCATACCTCAACACCGTCTAGATAGAGTGCGTCCTCATCTCTCGGAGAGAAGCTGTTGGGTCTGAAGGGATCGAAAGGATGAGAAACAACAGCTATTCCTCCCTGCGCCCTTATGTCCGCCACAACATCGCGGAACTCCCCTCCGCTAACCTCCTCCTCTAGAAAGTAACCCATCACCTCCCCCCGTGTCGTTTTTATCTCACTGCCCACTATTACGATAAAGTCCGGGGGAGCGAGTTTTCTCACCGCAATGCCGCCGCGGATAGTTCCATGGTCCACAACCCCGATACCGTCTAGGCCCACCTTACGTGCATACTCGACTATCGCAGCAGGGGATGCCTTGCAGTCCCATGAGTAGGAAGTGTGGACATGAAGGTCAAGGCGCATATCCGCTACTTTAAAGGTAATCGTTAATAATCATTATGTCAGATGACACAGATCTACACGATAGGAACAAGCACCAGGAGCCTGGATGAATTTCTCAGCCTTCTGGATAAACACGGTATAAAGAAAATCATAGACGTCAGGCGCTTCCCTACGTCGAAATTCGAACACTTCAAAAAAGAGAACATGGAAAAGCTCCGAATAGGTTACATCCATATACCAGAGCTCGGCGGCTACCGTGGAGACTATAAGGAATACATGGAAACACCCGAGTTTCAGCGAGGCCTCAAGGAGCTTCTTAAACTCATTCAAAAAGAGAAATGCGCGATATTCTGCGCAGAGCTCCTGTATTTCCGATGCCACAGGAGATTCATAAGCGACGCCCTCACCAAGAAAGGGATAAAAGTCCTTCACATAGTGGACGAAAAAAGAGTCATCCCTCATAAACTCAGAGACTAATCCCAGAACCTTCTGGTACGGGCGTAATTTCTCTCTGCCCTGAGGATGTTTCTGTACAGCTCGTCTTCTTTGCGGGTGGCCAGAAGGACCCGTTTAGCTGTTTCAGGGCCGACACCTCTCCCCGCCAGGGCAAGTATGGCTTTTTTCCCATAGGAGAGCACCAGGTTTCCCGATGCCTGCATCCTGGCCACCTCCTGAGCCTCCTCCTGAGTAAGTCTTTCCTGGCGCCTGAATTTCTTGTATAATGCCCTTAGCTCCCTGTATCTCCCCTTGAGAACGGCGAGCATGCGGGCTCCGCAGTTTCCACACGAAGGATGCTCATCCAGGTTCTTAACCCTCACCGACGGTATCCACGATGCACAGTAGAGACACAGAAGATCCACTCTCCTGTCGCCCAGGCGCTTCTCAAGGGCTCTGAGGATAAGCCTCTCAGCCCTCTTAGGCAGGAGGATCTCACCGTACCCTTGGAGGCCAAGCTCCGCAAGAGGAGATGCTTTCTTAGCCTCAACGTAATCGACCTCTATACGTCCATTCTTTATGTCCTCCAAGACCTTGACGGCTTTGTCGAGGCCCAGGTTATTCTTAAAGATCTCTTTTAGGGTTTCTTGGTGGACAGGAGAGCCCTCATAAGCATCAATGACCCGCCGCAAGGAAATGTCGGAGGAGGAGGCGTCCTTAGAAATCACGCCAAAACGCTTGGCAACATGGAGAAACTTCCACCTGAAAAGCGGACTCGCCTTTAACGTTATCCTCAGGAGGGGTTCAATGACGCTGGGATCGATGTTGAACAGCTCCTCCAGATCCTCCCTCCTAAAGTCTTTTGGAGATTGAAGAATTATTCTGTACGCATCAACCTTCAATGAAACCTCATGTCCCTGCTTAGACGTCAGAAGAGCAGAGAAAACCCGGCCAAGGGCCTGATTAACCCTCATGCCGAAGCAGGCATGGATTATGACGAAGTCGTTAAGAATCTCCACGACTACTCTATTGCTCCCAGGCACAGGAAACCCTTTTTTTACATGTTTCCTTAGCTTAGAGAGTATCTGCTTCTTAGCGTAGGAGTTCAGAGGATATTTCTTAATAGCATCGGATCCCTTCTCAGCAACCTCTGTCCTTAATTTTCCAGCCTCCTTCGCCACCTCATAGGGCACAGGTATCTCCTCGCCGATCCATGAAGGAATCGCGCCAATAACCTCCTCCACCGGCTCGACGAGGATAACATCATCATCAACACTCACTACCCGCCAGGGTGCGCCTTTGAAAATTATCAGATTCCCGTCCACGGCGTAGTTAACAACAAATGCCTCATCCAAAGACCCTATCCTCTCCCGGGACACGAGGTTTTTCACTACATAGCGTTTCTCATCTGGAATGGTGGAGAGGTTTTCGTAGTAGTACTTCCTAGAGTTCCTGGTAAGACTGAAGCTTTCATCATTTATCCAGAGCAGCCTTAGGGAGGACATGAGCCACAGCACAGAGTCAAGCTCTTCTTCCTCGAGATCCTGGAAGGGAGCTGTGCTTTTCAGAAGATCCAAGGCCTCCTTCTTCGGGACTTCCCTCCTGTCTAAGGCGAGGCCCACGAGCTGATGGGCAAGAACATCGTAGGGTTTATGGGGTAGCCTTATCTCCTCCAGCTCCTCCTTCAGAGCACGATCTGCTATGACCGCCGACTCCACCATGTCATCCACATCAGTCGCCACGATTATCCCCCTAGAGATCTGCCCTATCCTGTGTCCAGATCTGCCTATGCGCTGAAGCAGCCGGGTCACCTGCCTGGGGCTCTTATACTGCACCACCGCCTCCACGCTACCAACATCTATGCCCAGCTCCAGCGAGGACGTGCAGATTAATGCGTCGATCTCCATGTCTTTAAACTCTCGCTCCGCTTTGATCCTGGCCTCCTGGGAAAGGGAGCTGTGATGAATTCCCACGTTCTCATCCAGAAGTCTGAACCTTGACGCCAGGGTCTCGGCCATCTCCCGGGTATTGACAAAGATAAGGACAGAACGATGCTTTCTCACAACGTCGAGAATCGCCCTTATCCTTGCTGAGGCATCCAGTGTGGAGAAAATCCTCGCAGCTATCTCTCGGTCTTCTTTATCCGGCCTGGGCTTAACCACCTTCAAAACGATGTCCTTAGAGGGGGACACTTTCAATACTTCTACTCGCCTGTTCCCACCCAGGAATTTAGCTACAACGGCAGGTGACCCAATGGTGGCGCTGATGCCGATGCGCTGAAAATCCCGCCCAGTGAGGTGCAGAAGTCTCTCCAAGGCAACGCTCAGCTGAGCACCTCGCTTATCCTCGGCAAGCTCGTGAACCTCGTCCACAATTACAAAGCGCACATTTCTAAGGTGCTCCCTCATCACCCGTCCAGGCAATATGGCCTGCAGGGTCTCTGGAGTTGTTATGAGCATATCCGGTGGAGAGAGAGCCTGCTTTCTCCTGGCATACTGGGAGGTATCGCCGTGGCGTACCTCGATTCTTATGCCGAGACGGTTAGACCACCACTCGAATCTTTCAAGGATGTCTCTGTTGAGGGCTCTCAACGGTGTAACGTATAGGATGCTTATTCCCTTAGGCCTTTTCTCTAGAAAGCGATGAAAAACAGGGAGGAGGGCTGCCTCTGTTTTCCCGATACCTGTGGGAGCTATCAACAAGGCATCGCTACCATGGATGAGCCTAGGTATGGCTAACTCCTGGATCTCTGTAGGAGCAACTATTCCTCGTTCATCTATGGCCTGTCTTATATCCCTGCGCAACAGCGAAAAAGCGTTCATTACATCCAGAGCTAAAATTAACAAAAATAAATAGGCCCTCACCGGCAGGATTGGAAGTGTTTTAACTAACAGATGAAGCCATCGCAGAGTTGTCGCAGCTCAACCGTGGCCTGATGGAGAAAAGCTCCTTACTCAGGAGTTTTCCTCACCCACCTTACCTTTCTGGGAAGTCGCTTCAGTTTAAGGGAATTCTTCTCGCACTTGCTGCTACAGAAATAGAGCACAGTGCCATCTTTCTTTACGAACATCTTGCCCGTCCCGGGCTCGATGTTGTTTCCGCAGAAGCTGCATTGGAATTCCATGGCCAAGCCTCGTTTATGGGACTTTAAGCTCTCTGGCCTCTCTCTCTGTCTCCAGCAGTATGAGGATGTCTCCCACCCTCGTCGGGCCTTTCACGTTTCTCCTGATTATCCTTCCCTTGTCCCTGCCTGCTAGGATGCGGCACTTCACCTGAAGAATCTCTCCGGTCATTCCTGTCCTTCCGATGACCTCAACAACCTCGGCTGGGAATCCCTGGGTTTCCTGTTCTTTTGCCATCCCTTATCTCCCTTTATTTCTTCAGGGAACTGACTTTTTCTGCAATATCCTCTATAAGTTCCTTTGCCTTCCCCGCGTTCACAACGCAGGCGGCTGCGGCGGTTACCTCAAGGCCGCTGACCCTTCCGAGCTCCAGCTTGCTAGGAACATAGGTATAGGGTATGTCCCTTTCCTCGCACAGCACGGGAAGATGGGCCACTATCTCCTCAGGTTCAACGTCTTCAGCGATGACCACGAGCTTTGCCTGGCCCCTCTCAACGTACTTCGTCACCTCATTCGTGCCCTTCCTGACTTTGCCGGTGCTTCTGGCTATCTCTAGGGCCTCGTAGGTTTTCTCCGCCAGTTCTTTGGGAACATTGAACTTCACATACATTTTCGCCATAAAATACCTCCTGTTTTCATCGGTATTTCACATAAGTAGGTTCACCATGCCTTCAGCGGCGCTGACTGCACCATCATAAATACTCCTACCCCCATTTAAAGTTTTTCCTTCCTTTCCACGTTTTCAGCCTCTATATCGGTTAGTTATAGGCATCCTTCTACCGGAGCCGAATGCTTTTGTAGTGACCTTAATACCTATAGGAGCCTGGTGGCGCTTATACTCGCTCCTATCAACCCTCCATACAATATCCCTTACAAGAGCCTCGTCATAGCCCAATGCAACGATTTCTTCTATGCTTTTGTTTTCCTCGATATATGCGTGAAGTATCGGATCAAGGAGGCTATAAGGAGGAATGTCTTCCCGGTCTTTCTGCCCAGGCCTGAGCTCTGCCGACGGTTCCTTCTCCAGGACCCTCCTAGGTATAATTTCTCTATGAGAATTAATATACCTGGCCAGCTCGTATACCATGGTTTTAGGAACATCTGAAATGGCCGCCAGCCCCCCTGCTAGATCACCGTACAGGGTTGTGTACCCAACCGCCAGCTCTGATTTGTTTCCCGTGGATAGCACGAGGTATCCGAACTTGTTGGACAGAGCCATCAATATATTTCCTCTTATTCTGGCTTGGAGATTCTCCTCTGTGGCGTCTCTCCTTGTGCCCCTGAATTCTCTTGATAGCGTCTTGAGATAGGCCTCCAGAGTCTCCGTTATGGGGATAACTGTGAACCCTATTCCAAGGTTGTCGGCCAATTTTTTGGCGTCTTCGAAGCTCTCCCTGGAGGTAACTTTGCTTGGCATGAAGACCCCTAGAACGTTCTCTTTCCCCAGAGCCTCTCTGGCTAATACGGCGGTAACAGATGAGTCGATGCCCCCGCTCAAGCCTATAACCACCTTGCTGAATCCGTTTTTCAGCACGTAGTCCCTGATTCCCAGCACCAGGGCCTTGAATACCTCCTCTATCATCTCTTCCCGTGGAGCTATCTTTCCTCTGACAAGGTCTGTCACGAGAATTGTCTCCTCAAATCTCCTGGCCCTTGCCACCAGCTCTCCTCTGCCGTTGAAAACGCAGCTTCCCCCGTCGAAGACCAGGTCATCCTGTCCCCCGACGAGGTTGCAGTATATCACTGGAACGCCTCCAGTCTTGGCTCTTGTGGATATGAGCTTGTCCCTCTCTCCCAGCTTGCCAGCATGAAATGGGGAGGCCGAGATATTGACGATGAACCTTGCACCCTTCTCCGCTATGTTTGTGCAGAGAACGCCGTCCACCCAGATGTCCTCGCATATCGTGATTCCGAATTTCAGGCCTTCTGCTTCAAATATCCTGTATTCTGATGCTGCCTTGAAGTAACGCTTCTCGTCGAAGACGTCATAATTGGGCAGGTGAGTCTTCCTCTGAGTTCCGATCAGCTCGCCGTCTCTTATTACCGCAGCAGAGTTGTAAAGACCGCCGTCCTCCTCAACAAAACCCACAACGGCTGTTATTCCCCCGGTTTCTCTAATTATACCTCTCAGAGAGGCGATGTTTTCCCTTATAAAAGAAGGCTTTAGCAGGAGGTCCTTCGGTGGATAGCCTGTCGTGGCCAGCTCAGGGAAAACTACCAGGCCAGCACCCATATCCCTGGCCTTACTAATGAACTCTTTAATCTTTTTGGCGTTTCCTTTGAGGTCCCCCACTATGGGGTTTATCTGGGCCAAGGCCGCTTTCATGCCATCACCTTGGGAACTGTTTCAACGTCCTTCACCTCATAGACCCCGTAGGTTGTGTGCCAATGAGCCTCTGCATTCGTAACGGCAAAACTGTGTTTGAATAGGGGCATATCCAAGACGAGAGTCTCATATTCCCCGCCCTCTCCTGCGACGTGCAGACCGTATTTTTCTCCTAGAGTCTTCAATGCCTCTAGGGTATCCTCATTTATGGATCTGCCGAGCCAGCTTTTATCTAGGCCCTCCGCTGCCACAGACGTTACAATAACTTCGAATCCAGCGTCCATTATTTCCCGCAGCAGCATCTCAGGGTCTTTATGCCATAACGGCGCGAAGGAGGGGATGCCAAGGTCTTCACAGACCATGTCTACTCGCTGCTTCTGGTACTCGGAGGCAACAGCACCCGTGACAACCCCCTCGATCTCACCCTCGACGCTTTCAAGCACGGCCTTGAGGTCCTCTACTTCTCTTTCCTTCTCTCCCGACGTGCCCCTCATGAGGATAGGGACCTCCATAGCCAGCGCCTGTAATCCGGTAATCCATAGATTGGGGACATGGAACATGTAGCTCTCATCACTTGCGGGATGCAGGGTTACAAGGTACCTTATCTCGAATCCCTGGGAATGCATGATGTAAGCGGCGAATAGGGAGTCTTTCCCTCCCGAAGTCAAGGCGGCTAGCTTCATATTTTCAAATCTGCTTTGGAGCAATTAAAAGCTTCTCTCCAGAAGGCTCTCCACGGACTCAGAGGCCTTCTTCAGCACATCCTCCTCCTCAAGGGTTAATACCTCACGGTTTCTCATGAGAATCTTTCCGTTAACTATGCAGGTGTCCACATCCCCCGGCCTTGTTGAGTATACGATAGTGGAAACAATGTTGTGAACAGGTGCTAGATGAGGCTTCTCCATATCAATGAGCACTACGTCGGCTTTTTTGCCTACTTCGATTGAGCCGACCTTGCTCTCTATCCCTAATACCTCGGCACCGCTTATAGTGGCCATGTCCAAAGCAGTCTGCGCGGGCAGCAGAGAAGCGTCCCATCTATGCATTTTTTGCAGCAATGAGGCAACCTTCATCTCCTGAAAGATATCCAAGGTGTTGTTACTGGCCGCTCCATCGCTTCCGAGAGCTACGACGACATTCTCACGGAACATCTCTGGCAAAGGAGCAACCCCGCCAACAGCCAGCTTCATGTTAGATACAGGGCAGTGAACTACCTTTGTTTCTCTTCTTCCCAGGACAGATACCTCCCCCTTGGTGGCCCAACCTGCATGGGCTATAAACACATTACCCCCTAGGAACCCAATATCATCCAGATACTCTATCGGCCTCATCTTTTTTTCCCGGAGGGAATCGTACACCTCCTTCCTTGTCTCGCTGGCATGGATATGAATCAGTGTCTTGTACTCAGCAGCCAGCTCTTTCGCCTTCATAAGAGTGTCCTCTGAGCATGTGTACGGGGCATGAGTTCCTATGATCGGCGTGAATAGGTCTGTCTTTTTCTTCGCCAAGGACTTAAAGAGTCTAAAGGCTTCGTCGGCGTCCTTGAACTCTGCGGTCTGAAAATCCAGTATCCCCTGAGCAAAGAAACCCCTAACTCCGCTTTCCAATGTGGCTTTTCTCACGCCACCACCAAAGAAATACATGTCACAATATGTCGTCACGCCGCCTTTGATGAGCTCCAGCATAGCCAAGAGAGAGCCATGATAAACATGCCTCTCTTTGAGCCTGGACTCAAGAGGCCATATCATCTTGGTAAGCCAGTCCTGAAGATGGAGATCATCTGCGTATCCCCTGAAGAGCACCATAGCGAGATGGGTGTGGGCGTTTATAAGCCCAGGCAGAAGAGCTTTACCTGAGCAGTCAATAACGTCACCCTGAGCTTTAAGACCCTTCCCTATACCTGTGATTTCCTCCCCTTCTATTAAAACATCGACGCCTTTGAGGACATCCCTGTAGGGGTTTTGAGTGACAACCCAGGCACAGTTTTTGAGGAGCATAAAAGAATAATGCAGGTAGGGGTTTAAATGTTAAGCGCTCTAGAAATTGATACAGGTGAGTCCTTATGAGGGAGCCAGGTATAAGACCGAAAGTGGCTGGTTTAGCCTTGGGTGTGTTCTGGGGCGGGACGCTTTTTCTATGGACGCTGATTTCGGCTATGACAGGTTATTCCAGGGAGTTTCTGATGCTACTTAGCTCAGTCTATCCGGGTTATGAAATTACTTTAGCGGGCAGTGTGATAGGTCTAGTCTACGGGTCCCTGGATGGATTTGTGACAGGCTATGTATTCGCATGGATATATGTCACCCTTGCGCAAAGGATATAACTCCAGGAGTCCATGGTGATGCAGAATGCGTTGTGCGGTATCGCCAAGCTGTGAGGAAGCTCTGGAAATTCTGAACTCACGGAAGCCGAACTCTCTTCTTCTGCTAATGGGAGAGTGCATGGTAAAGTTCAAAGGACGTGCAGAGGCTTTCCTTGGTTACGGGGAAAGAGTTGTCATGGTGAAAAGAGACGGCTCCGTGTTGGTTCACAGGGACGAGGGATGTGACGCCGTCAACTGGCAACCCCCTGGTACTAAGACTTCCTTCTTTATCCAAGACGGGGAACTGGTTCTCTACGCCTACAGGTTAAAACCCCCTGAAAAGATGAAGATCAGATTCAGAAAGCTAGCTCTGGCAGCCTGGGCCAGAATGCACGATAAGGCCGCCCTCCAGCTGATCGGCATGGAGAAGGACTATGCCGATAGATTGGTGGAGCATCCCTACATAATAGAGGAGGGATTAAGGATCATTAAGCGGGAACGAAAAACGGACTCTGGCTCCATCGATATCTACGCCCGGGACAAAGAAAATGTTCCCGTGATTTTGGAGGTTAAGAGAAGTCCTCCAGGGGTGGCAGCCGTTTATCAGCTCGAGGCCTATGTGAACGATTTCAAGCGTAAAAACAAAGAGGCAAAGGTCAGAGGTATTCTATGCGCCCCAAAGATCCCTCCAATGGTTCAGAACATGCTCAGAGAAAAAGGCCTCGAATACAAGGCCTACAGTTGCAACTTCGAGCTACCGGAAGACGAGCAGAGAACCCTTTTCGACTACTGATCCCTTTCTTTTTCCACTCTGCCCTGAAGATAGCTAACCGCCAGGTTAAGGGACAGGGTAATACCGAGGAGGATTAATCCAAAGGATATGGCTGCCGTCACATCCCCCTGACTGGTCTCGATGGGTATCGCGGTAGACAGCGTCCGGGTCTTAGATATCTGAACAATCCCCTGAGGAGTCTCGAGGGCATATGCAATGTTCCCGCCCACAGTGAGGATTGCCCCGACCTCCGCAAAGACTCTTCCAGCCCCCCCTAAGATAGCCGTTACGATGCCGTATCTCGCCTCTCTAAGAACAGCCACTGCAACGTCTCTCCTCGTGCCACCCAAGGTGAACGCCAGTTCTTTTATCGACTCAGGAACACCTTTTATTACAGCTATGCTGACTCCCAGAATAATGGGGGTGGCTAAGAGGTACTGGGCAAGGATCATTGCTTTTTTGGTGTACAGAATCTCCATGAACCCCAGGGGGCCCAGCCTGTAAAAGAAAATGAAAACAACTAAACCCACCACAACGGGTGGGAGCCCCATTCCAGCATTTATGAATCCAAGGAGCATCCTTTTACCAGGGAAATCTTTGAAGACGAGGAGAACCGCAAGGGGCACAGCGGTCATGGCTGCCAAGGCCACTGCCGTCAGAGATACCAAAATCTGGACCTTCGTAACGCTCATTACATAAGGATCGAAACTTAAGAGAAGGCTCACCGCCTGCTCTAGGCCGGCAGTGAGATACTCAACCCCCATTTATCGGCCCCCATAACCCCCTTTGATGGTTATTGGCAGGTACTGGTCATAGTTTTCCCTGTCTTTTATGGCGCTCGGATAGAATAGCTGCTCGCCTAGTTTCTTGTAGTCCCCGATGAGCTTCTGACCCTCAGGAGAAGTGATAAATCCTATATAGGCCATGGCAAGCTGATAGTTCCTATCAGGATATTTTCCTGGATTAACCGCTATGACTGCGTAGGGATTAGACAAAAGCTTGTCTCCGCCTTTGACAGGTCCCTCCACCAGGACCTCCAGGGCGATTTTTCCCATGTATGCCAGATATGTGCCCCTGTCTGTGATAGTGTACCCCTGCTTCTCATTGGCTATGGTCAGTGTGTTCCCCATACCCTGGCCAGTGGCCTGGTACCACTCTCCCTTAGGCTCTATTCCTGCAAGCTTCCATATCTCTTTCTCTTTTGTGTGGGTCCCAGAGTTATCGCCTCTCGAGAAAAACACGCTATTGGATTCGGCGATCTTTTTGAATGCCTCTGCAGCACTGGAAGAACCTTTTATGCCTGCTGGATCGCTCTTGGGACCTATTATAATGAAATCATTAAACATGACATCCCTGCGGTTAACGCCATAGCCTTCCTCGAGAAAGGCGTCTTCTTTGCTCCTTGCATGAACAAGAAGCAGATCCGCCTCCCCGTCCTTAGCCATTTTAATTGCCTTACCTGTACCCAGGGAATGTACCTCCACTATGGCGTTGTACTTATCTTGGAAAACTGGATTTAAAACATCTAGGAGGCCCGAGTTATAGGTGCTGGTAGTAGTGGCGAGAACCAGCCTTGCGGGCTCCTTCACAGGCTCTGACTGAGTTTTTTCCTGTGTCTGGCCAATACAACCGGCCAACAGCACAATGAGCATAATCCCGACATACATAAACTTCATTTAAGTTCACCTCCAGCATGGGGGGCATAAATATTTACATTCTATTTAAATTTTGCCGTTAAAAGGAAAAAACGTAAATATTTGTGTTTACTATTAACTATTAATCATGCGTGATGGAGGCGGTTAGATGACTCGAGACAGCTTTTTAACCCCTAATCAGCTGAAGGTGCTTGAACTTAGAGCCCAGGGATTAACCCAGGAAGAGGTTGCTGAATTAATAGGAACCACGAGGGCTAACGTGAGCATAGCTGAGAAAAGAGCTAAGGAGAATATTGAAAAAGCCCGGAATACTCTGAGAGCCTTTGAAATGCTTCATCCCATCGTGCTTAACATACCGAGGGGAACTGATCTTTTCCAAGTACCGGTCTTGATTTATCAAGAAGCAGACAAACACGGAATAAAGATTCTGTACAACACAACCTCTCTTATTGGGGTCCTGCGTAGACGGGCAAAATCCAAAATATCCGGCAACAGGGTTATAGAAGGCTTCAAGATCCTTATATTGAGGGGAGGGAGAGTAGAATTTGATTTAGGCTGAGACTGGACATCAGTTTTTCCGTATAACCCTGATGTTATCCGCATCCAGGGACGCCCATTTTATCTCGTAACCGAGGTGCTCCAATATTGCTGCCACGTTTACGATCCCCTCGCCTTTAATGACCGCGGCGACATCCTCGTACTTCGCCACTTTATGGAGGGAGAGAAGTTTTCGCTCAAGTTCCTTCAGCTTTGTGAGGCTGACCAGCTCTTTTCCCACCTCAACATATCCCTCCACCCCCTCTAGGGCGCGTCTGACCGCTTCATAGCTCACCCCTTTCTCATAGGCTACTGCCTCAAGATCAATGATGTCGCCCTCGATGGATAGTCCTTCCTCTGCCAGGCTACGCAGCTCTCTATCTATCTCTTTTTCCTCAAGTTGGTTCAATATCCTCATGACATCTTTCAGAGGAACCTCTTTTTGATAGTAGATCACTGAAAACTCTTTGAGTTCTTTGAATCCGGAGCAGGCAAGGTTCTTGTCAACCGCCAAAATAAGGTTGACTTTTTCCAGCTCCCTGAGTTTCAAGAGCTTTCTCTCAAGGTATTCCTGTGTCCAGAAACCAACTATCTCCAGATATACCTTGGCTCGGTTCTTTTCCAGGAGAAAATCAGGTATAAATACCCTGCCTCCGGTTACAAGGGGCTCTGGCTCCCGTATAACAGACCATCCAGTTCGGAGGGCGGCGAAAGACTTTGCGAATTTCTCCTCCACCGAGCTGTCAAACTCTCTGGTAGGATGTAGGGGTTGCTTTACCGCTAAGAGGCGCCGCTTTGAGTCGTCGATGCAGAACTCAAGAATTCGTGGCGATGCCTTTGATTGTGCTCCAGGCCAAGAGCTCCTAAGAACTATATCTGCTCTGATCATCCAGGATGGTGAGGCGATAACCGCAGGAAGAAGCTTCGCCATGGAGGTGCCATACTTCTCCGTCATCCTAAGCAGAGATGCCGGACCGTATATAGTAATATGAAGATATCCATCGAGCCTTTCAGCCATGTACATCAAGCCGAGACGCTTAACTCTCCGAAGCAGGTCTTTGTGTCCCTCCTTCATACGCACCGTCATGGACACAGCCTTGAAGAGTAATGTCTGAGCCAGAGAAGTGTTATAAAGCCTGATGAGCTCTTCTGCCCCTATTTCTCTGAATTTCCTGAGGACCTGCATCTCCTCGCTGTCTGCCCATAAAGCTTTCTCAAGGTCGTCTACAGCTAATCCAAGTTTCCCGGCCACCCTGACGAGAACCTTCTTTCTATCTCCTCTGTTCAGCACGGGATTAAGGCTTGCCTCCTCAAAGACCATTTTCCTTGCGAGAAAAGGCTCTACGGCCGCGTCCACCTCAAAAGAGCACCGCCTCATAAGAAGGGTTTTCAGTCCTTTGACATACCTGTGATCAACATCTGCCGAGTCTTCGATCTCCCTAACGCCTCGAAGTATTTCCCCCTGCGTTCTGCCTATATGGCCTCTAAAGACTTCTATGATATTCCTGGCAACTTTCAGCGGCTTACCCTCTAGGGGAGCAAAGACAGGCATAATCTTCCCTTTCCTTGTCCTGCAAATCAGCAGCTCTCCAGGAAGCAGCTACCTTACCCCCTTCCTATTATCGGCCAGCTTCTTTTTCACAGATATGTGTCTTCTTTTTGAGGTCATAACCTCGCTTGTATTCCTGGAGACAATCTCATAAAGCAATGCCCGCTTTCCGTCTTTTTTCCTCAGCAACCTTCCTAGCCGCTGCCTGTACTCCCTGGTGCTCCCTGTACCACTTAGGATGATCCCGACATTGGCCTCGGGCACATCTATTCCCTCATCCAGTACTTTGGAGGTTACTATAACCCTGTACAAGCCCTCTTTGAACCGCGCTAGATTGTACCTCCTCTCCTCTTTCTTGGTTCTGTGGGTTATGGCAGGAATGAGAAATAATCTGCTTATTCTTTGAACGAGTTTATTGTGTTCGGTGAAAATCAGCACCCTGTCCCTGGAGTGCCTTTTCAAAAGTTCTCTTAAAGCCTTCAACTTTGCCTCTGAGTTAAAGGCTATAACCCTTGCCTTATGTCGGGCCAGCAGAGCCTCCCTCGCCTTAGGATCTCTTCCCGAAAGCATGACAAATCGTCTAAAGTCGGCAGGGGTTCGGATGAGTATTCCCCGTTTATTTATGTATCTCCGAAATATCTTGCTGTATCCGTCATACTCTTCTTTCTCTTCCGGAGTAAGCTCAGTCTTTATTATTTTAAGATCATACTCAGCCAGATGCTCTCCGGCCAGCTCCTGCACAGAAACCTCATAGACCTTACCACCAACCAGATGTGGCAGATTCGTGTGAAGGCCGTCCTCTCTCTCATAGGTAGCTGTTAGACCCATCCTGTAAGGCGAAACAAAGAGCTCCGCCACAGCAGAATAGCTGGGCGCGGGTAAGTGGTGGACCTCGTCAAAAATCAAAAAAAGATATTTGTTACCCAGCTGCTCTGCTCTGAGGTGGGCAGAGTCATAGGTGGCTATGGTTAATGCCTCTACCTCGTGCTTTCCCCCGCCGAATATCCCTACTTTCACTTCCAGCTCTTTTCTAAGCCTCTCGGCCCACTGCTCTAAGAGGTCTATTGTAGGTACCACAACAAGGCAGGGCTCATTAATCTGGTAAATCGCCTCAACGGCGACGAAGGTCTTACCAGCCCCCGTGGGTAAGACGATGGTACCCCATTTACCTGCTTTTTTCCATGCTAGGAGGGCTTTAGTTTGATAGTCCCTCAGCTTGGCCTTTGGCTTGCCAAATCTAGGACACGGCGGCGGATCCAGCACAGTATCTTCGAAGGGAACGCCAGACCCCCGTAGGTAATCTGTAATATCCCTGTAATGCAGGGCTAAAGCCCTGTA
>Ga0256830_1000460_pt1 | contig 32931 bp, 23 predicted proteins | sample 128326metaG_FD_190537 | JGI IMG/M metagenome (GOLD analysis project Ga0256830, IMG submission 190537) | Hydrothermal vent microbial communities from Lau Basin, Pacific Ocean - 128-326 | ecosystem: Environmental > Aquatic > Marine > Hydrothermal vents | place: Pacific Ocean: Lau Basin | collected...
ACCCTGACGCCGACGGCGACGGCATCGCCGACGCCACCGAGGGAACCGGCGACGCCGACAACGACGGCACCCCCAACTACCTAGACCCTGACGCCGACGGCGACGGCATCGCCGACGCCACCGAGGGCACCGGCGACGCCGATAACGACGGCACCCCCAACTTCCTGGATACCGACGCCGACGGCGACGGCATTCCCGACGCCACCGAGGGAACCGGCGACGCCGACAACGACGGCACCCCCAACTTCCTGGACGCCAACGATACAGACGGTCCCGATGCCGATCAAGACGGAGATGGGCTGACCAACGGTCAGGAAGCCGCCATCGGGACCAACCCCAACATCCCCGACTCCGATGGTGATGGAATAGACGACGCTACCGAGGTCGGTGATCCCTCCAATCCGGCAGATACAGACGGCGATGGGACCATAGACGCCCTGGACACCGATTCCGACGGTGATGGCATTCCCGACGCCGACGAGGGCACCGGCGACGCCGACAACGACGGCACCCCCAACTACCTGGACACCGATGCCGACGGTGATGGCATTCCCGACGCCGACGAGGGCACTGGCGACGCCGACAACGACGGCACCCCCAACTACCTGGATACCGACGCCGACGGTGACACCATCCCCGACGCTACCGAGGGAACCGATGACGCCGACAACGACGGCACCCCCAACTTCCTGGATACCGACGCCGACGGTGACGGCATTCCCGACGCCACCGAGGGAACCGGCGACACCGACAACGACGGTATCCCCAACTACCTAGACCCTGACGCCGACGGCGACGGCATTCCCGACGCCACCGAGGGCACCAGCGACGCCGATAACGACGGCACCCCCAACTTCCTGGATACCGACGCCGACGGCGACGGCATTCCCGACGCCACCGAGGGCACCAGCGACGCCGACAACGACGGCACCCCCAACTTCCTGGACGCCAACGATACAGACGGTCCCGATGCCGATCAAGACGGAGATGGGCTGACCAACGGTCAGGAAGCCGCCATCGGGACCAACCCCAACATCCCCGACTCCGATGGTGATGGAATAGACGACGCTACCGAGGTCGGTGATCCCTCCAATCCGGCAGATACAGACGGCGATGGGACCATAGACGCCCTGGACACCGATTCCGACGGTGATGGCATTCCCGACGCCGACGAGGGCACCGGCGACGCCGACAACGACGGCACCCCCAACTACCTGGACACCGATTCCGACGGTGATGGCATTCCCGACGCCGACGAGGGCACCGGCGACGCCGACAACGACGGCATCCCCAACTACCTGGACACCGATGCCGATGGCGACGGCATCCCCGACGCTACCGAGGGAACCGGCGACGCCGACAACGACGGCATCCCCAACTACCTGGACACCGACGCCGACGGTGACGGCATTCCCGACGCCACCGAGGGAACCGGCGACACCGACAACGACGGCATCCCCAACTACCTAGACCCTGACGCCGACGGCGACGGCATCCCTGACAACCAAGACCCTGACCCGACGACCGCAAACTATACCGTCTACTTACCGCTCGTCGTCCGCACACCCTGATGAAGAGTAGGCCAGGTGTCCGATGCTTCGGGAGAGCATCGGACACCCTATACCGACTGGTTCAAACAATCCAGAGCTGCCGGGGGAACTCTATATGCCTTGGGCCCCGATCCTCCCGGCAGCAGAAAGGACAACGGGGACGACGATGGGATACAACCTACGGCGAATCGGAGCACTGATCCAGGATGTACGCACATTAGCTGCACAACGCAATTGGAGAGCGGCATGGCAGTATGCCTGGCAGATGCTGGTCACCGCTCCTTACCGGCGCATCGAGTTTATCGTCTTCGCTCGTTCGCTAGACCAACCGATCCCCGAGGTGCAGCCTCTAGTACCCGTCACCATCCGCCTGGCGACCCTGGAAGACATACCACGGTTCGAGAAGATCGTCCTTCCCTCAGCCGTGCGTCGCTTTGTGAACCGCATAGCCCACAACCGCCTTTGCTTCGTTGCCCTACATCACACCGACATCGTCGCCTATTGCTGGGCAACCCCCGAGGTCAGGCCCGACGTGGACAACATAAGTCTGGACCTGGAACCCCACGACATCTACTTCGACGATGCCTACACGGTGCCTGCCTACCGCCGGCGAAAGTTGCAGACGGCCGTCCACCTCTACCGTATGCGGTACGTGAAGCAAATGGGCTTTCGCCGGGCGGTCTTGATTGTGGACATTCACAATCACGCCTCACTAGCCTTGGTGCAGAAGCTAGGGTATCGGGAGATCGGCAAGGTGACCTTTGTTCGGATCTTGGGCAAACGGTGGTATCTTTGGTCACCCGCCCCGGAGGAAACGACTCTGCTCCCCAAGGCCGACCCCGCCACTGGGAAGAGAACCCCGGTATGAGGGATTGGCAAGGGGTTTCCAGCGACCGTGAAGGGAAGGGATCATCTGGTGCTCAGAGAGCCTATCTTCATCATCGGCACAGGAAGATGTGGGTCTACGGCGCTTCATCGCTTGTGCGCCCGCCATCCTCGGCTAGCTTGGCTATCCCAGTGGTGTGATCTGCATCCCGACAAACCCTACCTGAACCGGCTAGCCCTGCAGGTCTTAAGCACTCCCCTTCTGTCCCGCTACGCTCGGAAGGTCGTATACCCTTCAGAGGGGTATCGTTTCTGGGATCACCTACGGATACCTCTGAGGGAGCGTACCGAACGCTTGCTTTGTTTGCCGGCTGCCCGGCCCTGTCCGAGCCCAAGCTCTCGGGTGAGGAAGGCAGAGCACCGGGCTTGTAGAAGGAACACGGCATACGTGATGGCTGCCGCACTATACGGCGCGGAGGATAGACATGGACACTGTACGAGTTGGAGTCATCGGGGTCGGCACGATGGGCGCGCGGCATTGCCGGGTTTACGCCAACCTGCGTGGGGTCCAGGTGGTCGGCGTCGCCGACCTCAACGCCGAGCGGGGCAAGGCGGTCGCCGCCCAGCACGAGACCCGTTACTTCGAGGATCATCGTCGGTTGCTGGAGGAAGTGGATGCCGTCAGCATCGCCACCACCACCCCCTCCCACTTCCACCTGGCCGTGGAATCGCTGGAGCAGGGTGTCCACACACTGGTGGAGAAGCCCATCACCCAGACCGTCGCCCAGGCGGAGCATCTGGTTGAGCTGGCCCGCATCCGGGGGGTGGTCCTCCAGGTGGGGCATATCGAACGCTTCAACCCGGCCTTCACCGAACTCAAGCACGTCACCGAGCGGATGCGGCTCATCGCCGTCACAATGCGCCGGCTCAGCCCCTTCGACCTGAGCAACACCGACGTGGACGTGATCCGCGACCTGATGATCCACGACCTGGACCTGGCCCTGGACCTGGTGCCCTCCCCCTTGGAGGGAATCAGCGCTTGGGGACGCACCTCCCACACCGGGGCCATAGACCACGCGGTGGTCAACCTCTCCTTCGAGGACGGCCCCATCATCACCTTGGTCGCCTCCCGGGTGACGGAGCAGAAGGTCCGAGCCGTGGAGGTGATTGCCGAGGGGGCCTACATCGAGGCCGACTTGCTGGGCAAGAGCCTGAGCATCCACCGGCGCACCTTCCCTCAATACCTGAACAACCACAACGACGCGGTGAAGTATCGCCAGGAGAGCATCATCGAGCGCATCCACGTGCCGATGATGGAACCGTTGATGTTGGAGTTGCGCCACTTCGTGGAGTGCGTGCGAGAGGGGAAGGAGAGCAGGGTGCCGGGGCGTGACGGCCTGCGGGCGCTGCGCATGGCCGAGGTCGTGACCGAACTGATCCAACGGCCCCGGGTCTTCTCCTTTGCCACCGCCTTCCCCTTGGAAAGACGCGGCTCGGTGGTGCCGATCCAAGAACCGGTTTGACCCCGTAACAGACCTCTGAGGTCTCGAGAAGAGCCTGCCGGTGGCGAGACGAAGGCGGTTCTGGCCGCATGGCGGCTCCAAAGGCCGCCTGTCGAGGACCTCGGAGGTCTATGGTTTCACCAAGGCCAGTCCAACCGCCTCCCTCAGCGAGCGGACCGGGATCACTTCCAGCCCCTCGGGTGCTTCCTCCACCGGCCGCCGGCTCCATGGGACCAGACAGCGGCGGAAGCCCAGCTTGGCCGCCTCCTTCAGCCGTGCCGCCAACTGGGAGACGGCCCTCAGTTCTCCCGACAGCCCCACCTCGCCGATGAAGGCCAGGTCCGCCGCCACCGGCCGGTCGTGCACGCTGCTGGCCACGGCCACCGCCACCGCCAGGTCCACCGCCGGCTCCTCGACCCGCAGCCCCCCCACCACGTTGACGAAGACATCCTGGTCGGACAGGCGCAACCCCACCCGCCGGCTCAGGACCGCCACCAACAGCAGCAGCCGGTTGAAATCCACCCCGTTGGCCGTCCGGCGGGGATGGCCGAAGCTGGTCGTGCTCACCAGCGCCTGGACCTCCACCAGCAGGGGACGGGTTCCTTCCATCGTCACGGCGATGGCCGACCCCGGCGCGTTCACCATCCGCTCCGCCAGGAAGACCTCCGACGGATTGGGCACCTCCACCAGCCCCTCGCTGCGCATCTCGAAGACCCCCACCTCCGACGTCGCCCCGAAGCGGTTCTTCACGCTGCGCAGCAGCCGATAGGCGTGGAAACGGTCCCCCTCCAGGTAGAGCACCGTGTCCACGATGTGCTCCAGAACCTTGGGGCCGGCGATGGCCCCTTCCTTCGTCACGTGTCCCACCAGAAAGACGGCCACCCCCGTCTGTTTGGCCCACCCCTGCAGCCGGGCCGCCACCTCCCGGACCTGGCTGATGCTGCCCGGCGCTGATTCCAGAGCGTCGGTGTAGGCCGTCTGGATGGAGTCCACCACCAGCAGCCAGGGCTTCACCTCTTCCACGTGGCGCAGGATGGTCTCCAGGTGGGTCTCGGTGACGACGAGCAGGCGAGGCGTCTGGATCCCCAACCGATCCGCCCGCATCTTGATCTGACGGGCCGACTCCTCGCCGGAGACGTAGAGCACCGGCCCCTTCCGGTCATCGGCCACCATCGCGGCGACCTGGAGCAGGAGGGTGGACTTCCCAATGCCGGGGTCCCCCCCCAGCAGGACCAGGGAGCCGGGCACAACGCCCCCTCCCAGCACCCGGGCGAACTCGGCCATAGGCAGGGGGACCCGCTCCAGGCCGTCGGCGCGGATCTCCGGCAGCGGTGTGGGACGGCTCTGAGGCAGGCCGGCGATCCGGCGATGGCGGGGGGAGGGAGCGGGGGCTTCCACCTCCTCCACCATCGTGTTCCACTCGCCGCAGGAAGGACAGCGCCCGAAGTAACGGGGGCTGCGCCGGCCACACTTCTGACAGACGTAGGTGGTGCGCGATTTGGACATCGGGGAGCTCCTCTGGGCAGAGATCGGTCGCCCCCTTATGATAACCGAACATCGGTTCCAGGGCAAGAGCAGTCAGGGCGTTCAATGCTCTATTGCCACCCTCCCGCAGGCCCCGCAGTGCCCGGCGATAGCAGTGGCTTATCGGAGGCTGCCTACGGGGCGCTCCAGGCCGTGGGGGGAACCTGCGGGAGGGTGCCCCCGCAAGGGCTGGAGCACGGAAAAGCCCTGGGCGGTGCGGCTCTTGACTTCTCCGGCCTGAAATGCTATAGTTGTGCTACAGTCTGTTCAGCCTACCCTCCCGCAGGTCACCGGTCGAGGGCGCTTTCAGCCCCGATGGGCTATTTGGAAGCACGGTCTCGCGTCGGAAACGCGCCTAACCTGCAGGAGGGTGAACCGTTACGTGCTACATACCGTGGATGAAAGGACATGGAGTGGTTGAAGAGTCAACCAGGTTGGAACTGTGGGAGGTGAAGAAACGATGCGACGAGGCCTTTATCGGCGAGCTTTCAGACCCATCAAACGGTTTCCGGTCATCCTTGTCTTCCTTCTCCTCCTTTTCGGGCTGGCGGTGCCCACCCTGGCTCAGGAGAAGGTCTACGAGATCGCCAACTACGACGTGGACCTGGTGCTGCGCCCCGATGGTTCCTACCGGGTGACGGAGCGGATCACCTTCGACTTTCAACAGGGGAGCTTCACCTTCGCCACCCGTAACATCCCCTTGAGCAAGATTGACGCCATCGAGGAGATCCAGGTCCGCAGCGATGACGTGACTCTGCAGGAGATCACCCAGGAGGTGCGGAACGGGCAGCAGTGGATCCGCTGGACCTTCCCACCCCGCACCGGCCCTACCACCTTCACCCTCGCCTACACGGTCTACGGAGCCCTCTTCGAGGTCGAAGACCAGAACCGGGTGGATTGGGACGCCGTCGGCACCGGCTGGTCGGTCCCCATCTACGATGTGGACGTGCGGGTCGTCCTGCCGGCCTCCCTGGGCCTGGAGTCGGCGGACATCACCATCGCCCCCGCCCGGGAAGGCCAGCTCACCGAGACGTCCGAGGGCTTCGTGGCCACCTTTCACTACGACCGGCTGCCACCGGGCACGGCCTATCGGGTGATCATCGCCTTCCCCAAACGGCTGGAAGGGCGGCCCCTGACCCGCACCACCTGGCCGTTCGACTCCCGGACACTTGGCTTCGCCCTCCTCGCCGGTGCCCTCGGTGCCCTCCCGGGCGTCCTGGTCCTGCTCTCAGGTCGGCGCCCCCGCCTCCGGGTGACCGTCCTCGACCGGCCGGCCGTTCCTCTCCCCTGGGCGGCGGTGCTGCTGGGCCGTGGTCAGATGGCCTTCCCCGCCGTCCTCTTCGACCTGGCAGCTCGGGGTCACCTGACCCTGCGGCGGGTGAAGAGGAAGGTCTGGATCTTCCGTCCCAAGACCGTGGAGGTGGACTTCCACTCGGTCTCCGATCCGCTCACCGACTTTGAGCGGGCCTTCCTGGAAGAACTGCGGCGGTATGAACATCTCCAGCTCTTTGGACAGAAGGCCGGTCGCTTCCGCATCCGGATGATCAAGGCGGTGCGGAAGCAATTGGTTGCCGAGGGGTACTTGGAGGATCGCCAGACCCTCGCCTACGTCTCCCTCTTCGCCGGCATCGCCGCCGACGTGATCGCCGCGCTGCTCGTCTTCCTCGCCTTCGCCTTCGCCCAGAGCTGGCCCGTCGTCCCGGCCGGCCTCCTCCTCGGCCTAGGAGCCAGCGGCGTGATGATCTTCGCCCGGCAGCAACACGTCCTGACGGAGCGGGGAGCCCGCCTCCGGGCCGAGATCGAGGCTTATCTGGACAGGGTGCGCCGCCAGATCGAGGAACAGCGGGAGTACACGCCGGTCATCGCCGCCGAGACCTTTATCCGAGAGATGCCCTGGCTCATCCTGGACCGCCGCGTCAACCGAAGGTGGATCGCGAAGCTGGCCGACGCCCTAAAGAAGGCCAGTGAGCCACTGACGCTTCCGTCTTGGGTGGAAGACCGGACGGACGAGAAGGTGAAGATGGCTACCCAGGCCTACATAGCCTTCCAGGTCTACGACCACGTGACCACCTCGGCCCGCGTCGCCGTCGTGCCCACCAGCAGCGGCGGCGGTGGAGGAGGCGGGGCCGGCGCCGGCGGCGGGGGCGGGGCCGGTGGCGGCGGCGGTGGAGCCGGCTGAAGAGCATTCGTCTCTACCACCCATCCTGATGGACGCCTATGAGCTCCGATCCCACCACCATCTTGCTGATCGAAGACGACCGGAGCATCGCCGAACCCCTGATCTTCGGACTCCAGGCCGAGGGCTATCGGGTGCTCCACGCCCCCGACGGCCGGCAAGGGCTGGAGATGGCCCGTCGGGAGCGCCCTGACCTGATCCTGCTGGATGTGATGCTCCCCGGCCTGAACGGCTTCACCCTCTGCCACACCTTGCGCCAGGAGTCAACCGTCCCCATCCTGATGCTCACCGCCCGGGGACAGGAGATGGACCGGGTGATGGGCTTGGAGCTGGGGGCCGACGACTACATCGTCAAGCCCTTCAGCTTCCGTGAATTGCTGGCCCGGGTCCGGGCGATACTCCGCCGGCGCGAACTGGACCGGGGGGAGGTCTCACCCCCTGCCGATCGCATCGTCGTCGGCGAGATCGTCCTGGACCGCACGGCCCGCCAGGTCTGGCGCTCCGGTCGCCCCGTTGAGCTCCGGCAACGGGAGTTCGACCTCCTCTGTGTGCTGATGGAGGAGACAGGCCGGGCCATGCCTCGTCAGGAACTGCTGGACCGGGTGTGGGGCGAGAACTGGATCGGTGACCCCCGCACCCTGGACGTGCACATCCGCTGGTTGCGAGAGAAGCTGGAAGATGACCCTTCAGCCCCCCGCTACATCCAAACCCTCCGGGGATACGGATACCGCTTTGTGGACCCGGATGCGTCACCGGCTGATTCCCCGTAGCCTCCAGGGCCGGCTCCTCCTCACCTACCTGGCCCTAATGCTGCTGGGATTAGGCGGGCTGATCCTGTGGACGGGCCTGCGGCTCCAGTTCGCCATCATCGAGCAGGTCGAGCACGACCTGGAACTGGAATCGCTGATCCTGGCCAACGCGCTGCGAGAACCCCTGGAGAAGTGGCGGGAAGGAGAACGGGACCCGGCTCACGACCTGGACCGGCTGGTGCGGGCCTACGCCCAGAGCGTGAACGTCCGCGTCACCATCGTGGACTCCCGACTGCGGGTGATCTTCAGCTCCGATGAAGCAGTCCTCCCCCACGTCGAGCACGATCACCCGGAGATCGTGGCGGCGATCCTGGGCCGTGAGCAACACGACATCCGATGGGATGAGTGGCGCAAGGAGGAGCGCCTCTTCGTGGCGGCTCCCATCCGGGACGATGATGGGCGGGTGGAAGGTCTGGTACAACTCTCGGTGCCTATGGCCTCCCTCTACGGGGAGATGGTGCGCACCTGGGCCAGCCTGTTGGGAGCCGGCGGTGTTATGCTCTTGGTCACAGTCCTCGCCAGCCTCCTGCTGGCCCGCCAGGTGGTCGGCCCCCTCCAGAGCCTGACCAAAGTGACCGAAGCGATGGCCGCAGGCGACCTGGAGCAGCAGGTGGTCCCGGCCGGCCCCGATGAAGTCCAACGGCTGGGGCGGGCCTTCAACCGGATGGCCGAGCAGGTGCGGGAGATGCTGGCCCGCCAGCGGGCCTTCGTCGCCAACGCGGCCCACGAGCTCCGCTCCCCCCTCACCAGCCTCCAACTCCGCCTTGAGATGCTCCAGCGCCACGGCCAGGACAACCCCGACCTGACCCACCACTACCTGCGCCAGATCGAACAGGAACTGAAGCACCTCCACCAGTTGGTCGAGCACCTGCTGGCCCTCTCCCAACTGGACGAAGGCAAGCCCCTCCCCCGGGCGCCGCTGGACCTGGCCCCCCTCCTCTACGAACTGGCCGACGAGGTGGGACCGTTGGTGCAGGCGGCCGGCCTGGCCATCCGCGTAGATGTGCCTCCCCACCTGCCCCCCGTGGCGGCCAACAGCGAGTCCATCCGCGTCATCGTGCGCAACCTGCTGGACAACGCCATCAAGTACACGCCCGATGGGGGGCGGGTGGCCTTGCGGGCGGAGGCAGCCGATGGGGAAGTGCGCATCGTTGTGGCCGACACCGGCCAGGGGATTCCTCCAGAGCACCTGCCCCACATCTTCGAGCGCTTCTACCGGGTGGACGGGGTCCGCCCCCGCCGACAGGGGGGTGCCGGTTTGGGCCTCTCCCTGGTCCGCTCCACCGTCGAAGCCTGCGGCGGTTACGTCAGCGTGGAGAGCACCCCCGGCGAAGGGAGCACTTTTACCATCCACCTGCCGACGACCGAAAAGCCCCTTGACAGAAGATCGGGGGATGTGTAGTTCAAAAGTTGAGACTCGTACCCCTGGCCTTGGAGCATTCCGAAGTGCTCGATTCCCTTCCTTAAAACCGCTTACAGAGCAGTCGTCTCCCATCCGCTCAATCCGTTCTCAAATCCGCTGACAGCCTTCCGTTCCCAAACGAACTGCTGTCAACGGATTAAGAGCGGATTGAACGGAGAGAAGTGTTCCCGCAGGAAACGATTCGACCGGTCAGCATCACCTTGAAGAAGTACCAGGTTTCTCTCTCCCTCGTAAGGCGAAAAAGGCTCCCCTCGGTTCTCAAGGGCTCTCGATCAGCCCGTCCAAGAAAGCGAGGAAAGCTTTTAAAGATCCCCGATAGTGCTTACCCACCTGCTCGGCCTTCCGTAAGACCAACCGTAGCCGTTCGGGGTCTAGTTTCAGGGTGTAAGCATGGCGGAAGAGATGGCGAAAACGACGCAGTTCATCCAGCCCATCGAGCATTTCCGCGTTTATCACGGCCGGTCGCAGTGGCGATAGGTCCATACTCATCTGCTCCAAAAGCCGCTGATGCCAGGCTTCCTCGGCCGAGGGAAGGCCCTCAAAGGCCTGAGCGATGGCCCGGAAGATGTTCTCAAAAGCGTTGTAGAGGTTATGCAACCGGTAGCCCAAGACGATCAGCATTTCTTCTGACGGCTCTTCGGGCAGTGCCGTCTCTTCCAGCAGCGCGAAGAGATGCTTAAGGGCTTCCAGGTCCTTCTCGATGCTTCGCTTCAGAAGGATCATCTTTCCGTTCATAGAGACACTCCCCGTAGGCTTCCACCGCTTCGGCCACGGTGCCGGTGCAGGGGCGCAGGTCCACGTTGAGCCTCAAGGCCCTCTCCAACGCCCGCCAGAAGCGCCCCTCCGTCTCCAAATCGTCGCAGAGCACGGCCAAGTCCACGTCGGACTCGGGGCGGAAGGCTTCAGGACGGGCCAGTGAACCGTAGAGGAAGACCGCCCGCACAGCAGGGAAGGCCGGTGCCAGCCGCTGCACCGCCTCCCGGACGGCCCGGCGACGCTGCTGACGCAGGGCTTCGCGGGCTTGCCGCGCCTGCTCCTCCCGCCGGCGCCAATAGGCCCGCGCTGCCTCCATCTGCTCTGGGGACCACTGCCGTTCACCCATCCTCCCCGCTCCCAGGTCCTGACACCCGTGTTCACCCTCCCGCAGGTTAGGCGCGTTTCCGACGCAAAACCGTGCTTCCAACAGCCCATCGGGGCTGAAAGCGCCCTCGACCGGTGACCTGCGGGAGGGTAGGCTGAATTGTAGCATAGCTCTTCTCCCCTGCCAATCCCGGTGCGTGCTTGGGAAGTAGGGGGCAGCCACTAGTACCGCTCCTAGGCTTAAAGCGCGTCGTAGGCCGCTGCCGGTAAGCCGTTGATCGCCGGGCACCTTGCGACCTGCGGGAGGGGGATGTCGGGGATGCCTAAAGCGCGAGGAAGAGGAAAAGGAAAAAGCCCCTTGACGATGGACCCCAAAGTAGTGTAAAATAGGAGCAGACGTCGTTACCCGTCTGAACCACCAACCTCGCCCGTTCCGGCTCAGGTGTTCTGTGACTGGCCCAGGACCCCCTCTGGCCCTGGGCCGGTCTATCCCCCTCGAAAATCCCAACCGACGAAGCTGCCGGCAGGCCCCGGGCCTGTCCCACAGGTCGCTTCTATCCACTGTGCGTCTGACCCGCAGCTGAAGAACCCATTCCACACGCCATCCGCAGGCATCGCGCTGGACGATGTGGCCTAACCTACACCATCGCTGCGAAAGGAGGTGATTGGTGCAAGGAGCCGATCTGTGCCCCGATCAAACCGCCTAAGCCCAACCTATGAGTGAAGCAGAGCAAAGGAGGGAGGAAGCATGCTCGCCAGAAAGTGGCTCGTTCTGGTTGCGCTCTTGCTCTTCGCCCTCATCCTGGGGGCCTGCGCTCAACCCACACCCGAGGTCATCGAGAAGACCATCGTCGTCACCCAGGTGGTTGAAAAAGAGGGCGAGAAGATCATCGAGACGAAGATCGTCGAGGTCGAGGTCGAGAAGGTGGTGACCCCGACGCCGGAGCCGAAGCGCCAGACCCTCATCGTGGGCCTGGCCAGCGCCCCGGTCTCCCTGGACCCGGCGGACTACCGCCATCGGACGACGGAGACGGTGATCCGCAATATGTTCGACGGCTTGGTCACCCGCGACACCCGCAGCGGCGTCCACCTGGAGTTGGCCGAGGAGATGACCTGGCTCGACGACACGACGTTGGAGGTCAAGCTCCGCCAAGGGGTCAAGTTCCACGACGGCACCGAGATGACGGCCGACGACGTGGTCTTCACCTTCAACCGGATCATCCAGGAGAACGCCATCGAGTACCCCGAGCCCCACACCTCCCCCCGCAAGGGGCTCATCGCTCCCTTGGAGTCCATCGAGAAGGTGGATGACTACACGGTGCGCATGCACTTCAGCGGCCCCTGGCCGCCGGCCATGCAGCTCCTCGTCCACCAGCAGATCGTCCCCAAAGCCTACCTGGAGGAGGTGGGCACCAAGGGCTTCATCGAGCACCCCATCGGCACCGGCCCCTTCAAGTTCGTCTCCGCCAAGCCGGGGCTGGAGGAGATCGTGATGGAGCGCTTCGACGACTACTACGGCGGAGCCCCCGACCTGGAGCCGGTGGGGCCGGCCTGCGTCGAGCGGGTTGTCTTCCGCGTCATCCCTGAAGCCTCCACCCGGGTGGCCGCGCTGCTGGCGGGTGAGGTAGACATCATCCAGGCGGTGCCGCCGGAGCTGGTGGACACCCTGGCCCAGACACCGGGCATCCAGGTGAAGACGGCCCCGGGCACCCGCCCCATCTGGATGGAGATGAACGTCAACAAAGCTCCCTTCGATGACGTGCGGGTCCGCCAGGCGCTGAACTACGCCGTGGACAAGGACCTGATCGTCGAGGAGATCTACGGCGGTCGTGCCGTCGTCCTGCCCGGCCCCCTCTCCCCCTTCAACAACTTCGTCAACAAGAAGCTCAAGCCCTACCCCTACGACCCCGACAAGGCCCTGGCGCTTCTGGAGGAGGCCGGCTGGACCGACTCCGACGGCGACGGCATCCTGGACAAGAACGGTCAGCCCTTCGCCTTCACCATTGACACCGAGGAGCGGTTCCGCTCCCTGGCCGAGGCCCTGGCCGACCAGTTCCGCGCCATCGGCATTGACGCCACCGTCCGCTTCTGGGAGTACGGCGTCATCAAGCCCCAGTTGCTGGCCGGCGAGCGCATGGCCTTCCTGCGGGACTGGGGGGACTCCGCCTTCGATCCGGTGGGCCACTTCGAGGCCAAGTGGCACGGCTACGTGGAGGGCTCTCCCTACGGGCGGGGCAACTTCTCCGGCTACAACAACGAGCGGGTCAACGAGCTGATCAAGCTGGGCGAAACGACGGCCGACGTGGAAGAGCGGCGCAAGATCTACGACGAAGCCCAAGAGATCGTCTACGAAGAGGCGCCCGCCGTCTTCCTCATCCTGCCTGAGGTGGCCGAGGCGGCTTCGGAGCGGGTGCAGAACTGGGAGCCGGCCTCCGACAGCCGCATCAACCTCCACGACGTCTGCCTGGCTCCCTAGGCAGGTTGCTGACCGGACTTGGTGGGGGCGCACGGCTGTGGGCCCCCACCGGGTCCTCCGACGGGTGCGCCGTGGCGCGCCCCTACAGGGTCTCTCGTCAGTATGGCCGTTGACCTCATCACCGCCGAAGTGGTCGCCCACGGGCTCCAATCCATCGTCGAAGAGATGGGCGTGGCCCTGGTCCGCTCCGCCTACTCGACCAACATCAAGGAGCGCCGGGACTGCTCCTGTGCCCTCTTCGCCCCCGACGGCCGACTGGTCGCCCTGGCCGAGCACATCCCCATCCACCTAGGCTCGATGCAGGGGCTGATGGTCCAGATCGCCGAGGACCTGGGTGCGTGGGCCTTGCAGCCGGGGGACGTGATCATCGCCAACGACCCCTACCAGGGCGGTGGGAGCCACCTTCCCGACGTCACCCTCCTCCAGCCCGTCTTCCACGAGGGGGAACTGGTCGCCTTCGTGACCAACATCGCCCACTGGTCCGACGTGGGCGGACGGTCGCCCGGCGTGGGCACGGCCGGTGACTCGACGGAGGTCTGGCAGGAGGGGCTGCGGATCCCGCCCATCCGCATCGTCGCCCAGGGCCGGGTCCGTCACGACCTCCTGGACCTGCTGCTGCTCAATATGCGGGACCGGGAGGAACGGCTGGGCGACTTCCGGGCCCAGATCGCGGCCCTGCGGCTGGGAGAGCGGCGGCTGCTGGAGCTCTTCCGGCGGTACGGCGTGGCCACGATGGCGGCCTCCATCGCCGAACTCCTGGACTACAGCGAGCGGCGGCTGCGGACGGCGTTGTGCCGGCTCCCCGAGGGCACCTATCGCTTCGCCGACGCGATGGACGACGACGGCGTCTCCGAGGAGCCGCTGCCCATCCAGGTGGCGGTCACCGTCTCGCACCACCCCGAGCCGACCATCGCCTTCGACTTCACCGGCACGGCCCCCCAGGCGGCCGGCGGCATCAACATGGTCCGGTCGGCCCTGCTGGCGACGGTCTACTACGCCGTCAAGGCCGTCGTCGCCCCCGACGTCCCCCCCAACGCCGGCTTCCAGCGCCCCATCCGGGTCCACGCCCCCGAGGGGAGCTTGGTCAACGCCCGGGAGCCGGCCGCCGTCGGCGGTCGGACGGACACCTGCCAGCGGGTTGTGGACGCCATCCTGGGGGCGCTGAGCCAGGCCGTGCCCGAGCGGGTCGTCGCCGCCTCCAACGGGGCCACCACGGCCATCATCTTCGGCGGGACCGAACCCCTCTCCGGCCGGAGCTTCGTCTACGTCGAGGCCCTGGGCGGAGGGATGGGGGCCCGGGCCGACAGGGACGGGATGGATGGCGTCCAGGTGCACATCACCAACACCTCCAACCTGCCGGTGGAGGCGATGGAGATGGAATACCCCCTCCGGGTGCTGCGCCACGGCTTGGTGCCCGACTCGGGCGGACCGGGGCGTTTCCGAGGCGGGCTCGCCATCGTCAAGGAGATCCAGGCCCTGGCTCCGGTGCTCTTCTCCGCCCATGCCGACCGGCACCGGCTCCCCCCCTGGGGGCTGATGGGCGGGCTGCCGGGGGGCCGGGGGCGCTTCGTCCTCAACCCCGGCACCCCCCAGGAGCGGGTTCTCCGCTCCAAGCTCTCCGGCCTCCTGATCCGCCGGGGCGAGGTGCTGCGGGTCCAGACCGCCGGAGGAGGCGGCTTCGGGCCTCCCTGGGAGCGGGATCCGGCGCGGGTGGCCCAGGACTGCGTCCAGGGCAAGGTGAGCCGGGAGCAGGCCCGCCGGGTGTACGGCGTCGTCCTGACCGCCGAGGGGGAGGTGGACGAGGCGGCGACGGCAGCGCTGCGGGCCCGGATGGGGGCCGCCGGGGGGACGTGACCTTTGCGGGCAGCGGTGGATGTGGGCGGCACCTTCACCGACGTGCTCCTCTACGACGAGGCGCGGGGGACCCTCTGGTCGGCCAAGGTGCCCTCGGACCCGGAGCGACCGGACAAGCCCTTCGTGGCGGGGCTGGCGCGGGTTCTGGACGCCGCCGGGGCGGAACCCGGTCAGGTCCAGGCCCTCGTCCACGGCACTACCATCGTCACCAACGCCCTGTTGGAGGGCAAGACGGCCCGGGTCGGGCTGCTGGTCACCGAGGGGTTCCGGGACCTGCTGGAGATCGGCCGGCAGCAGCGCCCCGACCTGTACGACCTGAAGCGCGACCGCCCGCCCCCCCTGGTGCCCCGCGACCGGGTGCGGGAGGTGCGGGAGCGGGTGGGGGCCGACGGTCGGGTCGTGGTTCCGCTGGACGAGGAGGCGGCCCGTCGCCAGGTCGAAGCGCTTCGGGAGGCGGGCGTTGAGACGTTGGCGGTGGTGTTGCTCTTCGCCTTCCGCAACCCGGCCCACGAGCGGCGGCTGGGGGAGATAGCCCGTCGGCTGCTGCCGGACGCCTTCACCTTCCTCTCCAGCCGGGTCTCTCCGGCCTTCCGGGAGTTCGAGCGGGCCAGCACGACGGTGGTGGCGGCGGCCGTGGCCCCCCGCGTCGTCACCTACCTGGGGGCGCTTCGGCGGCGGCTGGCGGCCCAGGGCTGGCGGCCCGAGGGGCTGGCGGTGATGCACTCCGGCGGTGGGACGCTGAGCCCCCAGGAGGCGGTGGAACGGCCCCACACCCTCATCGAGTCGGGGCCGGCCGCGGGGCTCATCGCCGCGGCCGAGCTGGCCCGGCTGTTGGACCTGGGGCGGGTTATCGCCTTCGACATGGGCGGGACGACGGCCAAGGCGGGCCTCATCCTGGAGGGGCAGGTCCAGCAGACCACCGACTACGAGGTGGGCGGGGAGGTGCACCACGGCGGGCGGGCACGGGGGCGCGGCTATCCTGTCCGCTTCCCGATGGTGGACGTGGTGGAGTGCGGGGCGGGGGCCGGGAGCATCGCCTGGGTGGACGCCGGAGGCCACCTGAAGGTGGGGCCGCAGAGCGCGGGGGCCTCTCCCGGTCCAGCCTGCTACGGTCAAGGCGGACGGGAACCGACGGTCACCGACGCTCACCTGATCCTGGGACGGCTGGACCCGGCGGGCTTCCTAGGTGGGGAGATGGCGCTGGAGCCGGCGCTGGCGGCCCGGGCCATCGCCGAGGGGGTGGGGCGACCGCTGGGGATGGCGCTGGAGGAGGCGGCTCAAGGGATCGTGGCCGTTGTCAACGCCAACATGCTGCGCATCCTGCGGCTGGTCTCCGTGGCCCGGGGCCACGACCCACGCGACTTCACGCTGCTGGCCTACGGTGGGGCCGGCCCCTTGCACGCTACGGAGTTGGCCGAGGCGGCCTCCATCGGTCGGGTGGTCGTGCCCCGGCTGCCGGGCCTCTTCTCCGCCCTGGGCCTGCTCTACGCCGACGCGACGGCCGACTTCGTGACGACGGTGATGGTGCCGCTGACGCCGGAGGGGCTGGATTCGATCAACGGGGCGCTGGCCCGCCTGGAGGCCGAAGCGGAGGGCTGGTTCGAGCGGGGCCACGTTCCCCACCGGGCGCGGGCCCTGGAGGTGGTGGCCGAGATGCGCTACCGGCGGCAGAACTACGAACTGAGCGTGGCCCTGCCGGGGCCGCGCCTGACGCCGGACGATCTGCCCCGGGTCGAGGACCGCTTCCACGCCGTCCACGCGGCGGCCTACGGCCACAGCACGCCCGGGGAGGTCGTGCAGGCGGTGAACCTGCGGGTTCGGGCGGTGGCGCGGCGGGCGAAGCCCCCCTGGCCCACCCTGGAGGCGGCCACCGGCCCCCCTCAGGTCGCGCTGCGGGGCCATCGGGAGGTCTGGTTCGCCGGTCGGCCTTGGCGCTGCCCCGTCTACGAGCGGGAGGCACTCCGAGCCGGCCACACGCTGATGGGGCCGGCCATCGTCCAGGAGCGGGAGGCGACCACGCTGGTGGGGCCGGGATGGCGTCTGGAGGTGGATCGGTGGGGCAATCTGGTGGTGACGGCTGAAGACAGCGGCTAGCGGCGTAGCGGCTTGGCGGCTTAGCGGCAAGGGGCAAGGAGCAAGGGGCAGGGGGCAAGGGACAGGGGGCAAGGGGCAAGGGGCAGGGGGCAAGGGCCAAGCGACCACCTGACCACCCGACCAGGCGACCACGTGACCATCTGACCAAGCGACCACCAGGGGAGGATAAGCGCCGATGAGAGCGGTCAAAGTGCTGGAGCGCGTTCTGGCGACCATTCCCATCATGTTCGGCGTGGCCATCGTCGTCTTCTTCTTCATGCGCCTGACGCCAGGCGACCCGGTGGACATCATGCTGGGGCAGGGGGGAGCGGTCTCGGCAGGCGAGATGGAACAGTTGCGCCGGGAGTTCCACCTGGACGAGCCCCTGCCGGTGCAACTCTGGCTCTTCCTCCGGGATGCGGTGCGGGGCGACCTGGGCTACTCCTACGTCCAGAAGCGCCCGGTGACGGTGCTGATCGCCGAGCGGCTGCCGGCCACCATCGAGCTGGCCCTGGGAGCCCTGCTCTTCGGCCTGGCCGTCGCCATCCCCATCGGGATCATCTCGGCTGTGCGCCAGAACTCCCTGGTGGACCGCCTGAGCATGGCCGGCGCCTTCCTGGGCATCTCGATGCCCGCCTTCTGGCTGGGCATCCTGATGATCCTGGTCTTCGCCGTCCGGCTGCACTGGCTGCCCGTCCAAGGCCGAATTGACGACGCGGCCCGACTGCAGGAGGTGACGGGCTTCTACGTGCTGGACAGCCTGTTGACGGGCAACCGGGCGGCTCTGATCAGCAGCCTGAAGCACCTGGTGCTCCCTTCGGTGACGCTGGGGTCGGCGGTGGCGGCCGTCGTCGCCCGGGTGCTGCGCTCCAGCATGTTGGAGACGCTGCGCTCCGACTACGTCCTGCTGGCCCGGGCCAAGGGGGCGCCGGAATGGGGCGTCGTCCTCAAACACGCCCTGCGCAACGCCCTCATCCCCACCGTCACCGTCGTGGGGCTGCAGGTGGGCGTGCTCCTGGGGGGCAATATGATCGTGGAGACGGTCTTCAGTTGGCCCGGGCTGGGCCGATTGGTCGTTGGGGCCATCTTCGACCGGGACTTCCCCCTGATCCAGGGCGCGGTGATGGTCTACGCCTTCACCTTTGTGATGGCCAACCTGATCGTGGACGTGCTCTACACCTACCTGAATCCCAAGATCACGCTGTGAGAGGAGAGGATGGAAGCAGCACCGCCTGTTGAATCGCCGTGGGGACGGCACGCTTACCTCTGGCGCATCCGGCTGCGGGTGTGGCGGCGCAACCTGGCCGACTTCCTGGCCGCGCTGCGGGAGCACCCCCTGGCCCTGGCGGGGGGCATCGTCATCCTGCTCTACGTCCTGGCGGCCCTCTTTGCCCCCTACATCACCGCCCACGATCCGGTGCGGGGGAACCTGCGGCTGCGCCTGGACCCGCCGGCCTGGTACCCTGAGGGGAACTGGGCCTACCCTCTGGGCACCGACGCCCAGGGGCGGGACCTCCTGACGCGCATCATCTTCGGAGCCCGCGTCTCCTTGGCCGTCGGCATCCTCTCGGTGGGCATCTCCGCCGGCGTCGGGACCTTCCTGGGGGCCATCACCGGCTACTACCGAGGGCGGCTGGACGAGATCATCTCCCGCTTCGCCGACCTGCTGTTGGCCTTCCCCTACCTGATCTTCGCCATCGGGGTGATGGCCTTCCTGGGGTCCGGCTTCACCAACCTGATCCTGGCGCTGACCTTCAAGGGGTGGGTGGAGTTCTTCCGGCTGGTGCGGGGGGAGATGCTCTCGGAGAAGACGCAGGAGTACGTCGAGGCGGCGCGGGTGACCGGTCAGGGGGATGCGGCCATCATCGTCCGGGAGATCCTGCCCAACATCATCCACTCCGTCTTCGTGCTGGGCACCCTGCGGATGGGGTATATGATCATCATGGAGGCCAGCCTCAGCTTCCTAGGGCTGGGGATCCCGCCCCACATCCCGGCCTGGGGCTCGATGGTGGCGGCGGGGCGAGATTACCTGCTGGTGGCCTGGTGGGTCTCCACCTTCCCCGGCCTGGCCATCCTGCTGCTGGTGCTCTCCATCAACGTCTTCGGCGAGGGGCTGCGGGACATCTTGGACCCCCGGTTGAAGATCGAAGGGTGATCGTTGGTAAGGTACTACGACATCAACTCGGTGAACGATATGAGCGACGGGTTCTTGTTGGAGCTTCGCAACCTAACCACCGTCTACCCGATGAAGCGAGGGGTGGTCCGGGCGGTGGACCGCGTCAGCCTGGCGCTCCGAGAGGGGGAGATCCTGGGGCTGGTGGGGGAGTCGGGCTGCGGGAAGAGCACGGTGCTCCTCTCCATCCTGCGCCTGATCCGCCGGCCCGGTTACATCGCCGAGGGGGAGATATGGTTCCGAGGCCGGAACCTGCGCGACCTCTCCTCCCGCGCGATGCGGGCCATCCGGGGCAAGGAGATCGCCATGATCTTCCAAGACCCCCTCTCCACCCTTAACCCGGCCTTCCCCGTGGGCGAGCAGATCCGCGAGGCGCTGCGCCTGCACCACATCGTGGACGGTTCCCGCCTGCCCTGGCCCTTCGACTTCGCCCGGCGGGCCCGCGAGAAGGCGCGGGTGCTGCAGGTGATGGAGGAGGTGGGTATCCCCTCGCCGATGGACCGCTACGCGGCCTACCCCCACCAGTTCTCCGGCGGGATGCAGCAGCGGGCCCTCATCGCCATCGCTCTGGCCTGCAACCCCGCCCTCCTCCTGGCCGACGAGCCGACGACCGCCCTAGACGTGACCATCCAGGCGCAGATTTTGGACCTGATGCGGCGGATCAACCGGGAGCACGGCACGGCCATCATCCTGGTGACCCACGACCTGGGGGTGGCCGCCGAGTTCTGCCAGGCCATCGCCGTGATGTACGCCGGCCGCATCGTGGAGAAGGGGCCGGTGGATTCGGTGGTGGAGCGCCCTCAGCACCCCTACACCCAGGGGCTGCTCAACTGCCGGCCCCGCATCGCCGAGCGGGATCAGCGGGTCCAGCCCATCCCCGGCAACGTGCCCGACTTGGTGGACCTGCCCCCCGGCTGCGCCTTCGCCCCCCGCTGTGCCCATCGCCGGCCCGTCTGCGGGGAGGGTCCGATCCCGCTCATCCAGGTCGGACCGGACCACTGGAGCCGTTGCCTCATCCACACCGACTACCGGCGGGAGCCTGAGTGGACCTGGTAGCCCCCGCCGCCGACCGCGCGATACGCAACACGCATTACGCTACGGGAAAAGCCCTATGACCGAGAGCCGAAGCGCCCCCTACGATCGCCTGGAGGTTCCGCTCATCGAGGCCCGCAACATTCGCAAGTACTTCCCCCTCCGACCCAGCCTGTTGGCCCGTCTGCTGGCCGGGGCCGAGGAGAAGATCGTCCAGGCCGTGGACGGCGTGGACCTGCAGATCTGGCCGGGCGAGACGGTGGGGCTGGTGGGGGAGAGCGGCTGTGGCAAGACGACGTTGGGTCGGGTCCTGACCCGCCTTTACGAACCGACCGGTGGGGAGCTCTACTTCCAGGGACGCCCCCTTGATGGCGACACGGTGATGCTCACCCCCGACGGTGGCGGTCCGCCCCGGCCGGTGAAGTTCTACCGCCTGGCCCAGATCATCTTCCAGAACCCCTACTCCTCGCTGAACCCCCGCAAGACGGTGCGGGAGATCATCGGCGTTCCCCTGCGCCAGCGGGGCATCACCGACCCTCTGGAGCGGGAAGCGGAGACCGTTCGGCTCCTGCGTCGGGTGGGGCTGAGCGAGCGCCACCTGGACGCCTATCCCCATCAGTTCTCCGGCGGTCAGCGGCAGCGGATCGGCATCGCCCGCGCCCTGGCCATGCGCCCCCGTTTCATCGTCGCCGACGAGCCCGTCTCCTCCCTGGACGTTTCCATCCAGGCCCAGGTGATCAACCTGCTGGAGGAGCTCCAGGATGAGTATCGGCTGACCTATCTCTTCATCGCCCACGACCTGAGCGTGATCTACTACATCAGCGACCGGGTCGCCGTGATGTACCTGGGCCACATCGTGGAGGAGGGGCCGACGGATGATCTCTTCAACGAGCCGCGCCATCCCTACACCCAGGCGCTGCTGGCGGCGATCCCCCGGGTGCGGAAGGAGTTCCGGCGGAAGCGGATCCTCCTCTCCGGCGGCGTCCCCAGCCCCATCAACCCGCCCCCGGGATGCCCCTTCCACCCGCGATGTTTCGCCCAGGTGGGGCGCATCTGCGAGGAGCAATACCCCCCCTTCTTCCAAGTCGGTGTCCAGAAGGTAGCCTGTTGGCTTTATGAGGACCACCAACTGTCAACGGCTCCCCGTTCCGCCCCCGCGCCTCACAGGCGAAGATGCGGGGCAGCGGGGCCGGGTTCCCCTTGACCAGGTAACGGCCCCGCTCCGTCGTCAGCCGGGCGGCCTCGTTGATGTCTCCGCCTGTCACCGGGTCCACTCACCCATCCTCCCCGCTCCCAGGCCCCAACGCCCGACTTCCGACTCCTCCTCCAGATTGGAGCATAGCTCTCCTCCCCTGCCAATCCCGGCGCGAAGCCGATTGACACATCGTTGGAACCGGGGTATACTTCCATCGTCCATCCATCCTGCCGGTCCCCCAACAGGCGCGCTATGAAGTCAGACACCCTCATCGGTCGCACCATCGGCCCTTACCAGGTCCTGGAGAAGATCGGGCAGGGCGGGATGGCCGAGGTCTACAAGGCCTTTCACCCCGCCCTCCGCCGTTACGTCGCCATCAAACTGCTGGGACGTTTCCTCCAGTCCGATCCCTCCTTTGCTCAACGCTTCCAGCGGGAAGCCCAGGCTGCGGCTGCCCTGCGCCACCCCAACATCATCCAGGTCTTCGACTTCGGCAACATCAACGGCGGTCACTACCTGGTGATGGAGTACGTGGAGGGCACCGACCTCCGGGCCGAGATAGACCGGCGGCAGCAGGAGGGCAGGCCCTTTACCTCCGATGAGGTGCTGAACCTCCTGGGGCAGGTCGCCGACGCCCTGGACTACGCCCATCAACGGGGCATCGTTCACCGGGACGTCAAGCCGGCCAATATCCTCCTCACCTCTGACGGTCAGGCCATCCTGACCGACTTCGGCCTGGCGATGCTCCGCAACCGGGTCAGCCAGGCCACTCTGGGCCACTCCTTTGGCACGCCCGAGTACATCGCCCCAGAACAGGCGGTGGACTCCCGGGCCGCCGTTCCCCAGTCGGACATCTACGCCCTGGGGGTGATCCTCTACGAGATGGTCACCGGCCACCTGCCCTTCGAGGCCGATTCTCCCCTTAGCCTGGCCCTAAAGCACATCAACGAAGACCCCACGCCGCCCCGCCACTACGCGCCCCATCTGCCGCCGGCTGTCGAAGCGGTCATCCTGCGGGCCTTGGCCAAGGAACCTCGAAACCGCTTCCCCACCGCCGGGGCGATGATCGAGGCCCTGCGCCGGGCCTGGTCGGGCAAGTCGGCTCCCGCCCCTTCCATCGAACCAACCCGCCCTGCCCACCCCGTCCGTCAAAGCCCGCCATCCCCGCCGCCTCCGCCGCCCCGAGTCCCGCCGTCGCCGGAGGCGGCCGATACCGTTCCTGCCAGCACCCCCCTCCTGCGTCGTCGCGGGGTTGTTGCCGCCGGTCTGGCCCTGCTGCTCCTGATCGGATTCCTGGGCCTCGCCCTTCTCCTACGCAGTGGAGGTCCCCTGGCGGTGGCGATGGCAACGGCCACTGCAACCCCCACCGTAACCCCAAGACCCTCTCCGACGCCCGTGCCTACCGCTACGGCGACCACCACCCCGGCTCCCACAGCGACTCCCACGACCACCGGCACCGCCACCCGCACGGCCACACCGCGGCCCTCGGCCACGCCGACGGCAACCCAACCCACCCTACCTACGGTGCCGGCGGTACTTCCGGGCAGCCCGTCACCCACCGCTACGCCGACGGCGACGCCCACGAACACCCCATCGCCCTCTCCAACGGCAACGCCGACCACCACCCCTACGCCGACGGAGACGCCAACGCCAACGCCAACGCCGACACTGGCCCCCGGCCAGACCTTCATCCGTCCTCCCGACGGCATGACGATGCACTTCATCCCCGGAGGGCCTTTCCTGATGGGCACCGACGACGATCCGCTGGCCTATCCTCACGAGAAGCCTCAGCACGAAGTCACGCTGGGACCTTTCTGGATAGACGAGACGGAGGTGACCAACGACCAGTACCGGCTCTGTGTCGAGGCCGGTGCCTGCGAGCCTCCCATCAAGCGCACCGCTTACGACGACCCTGACCAGGCTAACCACCCGGTCATCTACGTTACCTGGGAGCAAGCCAATGCCTACTGCCGCTGGCTGGCCGAGGAGACCGGCTGGGATGTTCACCTGCCCACGGAAGCCCAGTGGGAGAAGGCCGCGTCCTGGGACCCGGCTACCGGGACGAAACGGCGCTACCCCTGGGGGGACGAGGATCCAGATCCAACGCGGCTCAACTACAACGGCAGCGGTCTGGGCCGCACCGCCCCGGTAGGTAGCTACCCCGCCGGAGCCAGCCCTTATGGGGCGCTGGACATGGCCGGCAACGTCTGGGAATGGGTTGCCGACTGGTATGGGCAGGACTACTACAGCACCCCTGACCTCCCCCCCGATCCTCCCGGCCCCGCCCAAGGAACACAGCGAGTGATCCGAGGAGGCTCCTACGGCTTCGGCGCTCGCCAGGCCCGCACCACCCATCGGGACGCGGCCAGTCCTCAGGCCAGCGGCGGTGGCCTGGGTTTCCGTTGCGCCGTCAGCGCCTCCGACCTCTTCTAGCGTCCGGTGGAAGCGAAGCCCCGATGCTGGACATGGACCGTGGGGGGGCTTGTGCTGGCCCTGGGGTTGGGCTTGCTCCTGGCCCTGGCGTTGGCCCTGGGCTGGCGTCGTCCCACCCTACCGCGTCCTCCCGATTGGCAAGCCACCTTCTCCTCCGACGAAGGCTGGCAACAGGGAGGAAGCGTGCAGGCCCGCTGTGACGAAGACCTCTGCCTCCTGGCCCTGCCCAACCCGGCCCAACAGGGCTGGCTGGTGGGAGGACCCATCTGGCGCGATCTAGAGATCGAAGTGACCATCACTCCGCTGGCCGGCCTTGGGAGCGCCGACTACGGCCTCCTGCTTCAGCGCACCGAGCCACCTTTCACCACGCTCCTTTTCCTGATCGGGGACGATGGCTACGTCTCCATCTGGCGATCCCAGGGGGAGAGCACTGCCGACGCACTCCGCTCGCCGACTCACTGGGCTCCCCTCCATCCATGGCAGGAATGGCCCCACGTGCGCCGGGGGATGACGGCGAACCGGCTGCGCGTCCGCTGCCAGGAGATGCGATGCCGTTTCTTCGTCAACGACGAGTTCACCGCCGAGGTTGAGGGAGAAGGGGGAAAGAAGCAGGTGGGACTCTTCCTGCGCACCTACGAGTGGGGGGGCCTGACGGTTCGCTTCCAGACTCTGCGGGTGTGGGACCTGGGAGGGGATGCGGACCCGGCAAGTGCCCAATCGGCACCCGGGGAGATGCGAATGCAAGGAACCCCGACCTGCGGAGACCATTGAGGGCCAGGAAGGGAACCCCGGCCTACGGGGACGCTACCAAGGGGAGAAAGGTCCGGAACCTCTGCTGCACGGTGACCGTCTGGGCGTAGCCGTTCACCTCGACCACGCCGTCGGAGTTGACCGTCCGCACTTCAATGACGTAAGAACCCGGTTCCAGGTCCAGCAGGATGACGAAGGGCTCAATCACCTCGTCGAAGGCCCCATCCTGGGGAACCGCCTGTTGCCATTCCCCATCGTCCACCCGGTAACGGACCTCCGCCACCGTCGGCCCCTGGGGCATCGGGTCGCCGAAAGCAGCCGTGGACAGCCCTTGGATGGTGACCGGTCCCTCGGCATGAAGCGGACCCAACGTCGAGTCTACCTGGGTGTTCAGGTAGCCGTCCACCGGGTCGGGGATGAAGAAGGTGTGGGTAACTACGGGGGAGACGTTGCCCACACTGTTTACAGCCCGTAGGGAGAGGGTGTGCAACCCCACAGGCAGCGAGGTGAGCGTGAGGCGAAAGGTCTCTGAGATCGTGTCAAAGGCCCCGTCGGCTGCCTCGGCCACCTCCCACCCGGAGGCATTGTCCAGGCGGTGCTCCACGGCGGCGATGGTGTTGATGGTCACATCGCTCAGCGTGGGTGACGGATAGGGGAGGTCCCTCGCCCAGCCCCCCAAGGAAAGCCGGTCCCCACCCTCTTCAACGGACTGTAGGCGGAGCTCAGGGGTCGTGTCCGCCGGGTCGAGGATGCCGTCGTCATCGGTGTCCCACCAGCCGATCTGCCCTCGGGCGTAGGGATCAATGGCACCGCTGAAGAAGGGGGAGATGCCCCCGCGCATAATGCTGGGGAGGTCCATAGCACACTGACCAGCCTGGCTGTTCTGCGTCTCCACGTTCAGGTAGCCAGAGGTGATCTCACAGCCGATCCCGGCAGTGGCATACTGGTCCAGGGCTCGAAAGATGTGGCCAATCTCGTGGGCCAGGACGGCGTCCATGTTGTGGATGCCGTAGCCGTCGTTGTCGTAGGTCATCACCAGGAAGGGGCCACCGATGTAGGCATAGGCGAAGTAGCCGTTGGCGAAGCGGCCATCGGCATCGGCGCTGGAGTCCACGATGAAGACCGCAAAGGCCCAGTCGGCCCCGGTGCGCTCCCGCAGGTCGTTGACGTAACGGCGCACCTGCGTGAAGTAGTTGTCCTCTTCATACCCCAGCTGCGCCATCACCTCTCCGATCCAGAGCCGTTCCTCGTACTGGGGATGGGTGATGGGTTCGTAACCTGTAGGGATGCCGATCCGCTCCTCCACGGTGAAAGTCAGTCGGGCCGCCGGCTCCCGCTGCTGCCACCAGGCCAAGCCGGCCTCCACCTCCCGTCGGATCGCCGCGATCTCTTCGTCCGTCCAATCCTCCTGATTGGGTTCCCTGGAGCCATCGCTCTCCGGCAGGATGAGCCCGACGGCCACGCGACCGATCATGTACTCGCTGGTCTGGTAGAAGCCGGGGGTGCCGTCACCCTCCAGGGCGGCGGCGGCCAGGGGGGCATCGGGGGGGAGCAGGGCGTCCAGGGGCGGGGGGGACAGATCATCGGCAGGGGGGGCCGCTAGGGTGGGCAGGACCGAAAGTACCGGCATCATCCATAGCATCAGGCTGGCGAGGAGCCCTCCCGCCCCCAGACGACGTAGCCAACGACGATAGAGATGAACCGATCTGTTGTTCATGGACCCCTTCTTCCCTGCCTGATGGAGTGTACACCTCCATGATGCAGGAAAAAGGGGTGTTGTGCCGTTGGCCTTCCGTTGGCGTTGGGTTGGCTATCACTCGATGGCCAGGGTATAGCCCACGCCACGCACCGTCACGATGTACTGAGGTGTGGTTGGGTCTGGTTCCACCTTTTTACGCAGGTGATGGATGTGCCACTTGATCAGGTCCCGAGCCTCGTAGGGCTCGGCACGGTATCCCAAGGCGTCCCGGACCAACTCCTGAGGGCTGACCACAGCCGGGGCCCGCTCAACCAGGCAGGCGAGGATCTCAAACTCGGTGGGGGTCAGGTCCAGAGGACGACCGTGCATAAACGCCCGGTACTGGTCCCGATCAATGCGGAAGGGACCAACCTCCAAGGGACGAGGTTGGGAGGAGACCGTTTCCGCCGGAGTGAGGGGACCGGCGTCACCCTGCAGCGCCCGCAGGGTGGCCACATCCCGCTCCAGTTGCCGGATCAGCGCGTTGACCCGGATCTCCCGTTGGCGCTTACCCAACCCCTCCCGCACGCTCCTCAGCAGATCGTCCAAGGAGAAGGGCTTGAGCAGATAATCGTGAGCGCCCAGACGAAGGGCCTGGATGGCCGAGTCCAAGGTGGCGTGGGCCGTCAGTATGATGGCCACCGTCTGAGGGGAACGCTGCCGCAATTCTTGGAGGAAGGCCAGCCCTCCCATCCCCGGCATCTTCAGGTCAATCAACGCCAGGTCGAAGGTGAAGAGCTGGATCTGACGCAAGGCATCCTCGCCGCTGGCAGCGGTGGTCACCTCATAGCCCGCCTTGCCCAACGCTCTCTCCAGAGCGTGGCGAACACCCGCCTCATCATCCACGACCAGAATGGCAGCCGGCTCAGCCATACCCCTCCTCTTGCCACAAGATGACAGTAGCCCATAAAGCGAGATAACCCTTCCGGGGGAGATGACCGGTAAGTCACCCCCACCACTGGGTGGTCCCCTCCGATAAACATAACATAGCTGGCTCTCTCTGTCAAATCCCGATCAACGCTCGAACCCTGGAGATTCCCGAGATCCAAAAAGCGGCCCTGGGAGACAACAGGTTCGCCTGGGTGAAAAGGCCCCGCGGAGCCCCCAGGAATCCGGGTTTCCGCTTGAGCATTGATAGGCCCTACCGGACATATCCAGACTGTAAAAGAGCCCGGTAGCGTGGTATAATCTGTAAGGAAGCCCCGGTCAGCCGGTATGAGGGGGGCAGGAGGTATGGAGAGATGCCGCAACGACGCGAGGCTATGGTGTATGAAAAACTTGACGAGAAGGCTGTCCGCTGTCACCTATGCGCTCACCGTTGCCTCATCCGGGATGGACGGAAGGGAATCTGCCTAGTGCGGGAGAACCAGAATGGTACTCTCTACACCCTGGTCTACGGGCAAGCCGTCGCCATCCACGTGGATCCCATTGAGAAGAAACCCCTCTACCACTTCTATCCGGGCACCAGCGCTTACTCGGTCGCTACGGTGGGGTGCAACTACCGCTGCCAATGGTGCCAGAACTGGGAGATCTCCCAGGCAGTCCGGGAGGAACACCTCCTCTTCGGCAGCCTAGAAGCACCTCCAGAGCGGCTGGTACGGGAAGCGCGACGCACCCAGTGCCGTAGCATTGCCTACACCTACACAGAACCAACCATCTTCTTCGAATACGCCTACGACACCGCCCGCCTGGCCCACAGCGTAGGCATCGCCAACGTCTTCGTCACCAACGGGTACATGACCGAGGAGGCGCTGGAGATCATCCAGCCCTATCTGGATGCGGCCAACGTGGACCTGAAAGCCTTCCGCGATGAGACCTACCGCAAGCTCATCGGTGCCCGCCTCCAGCCGGTGCTGGAGACGCTGAAGAGGATGAAGGAACAGGGTATCTGGCTGGAGGTGACCACCCTCGTCGTGACCAATGTCAACGATGACGAAGGGGAGCTACGGGAGATCGCCCGCTTCATCAGCCAGGAGCTGGGACCTGACGTCCCCTGGCACGTCAGCCGCTACCATCCAGCCTTTAAAACGGATGAACCTCCCACCCCCATCACCACGCTGGTCCGGGCCTGGGAGATCGGACGGGAGGAAGGACTGCATTACGTCTACGTGGGAAACGTCCCCGGCTGGGCAATGCCCGCTGGCGTCCGGGGCGAAAGCACCTACTGCCCCCGGTGTAACACCCTGCTCATCAACCGCACAGGCTACTTCATCACGGCCAACCGGGTGCGCAACGGGGCCTGCCCCCGTTGCAGCACCTCCATCGCTGGCGTGGGCTTGGGCTGAGCACCTCCTCAGTCAATGGACTTCTCGATCCCGTCGGCACTCTCGGCGAGGCCCTGACAGGGCTGATCCCTCGGCGCCACTGGCCGGTAGGGAGCGGAGGAATGTCGGACCTCGGACCTCGGACCCCGGATCCACACCCACTGCCAAGTGTCAAGGAGGAAGCTATGGAGAAGCAGAAGACCGTTGTTGCCGGTGCGCTAGGTGAGTGCGTCCACGTGGCCGGTGTGATGAACTTCTTGCGGCTGGCCGAGCAGGCTGGATGGAAAACCATCTTCCTGGGACCAGCCGTCCCGCCGGAGCGGCTCCTGGAGGTGGCCCGCCAGTACCAGGCCGACCTGGTCGGCGTCTCCTATCGGCTGACGCCGGAGACCGGAGAGCGACTCCTGGGGCAATTTGCAGAGGAGGCTTCCGACCTGTACGAAGCCGGGGTCCGTTTCGCCTTCGGAGGCACCCCGCCGGTGGCGGAGCGGGCCCGAGCGCTGAGATTCTTCGATGCTGTCTTCGACGGTACCGAGACCCAGGATCAAGTGATCGCCTACCTGCGGGGAAGCGGCGGCACGCCCACCGAGGCTGACTATCCTCAGACGCTGGTCGAACGGATCGCCTGGAAGGCCCCCTACCCCGTCCTCCGCCACCATTTCGGCCTTCCCACCATGGAAGCGACCATCGAGGGCATCAAGAAGATCGCCGAAGCCCACGTACTAGACGTGATCTCCCTGGGGATAGACCAGGACGCCCAGGAGAACTTCTTCCATCCAGAGCGGCAGGACCCGCGCCGCAAGGGGGCCGGTGGCGTCCCCGTCCGCTCTCCCGATGACTACCGGGCGCTCTACGCTGCCTCCCGGCGAGGGAACTACCCCCTGATGCGCACCTACTCGGGGACCGACGACTTCATCCGTCTGGCCGAAGTCTACGTGGAGACCATCAACATCGCCTGGGCAGCCATCCCCCTCTTCTGGTTCAACCAGATGGATGGGCGAGGACCGTGGGACCTGGAGGGCTCCATCCGGGAGCATCAGAAGCTGATGGCCTGGTACGGAGAACGCAACATCCCGGTGGAACTCAACGAACCCCACCACTGGGGGATGCGGGACGCGCCCGACGTCATCGTTGTCGTCAGCGCCTACCTCTCCGCCTACAACGCCAAAGCCTACGGCGTGCGCGACTACATCGCCCAGATGATGTTCAACAGTCCAGCGGGGCTTTCGGATGCGATGGACCTGGCCAAGATGCTGGCCTGTCTGGAGATCACCGCCCCGCTGGAGGACGAGACCTTCCGCATCTGGCGGCAGACGCGGACGGGGCTGCTCTCCTACCCGGTAGACGCTGAGGCGGCCCGGGGACAACTGGCCGCGTCGGTCTACCTACAGATGGCCTTGCGTCCCCACATCGTCCACGTCGTTGGTCACACCGAAGCCCACCACGCCGCCACCGCTGAGGACGTCATCGCCGCCTGCAAGATCGCCAGCCGGGCCATTGACAACGCCCTACGTGGCGCTCCCGATATGACCTGCGATCCGGCGGTACAGCGGCGCAAGGAGGAATTGGTGGCTGAGGCCCAGGTGACGCTAGACGCGATCCGGGCGCTGGCCAGCCCTGGCGTGGAGGACCCGCTGGCCGACGCCAGGACCCTGGCCCGCGCCGTAGAGGTTGGCATTATGGATGCCCCCCACCTGCGCAACAATCCCTTCGCCCGGGGAGAGATCGTCACTTCAATCATAGATGGAGCCTGCGTCGTCGTGGACCCGGAGAGCTACTGCCCCCTCACCGAAGCGGAGCGGCTGAGCAGGCTGGCGATATAGCAGCCCGGCGAACGTCGGCACAGCGAATAGCAGCCGGCAGCATCACGGCTGGCGGTATGCCGTCCGCGCAATGGGTATCACGCCCCTCGTCTCATCCGATGTTTGTACAAAAGGAGGTGCAATGGAGAAGATTCGCTACACCGTCATTGGTGCTGGCCACGGTGGCAAGGCGATGGCCGCCCACCTGGCCCTGATGGGATTCCCCGTAACGCTGTTCAACCGCACACCAGAGCACGTCGCCTCCATCAAGGCTCGAGGGGGGATCGAACTCCACAGCCAGAATGGAGACATCCAAGGGTTTGGTCAGCTGCAGCACGTCACCTCGGACTACGCGGAAGCGTTGGCCGAGGCCGACATCGTGATGGTCGTCACCCCCTCAACCGCCCATCGGGAGATCGCCTCCCGCGCCGCCCCCCACCTGCGCGACGGTCAGATCATCGTCTTGAACCCAGGGCGCACGCTGGGAGCCATCGAGTTTCGCCACATCCTGCGAGAGAAAGGCTGCACAGCCCAGGTGATTGTGGCCGAGGCAGCGACCTTCATCTACGCCAGTCGCAGTGAGGGGCCGGCCCAGGCCCGCATCTTCCGTATCAAAGAGGCGGTGCCCCTGGCCGCCCTGCCGGCCACCGACACACCGCTGGTGTTGGAACGGTTGCGTTCAGCCTACCCTCAGTTCATTGACGGTGAGAATGTACTGAAGACGAGCTTGGACAACATGGGGGCCATCTTCCACCCGGCCCTGACGATCCTCAACGCTGGCTGGATCGAGAACAGTGGGGGCAACTTCCAGTTCTACATTGACGGCGTCACCCCCTCAGTCGCCCGCGTCCTGGAGGTGTTAGACCGGGAGCGGGTGACGGTGGCCTCGGCCTTGGGCATTCGAGCCCAGACGGGGCTGGAATGGCTGCGCATGGCCTACGACGCCCGGGGCTCCAACCTGTACGAGGCGATCCGCCGGCAGCCTGGTTACTACGGCATCAAGGCCCCCACGTCTCTGGAGCACCGGTACATCTTCGAAGATGTGCCGATGAGCTTGGTCCCTATCGCCTCCCTGGCCCGACGCTACGGTGTCTCCGTGCGGGGAATGGAAGCGATCATCCTGTTGGCCAACTTCATCCACCGCACCGACTACTGGCGGCGGGGACGCACGCTGGATCGGCTGGGGATCGAGAACCTAAGCGTCAGCGAGCTGACCCGCTACGTCACCGAGGGAGACCTCACCTAGTCCCTGCCAACGAAGGTGCCCGGCACCCATCCGTGGATGCCGGGCACCGCCTATTCAACCCACCAAAAAGGAGGTCAAAGCCTGTGCTCTCTTCTCCCTTCCGCTTCTGTCCCTACTGCGGTCACGAACTGGTCTGGAAGCAACCCAATGGCGACCATCGGCCTCGGCAGGTCTGCCGGGCCTGCGACCGCATCCTCTACCGGAATCCTAAGCCCTGCGCCGGCGCGTTCATCGTGCGGGATGGGCGGCTCCTGCTGCTCCGGCGGAGCATCGAACCCTACGCCGGCTGGTGGGACCTCCCCGGCGGCTTTATGGAGATTGACGAGACGCCCGAGGAAACGGTGCTCCGAGAGGTGCGGGAGGAGACGGGGTTAGAGGTACGCCTGACGGGGTTGCTGGGGCTCTACCTGGACAGCTACGGGCCTGAGGACGTGACCCTCAACATCTACTTCTTGGCCGAGCCGGTGGCCGGGGAACCGCGCCCGCTCTCTGAAGCCAGCGAGGTCCGCTGGTTCGCCCCCGACGAACTGCCCCAGAACGTGGCCTTCCCGAGCCACAGCCGACATGCTCTCGCCGACTGGGCAGGTCAAATCCAGCGGCTCTGACTGGTTGGCATCCAGTACAACTTTCCTTCCTGTTCAGCCTTGGCTGCTGCCACAGCCTCAGCGATGACCGCCTCCAATCATAGCATATTTGCCTCATCCGTCAAGGAACGGGAAAGCGGTGTGACGCCGGGCACTAAACTGCCCGGCGGCGAAGCAGGCCGTCCACGAATTTCTCACCAATGCACGAATGAGGCGGTCCTTAATTCGTGTATTCGTGCCCCATTCGTGGACGGCTCGTCTCCCTATCTCCAAAGATATGGGTAATCACCGCAACGTGATTGTTCCGAGTTTGGTGGAAGATTCAGAGGAGGCGAAGGGTCCCCCCATCTTGAGGGCTTTCAAGCAGCCACGAGTTCGGCGAGGTCGTAATCGGCTGCCTGAGCGCCCAGCCAGCCCAAGAG
>Ga0256830_1000461_pt1 | contig 32909 bp, 35 predicted proteins | sample 128326metaG_FD_190537 | JGI IMG/M metagenome (GOLD analysis project Ga0256830, IMG submission 190537) | Hydrothermal vent microbial communities from Lau Basin, Pacific Ocean - 128-326 | ecosystem: Environmental > Aquatic > Marine > Hydrothermal vents | place: Pacific Ocean: Lau Basin | collected...
CCCAGTCGAGGCTGATTCAAATATCGTGAACCACTTTTCGTCAACTGAGAAAAGCGGCAAGCCGGTTTTATATCACTTCTGGTCAGACACCCATTCTCAACGCTTGCGGCTGGCTTTTGCGTATAAAAAAATTGATTATACAGATATGCCTCTTTCCTATCAGGACGATGATACGTTTTTTGATTTAGGCGTTTCGCGTCGCGTGCCGGTTTTGAAAATGCCGGACGGAAGCTTGAATACAGATGTTGATCATATTTTATGGCATATTGATAAAATTTTCCCGGCGGGAAAATCCTTAGTAAATGGTTGCATTGACGAGGCTGCATGGCAGTCATTGTTATCATGGCGAACGAGAATCAATGAGGTACTGAGTCGCATGTTAGCGCCAGCTTTGCTCAACTATATTGATATCGCTGAAGATGAGAAAAGTGTGATCGCTTATAAGCGAGAGCTAAAAAACAAATATCACATGAGCGCTGAAGCTTTGGCAAACGATCGCTATGGGGCTTATGAGCAGTTGGCAAGAATGACAAATATGCAAGCCCTTGGGAGGCACTTGTCACAAAGCAAGTTTTATATGGGAAAGCTGAGTATCGCTGATGTGTTGATTGCCGCAGACTTGTATCCTTTGCAGTGCCTGGATGGCATCGGCTTACCAATTGATATGCTGTATTATTTTGCCAGAGTGGAGAAAGCCTGTGGCATTGATTTGCAGCAAGGTTTTAAAACCAAATTGAGGTAATAAAGCAGTAGTAAAGAAGGAAAATAAATGACATTTCAGGAATTGTTCACGTATTTGAATAAAAATACAAAATATGACTTTATAACGGAGGATTCTCCGCTGACTCAGGCGATGACGGGTCACCATGAAGATGAACTTATTGGTGAAATCATCGCAAGCGTGGCCAAAGGCTGTGGCTGTGACACTATTGATCACGTGATATTGCGTCAGGATGTAATAAAAGCTTTAGGGCCGCTCAGATTGAAATACATGAAAGATGATGCACCTGTTGAGGGTTTTCGATTAATAGAAAGTACTGTACCTGTCATTGACAGTGCATTTAATGATGAAGCCTTAGCCGGCAGGGACTGAGTTTTATGTCGGCCTTGCAGCAAGCCATTGACGCTGCTATTAGTGAAGCCATTGGTAAAACGTTTGTATGCAAGCAATCACGTTCGATTGGTGGTGGCAGTATCAGTGCTGCATCGCTTATTTCGTCCGGAACGCATTCTTTTTTTTTAAAAACAAACAAATCAAGTCAGCTTGAGATGTTTTCGGCAGAAGCCGATGGTTTAATAGAATTGCGTAAAGCAAATGTGATTCGATTACCCGAGCCGATTTGTTATGGCGAAGTTGGTGCAACTGCCTTCCTCGTTTTGGAAAACTTGTCTTTAGGGAGTGGTAATAAGTCCTCGGCAAGCGCATTGGGTGCGAAGCTGGCAAAGCTTCACCAGATAAAAGCAAAACAATTCGGTTGGTATCGAAATAACACCATCGGCGCGACAGTGCAGATAAACGCGCAGACAGATTCATGGGTGGATTTTTATCGCCAACATCGTTTGCGATTTCAATTGTCTTTAGCGGCAGAGCATGGATATGGCGGTGAACTCCAGGTATTAGGTGATCGCCTCTGCGAAAATTTAGCTGTTTTTTTCAATACCTATCAACCCTATCCTGCGTTGTTGCATGGTGACTTATGGTCGGGAAATTATGCTTATGCGAACGGTGAGCCGGTGATTTTTGACCCGGCTACGTATTACGGTGATCGCGAGGCTGATATTGCCATGACAGAATTGTTTGGCGGATTTCCTGCTGAGTTTTATGCCTCTTACAACGAAGCACTGCCGCTGGATGATGGATATTCGGTAAGAAAAAACTTATACAATCTTTATCATATTTTAAATCACTTGAACTTGTTCGGCAGTGGTTATCACGGGCAGGCGGTTGGTATGATGAAGGGCTTGTTGTCAAAAATGTAGTGGCTTGATCGTTATGTGCATTGTGAAAAAAGCCGGTTAACGAATTAACCGGCTCAATTTGGTACGCTATTTAATCGTAAGGCAAGTGTTGTAATTGATTATTTTTCTGTCTTGCGATTGTATCTGGAATACCCCAGGCCTATCAGTCCGGCACTTAATAAAAACAACGGTGCTGGTACGGGAACGTTTCCTGTTACAGCGCTGACTTCCAGGTAGTCAATGCGAAAGCTGTCTGAGTCGCCGTCCGCCCAAAACAAAAACTCGGTGCCTGTGAGGTCAAAGGCATACTCATCTGCTTGCCCCGAAACAGGGGAGACAAAGCTCGTGGCGGCGTGAGTTGCATGGTAGTCCACCAGTTTTGTTATACCATCGACTGTGAGGTTAAAGTCATCTGAGACGCCCCAGTTGTCGAAATTGACATAGGTTAAAGTGACTTGCTGGTCAAAAATAAACATTAAGCCTTCGTCGAAATCCGTGTTGGAGCCTGGGTCTCCACCATCCATGCTGTGACCGTCATTATTGCCGCCAAGGAAAACGCCAAGATTTTCACTTGAGCTGACATAAACCCCGGCGCCATTGCCTGTTACCTGGGTCATGTTGGAGATGTTACCGTTGCCATCATTGTCGATTGTATAGGCTGTAATACCAAGGCTTATGCCGTCAACCGTCATGCCTACGGAGTTATAGGCGGTGCTGTCTGCTACGCCCAGATTGCTTGCCGTAAAATCAAACACGGTTGGCATGGCGTAAGCCGATTGCGCCATTGCCGCGGAAAAAACTCCGGCGATTAAAGGGATGTATTTCTTGTTCATCTTTACTCCTCCGTACTTCAGCAGTGACTATTTTCTTAATGTTTATTTAAAATAAATGTTCTGTTTGTAACCGAAGCGAGTTTCATGCCAAAATATTTTTTACATATCAATCAGTGGTTTAACTTTTAAATGGGTACTGCTGTATATAGTTGTGTAAAAAATACCGACAATATATCATATATTTGCCAAACATCATTGCCAGCGGAAAAGCTGTTTTTTTTGGGGTGATTTCTAGATCCGAGGTGCGTGGGATTACTGAAAGCAGATCTATTGCCAAGACTGTTGTGATGAATTTAACCGGGCGCCTTATCTGCTTAAGGCGGTGTCGAGCCGTGCCGATAATCTCAAAACGAGCGGTTATTGCGAATAGTCAAAATATGTGGAGGATAAAGAAGGTTTTATAATGAATTTCAAGTCAATACTTACAATTAAGGGGCGTGCAATTTTGGCCGGTGTTTTTATCGGCCTAATGGCGTTTGGGGTGGCGGTGGTGATTACCATTTATCAGCAGAATCTCGCATCGGAGGTTGACGAAAGTGTGACTGAGTTCAGAGCATTGCATGAATTGGTATTGGAGGCCAAAAAACATATTCAGCTTGCACAACATGTGGCGGAAGCAGGCCTGAAAGCAGAACAGGGAAATGTGTTAAGAAAAGTAAAATCCCATGTGGATAGCGCAATAGTGCATGTAAACACTTTAGGTGAACTTACAACACTTGACGAGGTAGCATCGCTGGCCAATGCACTGCGTTTTTCATTAAATAATTTGAACTGGATGGGAGGCGATAAAACGCTTGTTTTGCAATTAAACCGTGCTTTTGATCATGAATATACCGCCTTGAAAAATAAAATAGAGGCTGAAGTGAATTCGCGACTGGTTGGTATTTCCAGGAAAATTGACCAGTCAGCCTATTTTTTTGCAATGGCCATCTTTATGGGGGCGTTATTTGCGTTGCTTGTATCGGGTATTATTATCTGGCGTATTTTACGGCGCATTCATGAAGTGGTTGACGCCATGAAAATGGTGACGTCAACCGACGGTGAGTTGTCTCACCGGCTGAGCGAGAAGGGTTGTGATGAAATTACGCAGTTAAGTATTTATTACAATCTTTTTGTTGAAAAGTTGGAGAATGTGGTGAATCTTATTATTGCTTCTTCACAGAACATGTCAAAAGAAACGGTGGCATTAACTGATGGCAGTGTGAAGTTAAAAGAAACCGCTTTTGCGCAACAGGCCGGGATAGATTTGCTTGCTGAAAATATTAGGCAGCTCGACAGTCAGTCAGGTAATATTTCTGCAAAAACTGGTTTTACCTTGCAGGCCTCTATCGAGGCAAATTCGCTATCAGCTAAAGCTGATGCTTGTGTTCAGGAAACACGTAAAGCAGTTGATCAGTTTGGTCAGAATATGCTGTCGTCGCAAAAGAGTATAACCCGTTTGGAAGAAGAGGGAGGTAATATTGATGCAGTGTTAAATGTGATCAAGTCAATTGCCGAGCAAACAAATTTGCTTGCGCTTAATGCCGCGATTGAAGCGGCGCGAGCAGGTGAAGCAGGAAGGGGGTTTGCTGTTGTTGCTGATGAGGTAAGAAATTTGGCAAAGCAAACTGAAGAAGAAACCAAAATCATTGAAACACGATTAAACGAGTTTCGAGCACAAGCCAATATGGTTTCTGGCATGGTGCGTGATAACGCGAAATATGCCACTGACATTGCGTTACAAGCAGATAAAGCACAAGAAGCCTTGCTAAGTATTCGCCAGGCAGTGGAGAATATTCGTGCCCATAATGCGGCAATACTGGATGATACAGTTGCCCAGGGAAAGCAGGTTGAGCAGATTAATGGTGAAATAAATAAATTAACAGCGATTACTGAAATCAATGCGAAGCTGGCAAATCAGAGCAGCACATCGATTATTGAGTTGAGCCTGACGGCGCAGCAGCTAGGGGGCTTGGTGAATGGCTTTATTGCGGAAGAAAGCAAAAAAATGGCTGTTTCAGTAAATAATGCCTCAGGCGTGGTTGATGTTGAAGACGCGATTTTGTTTTAGCACAGGTTGTTTCGGCCGGGTGAATTATTCGGGTTAGTCTGCTGATGCTTCTGCAAAAGGACTGATCGTCGTCGGTGTGTCGGCTTGTCTTATTTTGTCGGTCATCATGCCCACAGCGAAAGCAAATTGTTGAGAGCGCTTCCAGCGTAACAGGGCAAAATAATTATCAAACACCAAAAAAGTTTTGCTTTGCGGTGTTGTTGTGGAAATGATAGAGCTCATTTGTGGCATTGTCTGTGGCAAATCAGACCCATCGGGCATGCGTACTCCTATTTTTTGCCACAGTGTTGTTTTTCTTTGTTGATTCAATCCTGAAAGGCTGGGGTTAAAGTCTTTGGGTAATTTAACTTCAATCCCCCAGGGCTTGTTGGCTTTCCAGCCAATACTGCTGAGGTAGTTTGCTGTTGAGGCAAAAATATCCGCATGATTTCGCCAAACATCGAATTTCCCGTCACCATCATAGTCAATGGCGTAGTGACGGAAGGTGGTTGGCTTAAACGGAGTGCTACCCAGGTGACCATCGACATCACTTGTTAGCTGATGTCTGTTCACCTGGCCTTCCTCTATCATTCGTAATGCGTGAAACAGTTCGGTTTTAAACTGGGTGTTGCTTGGTTGTGCATAGGAGAGGCTGGTTAAAACGTCAATTGCAGGTAGCATTTCCGTGTTTTTTTCCAGCATGTTGTTTACCCCCCAAATGGCAATGATCACTTCGGGATCAACGCCAAACAAGTGCTTTATTTCAAACAGCACGTTGCTGTAATGTGCGGCCAATTGCTTGCTTGAGTTGATTTGCTGTTTGTTGGGAAAGAAACGGGTCAAGATCGATTTGCTTTGTGTTTTTTCCTTGCCATGGATTTGCTTTATGTCAGCAAATGCCTGATCAAGGGTGTTGGGCGATATTCCCTGGCTCAGGGCTTGTTTTTTGACCCTCTCGACCCAATTTTCAAAGCTAAATTGACGGGGAGTCGTGGTGGCTGCCACAGTGGTGCCGATAAAAAAGACTGTAACAAGGATAATAATGAATAGCTGAGGTATGCTTGGCATGTTTTGCACTTTTCTTGTATTAAATGTAAATGTATTGGCCGGCTTTGTATCAATTCCACACTGATTTTATTTGTAACTAATTGTTTTTACTTCTAAAAAAGTAATTGATGCTACGTGGGTGTTAAAGAATTCCTACTTGGGAGAATATTTAGTAAAATTGTGCAAATAATACGCCCGATAACATGCGGTGGCTTTTGCCTCCTCGCTAGCTTGATGCCTTGTTATCTGGCTTGTTGTGATTAATATTCGCTGATGTATGTTGTCTTTTGTCTTGGCGGAAAAATGACTACGGTGATTGGTTTAATGCATCCATTGTTAAAATGACGGGAAATATGGCTCAAAAAGTATTTGTAAAAACCCATGGTTGTCAGATGAATGAATATGATTCTGACAAAATGGCAGAGGTGCTTGGTGCATCGGATGGATTTGTTCGTGTCGGTTCTGCGGAAGAAGCTGATGTGCTGTTGTTAAACACGTGCTCGATTCGGGAAAAAGCCCAAGAAAAAGTTTTCTCGGAGCTGGGTAGGTGGCGCGAGCTTAAATTAAAAAAACCACACTTGAAGATTGGTGTTGGCGGTTGCGTAGCCAGTCAGGAGGGTAGTGCGATTAAAGCGCGCGCACCATATGTTGACATGATATTTGGCCCCCAAACCTTGCATCGCTTACCGCAAATGTACAAAGATGTGAATACCAATAAAAAAACCGTTATTGATATTTCTTTTCCCGAGATTGAAAAATTTGATTGCATGCCTGAGCCAAAGGCCGATGGTGTTTCCGCCTTTGTTTCCATTATGGAAGGTTGTAGTAAATATTGCACATTTTGTGTTGTGCCCTACACCCGTGGCGAAGAAATCAGTCGCCCGCTTGATGATGTGTTAGCTGAAATTGCGCGATTGGCGGAACAAGGTGTGCGAGAAGTCAATTTGCTTGGTCAAAATGTGAATGCCTATCGGGGAGCTACACATGATGGCGATATTGTTGACCTGGGTTTATTGATGCATTATGTGGCAGCTATTGACGGAATTGATCGTATTCGTTTTACCACATCGCATCCGGTAGAGATGAATGACAGTATTATTCAGGCATTTGCCGAAGTACCCGAGTTGGTGAGTCATTTACATTTGCCGGTACAGTCCGGGTCTGATCGCATACTCGCAGCAATGAAACGCGGTCACACGGCAATTGAATATAAATCACGAATCAGACAACTGCGCAAGGCGCGGCCTGATTTGAGCTTGTCTTCCGATTTTATAATTGGTTTTCCCGGTGAAACAGAGGCTGACTTCGAGGCAACCATGAATTTGATTGCGGATATTGGCTTTGATCATTCGTTTAGCTTTATTTACAGTGCCAGACCAGGAACGCCTGCTGCCAGTCTTGTTGATGATGTCTCTTTACGTGTGAAAAAACAACGCTTGTCAATTTTACAGGCGCGCATAAGCCAAATGGCAGCAGAAATAAGCCGGGATATGATAGGCACTACGCAGTGTATTCTGGTTGAGCGATTATCGAAGAAAGATCATAAGCAAGTGGCAGGTCGAACTGAAAATAATCGCGTTGTGAATATTGACGGCGATGAATCATTGATAGGCCAGTTTGTGGATGTGAAAATCACAGAGGCGTTACCGAATTCATTGCGGGGTGTTGTCGTATGAGTTTCGTAATTATTGTGCTTACATTGAGGGCAAGTATTAATTGAACAGTGAAAGTTTTTGTTTAAAGCCTGAAGACAATTTGCGCCTGTCAAATTTGTGTGGTTTGTATGATGAGCATTTATCGCAGATAGAGGCCCGACTGAAAATTACGATTGACCGCCGGGGTTCGCAATTTCAAATATTTGGTGAAAAAAAAGCAGCCTATCAAGCCAGTGCTATTATTAAGCAGTTGTATATTGAGGCTAAACGGCATGTATTATCTCCACGAAATGTACAATTATATTTGCAGGAATCCAGTTTGGAACTGCTATTGGCTGATCGGCCTGAAAAATCCGGAAAAAATAAAGACAGATATAAAAAGTTGAATGCGGAATTGAATTCAAAAACAGAAAAAAACAAGCAAGTAGTCGCTGCCTATGATCAAGGCTTGGTCTTAAAGCTGAGAAATAAAACCATAAAAGCCCGTGGTGAAAACCAACACCATTATTTGAGAATGCTAGCGACAAACGATATTAATTTTGGTATTGGACCAGCAGGTACGGGTAAAACCTATTTGGCTGTGGCACTCGCGGTAAAGGCACTGGAAGAGGGTACTGTGCAGCGTTTGATTTTAGCCCGGCCTGCTGTGGAAGCCGGAGAAAAGCTGGGTTTTTTGCCGGGTGATCTGGCGCAAAAAATTGATCCTTATTTACGTCCTCTCTATGATGCGCTTTACGAAATGCTGGGTTTTGACCAAGTAGAAAAATTGATTGAACGCCATATTATCGAGGTGGCGCCGCTGGCATTTATGCGGGGGCGTACATTGAATGAGGCATTTGTGATTCTGGATGAGTCACAAAATACCACACGTGAACAAATGAAAATGTTTTTGACCCGTTTGGGGTTTGGTTCAAAAGCAATTATTACTGGCGATCTGACGCAAACGGATTTGCCAAACCGTAATGCATCGGGCTTACATCAGGCAGTTGAAATTTTAAAGGATGTTGGCGGTGTCAGCTTTACGTTTTTTGATAAAAAAGACGTGGTGCGGCATGACATGGTGCAGCGCGTGGTTGAGGCCTATGAAGCCCACGATTTGCAGGTTGATGATGCTAACGCCAAGCAATACCCTGGCTCCGACAGTGTAAAAAACACAGCATTTTCCGGGAATGCTGGGCGTAAGGAATGAGCCAGCTAACAGCAATGCAAATAGACCTGCAAAATGCCCTGGAATGCGAGCTGAAAGGCGTTCCGTCTGCTGAAGAAATGCTCAAATGGGCTTCCTGTGTATTGAATAATGCCGCCGTATCGGTCGAAGAAAATGCCGAAATGACAATTCGGCTGGTTCATGAAGCTGAAATCACTGAACTTAATCAGCATTATCGGCAAAAGCAGGGCTCGACCAACGTTTTGTCTTTTCCTGCTGATATACCGGATGATATTCCCTTAGCCTTGCTGGGTGATGTGATTATTTGTGCGGAAGTGGTTGAGGAAGAAGCGCGTGTGCAGAATAAGTCACTGGAATCCCATTGGGCGCATATGGTAGTACATGGCACTTTGCACTTGTTGGGTTATGACCATATTGACGAGCAGGATGCGAAAGTGATGGAAGCAAAAGAAATAGAAATTCTGAGCAATTTTGGCTATCCTGACCCTTATAAGCCCCATGGTGAAAAATAATATATGAAAGAAGGTCGATCGACGAACGGGCCGGCAAATCGTACCTGGTTTGAAAAAATCAGTCAGGCTATAGCCGGCGAACCTAAAGACCGTGAAGAACTGGTAGAAGTTTTACGCGACTCTGAACAACGAAACCTGCTTGATGCCGATTCTTTGGCGATGATTGAAGCGGTCATGCAAGTAACTGAAATGCATGTGCGCGATATCATGATTCCCCGATCTCAAATGGAGGTTGTTGGCCGTGATGTGCCACCTGAAGAATTCTTGCCGACAATATTAAAGTCGGGGCATTCCCGTTTTCCAGTGATTAATGACACACGGGATGAAGTTGTTGGTATTTTGCTGGCAAAAGATCTGCTCGCCTATTTTGCGGCTGGTGACAAGGCGCGTTTTGAAATTCGCGATGTGATGAGAACACCTGTGTTTGTGCCGGAAAGCAAACGATTAAATGTGTTATTGCATGAATTTCGTTCCAACCGGAACCATATGGCTATTGTTGTTGATGAATATGGCGGTGTTGCAGGTCTGGTGACCATCGAAGATGTACTTGAGCAAATTGTTGGTGAAATTGAAGATGAATATGATATCGATGAAGATTCTTTCATCATGAAATACAGCAATGATCATTATTCGGTAAAGGCATTGACGCCTGTCGAGGAGTTTAACGAATACTTTGATTCTGACCTCGATGAAAACGAGTTTGATACCGTAGGTGGTTTGGTTATGAAGTCGTTTGGGCACATGCCCGCCCGTGGTGAGACCACCAAAATCGGCAAGTTTAATTTTACCGTATTGCGGGCAGATAATCGCCGAATGCACTTGCTCCAATTGACCTTTAATGACGTTTCTGCTGATACCAGCAAAGCATCCTCCACTTCCCATTCATCAGATACGAATAATAGCGAACATTAATGAATATAAAACGTCTTGAAGGTTGGCAGGGCGATGTATTGGCTGTTGTTGCCGGTATATTGATGCCTTTTGCTTTTGCACCTTATGATTTTTCTTTTCTGGCAGTTCTGTCGCTTGTGTTAATCATGTTTTGTTGGTCGGCTATTTCAAGCCGACGGGCGTTTGTTCGCGGCTGGTTATTTGGTTTGGGCATGTTTGGTTTTGGCATTTACTGGGTTCATATCAGTATGAATCAGTTCGGTGGTGTTGGCGTACCGCTTTCTATTCTGCTTACTGTGTTGTTCGTGATGTTTTACGCTTTGTTTCCCGCTGTTACTGGCTATATCGCAAGGCGTTTTGCCAGCCGTGGTGAACATCAAATTGCTCGCGAGTATTTGCTCATTATACCTGCTGTCTGGGCTTTGTTTGAGTGGACCAAGGGGTGGTTGTTTACGGGATTGCCCTGGTTAAGTGTTGGTTATAGTCAAATTGATACTCCAATAAGCGGGTTTGCCCCGGTGACTGGGGTTTATGGCGTCTCATATGCGTTGGTGTTGAGTGCCGGTTTTATTACTTACTGGGTAATGGCCGGCAAAAAAGTCACAAAAATTGCCTTGCCGGCACTGGTGTTATTGTGGTTGGTACCTGCTTTGTTAAAACAGGTGCAATGGAGCGATACCATTGATGAGCCGTTGCAAATCAGTATGATTCAGGCAAATATTCCTCAGGACAAGAAGTGGTTATATAGTCAGCGCCAACCAACACTGGATTTATATACCCGTTTAAGTCGCGAAAACTGGGCCAGTGACCTCATTATCTGGCCTGAAACGGCAATTCCTGCCACCTATGACAAAGTCCGGCCTTTTTTAAAACAAATTGCACAAGAAGCGCGGATGAACAGTTCTGAATTGTTGGTGGGGCTGCCTGTTTATAACGAGCGTGAAAACGAATTTTTCAATTCCATGTTGAGCCTTGGTCTGAAAGAAAGTTTTTACGAGAAAAAGCACCTTGTACCATTTGGTGAGTATTTGCCAATGAAGGAGGTGTTTGGCAAGGTTATCGACTTTTTTGATATTCCCATGTCGGATTTTACACCAGGTCGCCAGGAACGGCCGATATTGTTTGTTGCCGGGCAAAAAGCGGGTATTTCAATTTGTTATGAAGATGTGTTTGGTGAGGAGGTCATCGAGGCGTTGCCTGATGCGACGTTTTTAATTAATGTCAGCAACGATGCCTGGTTTGGTGATTCGTCCGCTCCCCATCAGCATTTGCAAATTGCCCGCATGCGTTCACTGGAGACATCACGTTATATGGCAAGATCAACCAATACAGGTGTATCCGCATTTATTAACGAGAAAGGGGTGATCCAATCATCTTCTCCACAATTTAAAACCCATGTGCTTACCGATAAAATACAGCCGATGAAGGGCATGACACCCTACGTGGTATTTGGCAATGTGCCAATTGTTGTATTGGTATTTATTCTCCTGGGTCTTGCTTTTTGGTTGGGTCGCAAAAACAGAAAATCATCCACTACATCCACCGTCCCTTAACAGAGCGGGGTGAGGGCGGACTTAGCCAAATGGCTGGTTTTACTTTTGCACTTTGCAAATATTTCACTAGTGCCTGTCAATAACAACGTAACCTTGTTTTTCGGCGGCCGGGTGAATTATTCTGGCTAGTTGCTTTTTGCTTTGTCTGTTATTGAGTTACTGCTTTTCTTGTCTTCCGAGTCTCGCCATTTTTGGTAGCACTCAAGGCCACAAAAGTTTGACACGTATTCATCGGCTTCTGCGTGTTGATTCACAGTATTCGGGATTTCGTTTAGGCAAACTTCACAGGCAAGCGTCTCGGTTTGCATTTTGTTGTTACTGGTCATTTTACACTCCTTTCAATCTATCTTATGTTTTTCGCATTATCAATTGCTCTCCTTGGGGGATTATGGGTGGAAAAATAAATATTTAAGCTTATAATAATAATCTTATATTTGATTTGACACCCTTTATATGTCTTGTAACAAATTTGACGTGGAATATGCAGGGGAGTTTCAGTGGCAGTAATCGATTCTTTCTATGATGCGAATAAAATCGGTGTGGTGTTATGGTATTGCACCGAGGGCGGTTTCAGTGCCGGGAAATTTGACTCCTATCACAATGAAAAAGGGACAATATTATGAAATGGTTAGATAAAATTCCGGTTTTTGCGCTTATTCTTGGCGCGGTTTTTATGTTGGGTGCGCCATTTGTGCCGGTGCCACATTCTCTTGAAAAAGTCACTATGCTGCTCGCCGGCGAGTTAAGCAAGCCCATTGATATTTTTGATTTGTTTTGGCATTTTACGCCACTGGTGTTGTTACTCATTCGTCTGTACCGCCTAAAAACAGGTGTTGCAGTGGTGGCGGTAAAAAAATAAACAAGGGGGCACCGCAAGCCTTGGCCCGTCTCTTAATTGGCGGAAAAATAAATATCTCCATAGTAAGCAACGGCGGACTGGCCTGAATTGTCGGTGTCAGTCATAATCGCGATGGCATCAATGAAGCGGTAATCTGTGCCAAAAGCGCGAATCATGTCTTCTCTTACATTTCTTTTCTCCGTACGCCACTGTTTGGTGTATTTGTTTCCCGATTGGACGGCGATCATTTTGGCATTGGCGGTAAATGGACTCTCCCACAGCGAATTTATTGCCTGTCCACTGGACCAGACATAGTTCAGCGCTATCGTATTCCAGAAAAACACGCCGCCATCAACCACAATGTAAATTCTTGCTGAGAAGTCATCACCGTCTTTGAAGGTTTCTGACAAGCGATACAAAGCACCTTCGACTTTCCATTGCCAGTTCAGGTAGGGGGTTTTGTGCAAGTCGATTTGTTGCTTTTTGATTAACCCCGAGGCTGTTTGATTGCTGATGGCCTTAAGTACGGTGACTTGATTCTGTTTGATAAGTCGATACTGTGTTTCGCCATTAAAACTGTGTGACTCCCAATTTGAGAGGTCGTTTTGGGAGAAATTGGCAATGGCGATTGTATTTTCGTTGGCAATGGCAGATGAAACAAAAAAAAGCATGCCGGTGAGGAATAGTGCGAGAAAAATAAGATGAGAAGCGATGTGTTTCATGTGTTTTCCGTTTGGTTTTTTGCCTGTCACCCTTAGTCGTGTTTCGTTGGGGATTTGTTACGCAATTCTTTCATATTTCGGGTTAATTTTGGTGGCAGTTTATGGCATGTCTTTGTTTATGATAGCGGAATCAGGTAATAAATAGCGCGGCGAGTCCCAAAAAAGCGAAAAAGCCGACAACATCCGTGATTGTTGTTAATACCACACCGCCACCCAAGGCTGGATCTGCACCGTATCGTTGCAGTAACATTGGAATGGTGGCGCCTGCTATTGAGGCAACAATGAGGTTAAAGAATATTGCCATACCGATAATAACGCCCAGTTGCATGTCGGCAAACCAAAGTGAAGCCAAAGAGCCGATGATGGCTGCCCAAAGAGCACCATTAAGCGCGCCAATCAGCATTTCTTTGTTAAGCAGTTTGAGCGAATTGGATTTGCCCACTTGACCCACTGCCAGGCCTCGTATGACCAGGGTAAGGGTTTGGCTGCCGGCAATGCCCCCCATGCTGGCAACAATGGGCATTAGTACGGCAAGTGCAACCATTTGTTCGATAGTGGCACTGAACTGGGAGATCACCCAGGAAGCCAACAATGCGGTGAGCAGGTTAATCCCCAGCCAGATGGATCGTCGGCGTGTGCTACGTATTGCCGGCGAAAACAAGTCGTCTTCTTCGTCCAAACCGGCAAGGCTCATAAGCGAATGGTCAGCTTCGTCCCGGATAACATCTACCACGTCGTCAATGGTGACCCGGCCCAGCAGTTTTTTCTCAGCGTCGACCACGGGGGCCGATACAAGGTCGCGTTTCTCGAATAATTGGGCAACTTCATGTTCTTCGGTGTCGGCGTAAATGTAGCTTATGTCGGGACTAAATACCTCGGCAACGGTTAAATTCGGATCGTTGGTGACGAGTTTGCTTAGCGGCAGCGCGCCCAGCAGTTTGTCGTCACGATTAACCACAAAGAGTTTGTCGGTGGTATCAGGTAAGCTGCTATTAAGGCGTAAATAACGCAATACGACATCAAGGGTTACATCCGGCCTGATTGTCATGGTGTCGGTGCTCATCAGGCCGCCGGCGGTGTTGTCAGGGTATTGCAAAATGGATTCGAGGCGGTGACGATCCTGATTGTCCATGGCATGCAACAATTGGTTGATGACGGACTCGGGTAAGTCAGGAAGTATGTCAGCCAGCTCATCGGTGGCAAGTGATTCGGTTGCAGCCACCAGTTCATCATTGTCAGTATTTTTTATGAGTCCGCTTCGTACTTCGTCGTTTACATACGTGAGTACATCACCGCTAAGATCTGAGTCGACCAAATCCCAGGCAATCGCGCGTTCATCATGGGGTAAGGATTCCAACGTATGTGCAATCTCCGCCGGGTGAAGGCTGTTGAGTTTTTCTTTTGATGAATTTGTATTGCCATCATCCAGGAGGCTGGAGATGTTTTCGATGACTTCGTGCTGGTCGGTATCCGGTTTGTTTTCCATGGGTCAGTATTTTTCTAGCCATTTATAAGTTGGCGTTGATTCTTATTCGGCTTCACCAAATTTGTTATTGATAAGTTGCAAAATTGCTTCCGTCGCAGCCACTTCATCAACGCCGTCTGTGACAAGTTCGAGTTGTGTTCCCTTGCTTGCGGCCAACAGCATGACGGCCATAATGCTTTTACCATTTACCGCACGCTGGTTTCGTTTTAATTGTATGTCGCATTCAAATTGCGCTGCGAGGGTCACCAATTTTGCAGCGGCTCGGGCATGAAGGCCCAGTTTGTTGATGATTGTTATAGTTGTTGTGATCATGGATTGACTGTTCCGGATATTTTAATTACGTGTTAGTGGGTTATTGGTGACATTTTAGCACTCTTTGTCTTGGTGTTTGGGGTAAAATGGCTGTCACTCTTATTGGTGTTGGAAATTTGTATGTCGCAGTTTAAAAAAAATCTGGAGGAGTTACCGTCGGTGGCGCATTTGGCAAGCCTTGATGTGGTATCCGTAGTCACCTCTGATGTGGTTGTGTCAATTGAAAACAAGCCGGGCAAGTCTGGTTCCCTGGCGGTGTATGCTTATTTGGGTGCAGTGTTTTCGGTGTTGAATGCAGATGCCGCGCAGCGTGGGCTGGCATTGTTTGCCGAATATACCGATGAGGCCAAGCGAGAACCCGGCTCTCACCCGAATATTGATTTTTTATTCAAGGTTATCGAGGAAGGGGCTGAGTATCGCATCCAGCGCCATGAAAAGCCGGTTCATTCGTAGTTGCGGTCGCACACCATAATGCCCTCTTTGCCGCCACTGACTGCCTTGAGGATGAGTTCGTCCATGCTCAGTGTGGGGTAATTTAAAACCCGAATTAACATGGGTAAATTAATCCCGGAAATAACGCGAACATTATCTTCATCGAGTAAGGCGCAGGCGATGTTGCTAGGGGTTGAGCCGTAAATATCGGTCAATAACAAAACACCTTCACCGTCGTTTAAGGCTTTGACTTTTTGCCTCGCTTCGTCGACTTTTTTTATCGGGTCGCTGTCCAGAGGAATGGGAAGTAGCTCGGCAGTTAAAGGGCAAAAGCCAAGTGTGTTAATAGCGGCAACCAGGAGAGATTTACCGACCTCATCATGAGTGATGAGTAAAATGTTAACAGTCATTCAAGTTCCCTGTGGCGTACAATTATATTGTAGTGTTTGGAAAAATGTTGCGAGAGTTTATCGATAAGATAAACCGAGCGGTGATGCCCGCCGGTGCAACCGATCGCGAATGTGAGATAGGTTCTGTCGGAGGCTTTAATGCGGGGTATCCACTTTTCAGCAAAGTTTTTTATATCGTCATGCATTTCTGTAACGGTATCGTGTTTTTCAAGAAAGTGAATGACGGGCTGGTCTTTTCCGGTGTGGTCTCGCAAATGGGGTTCCCAGTACGGATTTGGCAGGCAACGCACGTCAAAGATGAAGTCGACGTCCGTGGGGATGCCGTACTTGAAACCAAATGACATAAATAGCAATGACAGGCTCTTATTATCGGACTTTGTGAGTCTGACTTTGATCATGTCGCGTAATTGATGCAGATTTGTGTGGCTGGTTTGCAAGTACAGGTTGGCTTCATGAAAAATGGGCTCGAGTAATTGCCGTTCCAGTTTGATTGCTTCTGCCAAAGAGATATTTTCTTTTGATAAAGGGTGTTTGCGGCGGGTTTCGCTAAAGCGCTTTAATAGCGTATTGTCATCGGCATCAAGGAATACCACTTCGCAGGCGAGACTGCTGGAGCGCAAGCCTGACAAGATGGCAGGAAAACGCTTTAAATCTTCCGAGCGGTTACGGGCGTCAATGCCTACAGCCGCATATTCGTAAAAGTGTTCAGGGGTGCTGACCATTTGCCCGGCAAAATTGGCAAGCAGGCTGATAGGCAGGTTGTCGATACAGAAAAAACCGATGTCTTCCAGAACGTGCAAGACCGTGCTTTTCCCCGAGCCTGACAGGCCGCTAATGATAAAAAGTTTCACCTTCTCTGTCCTTCCTGCGCATTAATCTGAAACTGCTGATACCACTGAGTCATGGGCACTGATTAGTGATTGTGGCGCATCTTCACCCCATTTTTTTAGAATGAGCTGTTTGGCAATGGTTTCAATCATGCTCACATTTGTTGTCTTGCCAGCTGTCGTAGTCATAGCATTGCTTAAGTTCCATTTGGGAATGGGACAATCAAGAATACTGACATGGTCTTGAGCGCTCAAAATTGATTCACTTGTGTTTTTCGCGGCCACATTGTTACCCAAATGGATAATTGCTGCAAGTTGATGTTGCGGAATTCTTTTCGATTTTCCAAAAGTTTGATCGGCATTAATGACACCAATGTCTTTACTGTGAATATATTCTGATAAATGCCCGGGGTGTGTAACGTAAATATGACCAAAATGATTACGGTAAATTACGGGTGCGTCATCAGCGACCCATAAATGTCCTCGTTCGATCAAGGCAAGAAGCAGTGATGATTTGCCTGAACCGCTGTCGCCGGTGATGAGGACGCCTTGGTCAAAGATGACTGCCATGGCGCCGTGTATGGATTGCTGTTTGATGGCAATATGTTGGGTTGCGTTGCTCAAGTATTCAAAGGCAGTAGGTTTGTTGCCAGAAAATACGGCAATGGCAATTTTTTTTTGTTGTAAAAAAGTACGGGGAACACAATCAGCGTCCTGGAAAACAATATATGAGGCATGTTTGTGCGATAATGCATCGATAAGACGGATTTGCGCTGAATTGCTCAGTGAATTCAGGTATTGAGATTCGTTTTGGTCGACAATATGAATGAAGGTGGGGTGAATTGGGTTTAAGTGGCCAAACAAGCTGGGAGTGGTGTTGTCAGCTAAAGTGTGTGAAGTGTGGTTTGTGTGGTGTTGCGCCGTTTGTAAAACATTAAATAAATTGTTGTTTTCAAGCAGCGCTTTCAGTGCTTTGAGTTTTTTAGGCGTTGTGCTCACGATTTTCTTGAGATGAAAAATGAGTCAGGATTGAGTAGATGGTGGCGGCATCGTTTGCATTTCGCAGTTTATCCCGGATTTCAGCTTTGCTAAACATTTCTGATAACAAGGCCAGGACTTGCAGGTGTTCATCGGAACATTCGGGTGGAACAAGTAGCGCACATAATAAATCAACGGGTTCCTCGTCGGGGGCGTCATAATCGATGCCTTTTTCAAGTTGAACAAAAGCGGCAATTGTTTGGTTGGTGCTTTTTAAGCGTCCATGAGGGATTGCAATGCCTTTGCCTAAGCCAGTGCTGCCAAGTTTTTCACGGGCGATCAAGCTTTCAAAAACTTCGGCCTGCTCGACGTCGGCAAGCTCGTCACCAATTAAGTGACTGATATGTTCAAGTGTGCGTTTTTTGCTGGAAGCGGCAACTTTGCACTCAATACGATTAGGGGCGATTATATTTGCAAACTGCATATTGTTATTGTCTGTTTTTGTTATCGGTAATGCCAGCTGAATTTTACCATGGTAGCGCGTAATATCATTGCTTTGACGGAAATGTATTTGAATTACATGAAATCGCTGCCATGAAATTGTGTAAGTTTAAAATCAGCTGGCACTTGACGTAAATTACAGGTTTATATGATGTTTAGTTTTCAAGATCCAGCCTGGTGTCGTCTTCTTCGAATTTATCGAAACGGCTCTGTTTGCTGCGATGGCTGGTGGTTTTTTCCTTGTGCTTGATAATTTGGCGATCAAGTTTGTCGGCAAGCGAGTCAATGGCAGCATACATGTCGGCGTGCTCTGAATGGGCAAAAATCTTGTTGCCTTTTACATGAATAGTGGCTTCGGCTTTTTGCACCTGTTTTTCGACGCTGAGTATGACATGTACGTCTGTCACATGGTCAAAATGTTTTTCCACACGGCCAACTTTCTCGTTAACATAGGCGCGTAGTGAATCGGTGATGTCAATGTGGTGACCAGATAGATCAATTTTCATATAAATACTCCTGAATAAATTAGGCTAAACGCTTCCGCTCGTTTGAGGGAGGAATAGCCATGGCGTCACGGTATTTTGCGACGGTTCTTCTGGCTACGTTAATCCCCTGGTCAGACAGTATTTTGGCTATTTTGCTGTCGCTCAGGGGTTTTTGGGGCTCTTCAGCTGCGATAAGTTTTTTAATCAATGCGCGAATTGCCGTAGATGAACATTCGCCACCACTGGCGGTGCTGACATGGCTGGAAAAGAAATATTTCAGTTCGAAAATACCGCGTGGTGTGTGCATGTATTTTTTATTGGTGATGCGTGAAATAGTGGATTCATGCATGCCGACTTCTTCGGCTACATCATGTAAAACAAGGGCTTTCATTGCTTCTTCGCCGTGTTCCAAAAAGCCTTTTTGTCTTTCAATGATGCAGGTGGAAACTTTCATAAGCGTTTCATTTCGGCTATGCAGGCTTTTTATGAGCCAGCGGGCTTCCTGAAGTTGGCCTTGCATGTAGGTGTTATCCGGGCTTTTATCGGCACGTTGAATAAGGCCGGCGTAGACCGAGTTTATGCTTAACTTCGGGGTGGTGTCCGGGTTCAGGCTGACAACCCATTTGGTTTTTTCCTTACGTACATAAACATCGGGAATAATATACTCGGGGTTGCCTGATGCGATCTGGTTACCGGGTCTCGGATTAAGAGAATGGATAAGCTGAATGACTTGTTTTAGTTTGTCTTCGCTTATTTTCATGCGTCGCATAAGCATATTAAAGTCGCGATTAGCCAGTAGGTTAAAGTGTTCCTTTAACAAAAGCGTGGCTTCATCATAAAATGGCAGCGAGGGATCAAGCTGTTTTAATTGCAGTATCAGGCTTTCTTGCAAGTTGCGTGCGGCTATGCCAGGCGGATCAAAGTTTTGAATACGGTGTAAAACAGCTTCAACCTCATCGAGTTCAATTTCGAGTTGGTCTTTGAGCAAGTGCCAGATATCTTCAATTGAACAGCTTAAGTAACCATCGTCACCAATGGAGTCGATAATTGACGAGGCAATAATGCGGTCAACATCGCTAAAGGGCGTTAAGCCCATTTGCCACATCAGGTGGTCGGTCAGTGTGTCTTCACTGGTGTTTTTGTTTTCATAATCGCGAAGGCCGTCTTCGGTGCTGGTGTAGGTTGAGTTGGCTTGTGATGCTGTATAGTCATAGGTGTCGTCCCATGAGCTGTCTACTGGCAAGTCAGCTGGCATAGCCTCAGATTGCAATTCGGTGGATGAGTCGCTGATATCAAACTCGGAATTTACGTCGTTGTTTTTTTCAGCAGTTTCCAGGATTTGATCTCTTTGCTCATTTTGTTCGCGCTGCTCTCTTTGTTCACCGGCGTTTTCTTCTGAGGATTTGTTTTCCGCATTTTCGGTGCTTTCTTCCAGCATTGGATTGCTTTCCAGCGCTTCCTGAATTTCGGTTTGGAGTTCAACCGTTGAAAGCTGTAACAGGCGAATGGCCTGTTGCAACTGCGGTGTCATTGTAAGGTGTTGTCCTAGACGAAGCTGTAAGGATTGCTTCACTCGATCACGCTCTTTAATTACTGGAATTACGTACTATTGTACGATTATTCGGGTTTAAATTACACCTGATTTTTTTATAAAATCAGCTCACTAACACGTTGTAGCAGATGGCTTTAAGGGGGAAAAGCCCGCGTTCCACCTGTTTATTGCGTTCCATTAATGTCAATGTAACTTTACCAAAAAAATGCTTGTGACAGGAACCTTTGCCGTTGGAAATAGGGCAGTTTGTTGCAAAAAAGTAAGCAAGAAGCGTAAAAAGCTGTTTTTTTGATCGCTCTTTCTGGTTGAGTCTCTGTGGCTGGCCCGTCATGTGCTTATAATGAAAAATGCTCTCCCAGGTAAACATCTTTTACCAGCGGGTTATTAAGAATGGTTGCAGGTTCGCCTTGAGCAATGACTTCACCGGCATTTAGGATGTAGGCTCGTTCGCAAATACCCAGTGTTTCTCTTACGTTGTGGTCGGTAATGAGTACGCCAATGCCGCGGGACGATAAGTGGCGGATGATTTGTTGTATGTCGATTACGGAGATAGGGTCAACACCTGCGAAAGGTTCGTCGAGTAAAATATAGCGTGGTTCTGCTGCGAGCGCCCTAGCAATTTCCACGCGGCGTCGTTCGCCACCGGAAAGTGCCATGCCGAGGTTGTCGCGGATGTGGGTAACATGAAACTCGTTTAACAGAGACTCCAGTTTTTCCTGTCTTTGTTGTTTGTTTAAGTCTTTTCTGATTTCCAGTATTGCCATGATGTTTTCGGCTACACTGAGTTTGCGAAATATCGACGCTTCTTGCGGCAAATAGCCGATGCCCATTATTGCCCGGCTGTGTAGCGGGTGGTGGGTCAAATCCTGGCCATCAAGTAGTATGTTGCCGGCATCGGTTTGAATTAAGCCAACAATCATGTAGAAACTTGTGGTTTTTCCTGCGCCATTTGGGCCGAGTAAACCAACGACCTCGCCGGCATTGACTTCTATATTGACGTTTTTAACAACTTGTCTGGACTTGAAGGTTTTGGCAAGGTTGGTTGCTACTAACTTGGATATGTCGGCGGTCATTGTTGATATGTTTGGTGGCTTAGTCGGCTTCGCGAAAGGTGTTTGCTTGGATGACGGCTTTGACTCGTTGCTTGTTTTTCGATAATGACTTTGCTGTGAGTATGTTGTTGTTCGTATCATATTCGATTTTGTTGCCGGAAAATAAATTGCTGCCTTGCGTCATTTTGGCGTCATCCAATAGGACAAGTATACCGCTGGTCGAGTCGTATTCAACGTGATTTGCACTGGCTTTGACAGGCTCGGCTTTTGGTTTGGGTTGTTGGGAAAAATAAGCCGGTTTTCCAGTGGCAATGATACGCCGTAGTTTTTTGTTGTTGGTGTAGATGACAATGCTTTCGGCCAAAATTTTGATGCTGCCTTGTTCCAGTTTTACGTTTCCGGAGTAGGTGCTGACGCCGGTACCTTCAGACATGGCGACCTGGTTAGCTTCTATAAATATGGGGCTGGACTTGTCTGTTTCCAGAGCAGCTACATTTAGGCCAAGCAAGACGAGTATCAAGCAGCTTGTTACGGTAAACGATAAAGGCGTTTTGTTATTGAAATTCATAACGTCCCTTCACTTGGGATAGCAGTCTTAACTGCTGTGTGTCAAAATCAAGCTCTAAACCTACGGCATTGATGACGCCGTTTTCATCACTGAGTTTTATTTTGCTCCGTGTTGTGGCGATATTTTTTGCCATTACAATGTCCAGGTGCTCGGTTTGAATGGTGAGTGTTTTTGTGCCTTTGTTGAGCTGTTGAATATTCACATTGCCGTGTAGTGTCAGTGTTTTGTTTTTTGCGTGCTGCTGGCTTTGTTGAGCATGGTTTTGTTTGTCATCCTTAATAGTGCCTTGTTTGGCCGATAAAAGCCAATGCTGTTGTTTTTGCTTCAGTTGAAGCAAGGGTTGGGTCAGGTAAGTGTTTCCGTTGGGGAGGTGTTGCAGCAATTCCCCTGAAAGCCATTGTTGCGCTTTACCCTTAATATCGGTAGAGATAATATTGAAATCTTCCATAAAATAATTTGCTTGGTTAGTTTGTTGTTTTTCCAAGGCTGTGCTGGTAGAGGAAGAGCCGGGCTGGAAATCAGAGTCTGCAAGCCAAAGTGAAAAACTGATCACAAGGCCTGTTAATCCGATAATTGAGATTGCGGTTTTATTTTTGTTTTTTAAAAATTGCACGCAGGTTAATTGCCTTGTTTCTTATTGGTTAAGTTAGATAGGAGTCCAGCGTTTTTTGTAAATTATCTTGCGCATCCATAATCAGTTCGCAAGCATCCCGGGCTGCGCCTTTTCCGCCGCATTTGGGGGTTTGCCAGTGGGCGTGTTTTATCACAAAGTCGTGAGCGTCCTGAACTGCAATTGCCAGCCCCACATGCTGCATGACCGGCAGGTCTACTACGTCATCACCTACGTAGGCTGTTTCCTCAGGCGTGATGCCAAGCTTTTCAAGTAGTTCGATAAAGGCAGGGTATTTGTTGCGCTTGCCTTGATAAACATGTTGAATACCCAGTTCATTCATGCGATGGGTAACACTATTGGATGTGCGACCGGTAATGATGGCCACAATTACGCCGGTGTTTTGCAGCATTTTCAGGCCGTGTCCATCACGGGAGTGAAAGGCTTTTATTTCCTCACCGCTGTGCGTGACGTAGAGGGAGCCATCGGTGAGTACCCCATCTACATCAAAAATAACGAGCTTTATCTTTTTGGCTTTCTCAATAACATTTTGCATTTGATTTTCCGTCATGGTTTTTATTATTTGTGATACACAATATATGTGAGTTGCTTTACCCTGTAGAGGTGGTGAATGTCGTATTTAGACAAAACCCGCTCTGAGTAAATCATGCATATTGAGCGCACCAATGATTTTATTATTTTCGTCGACGACCGGGAAGGCGTTCAACTTTTTGGTTTGCATGATTTCGAGTGCCTGTGCAGCGAGTAAGCGAGCTTGTACCGTCATGCAGTTTTTTATCATGACATCGACAATTTTCATTTTGGAAAAATCCTGCGGCTTATCAAGCAGGCGGCGTAGATCACCGTCGGTGAAAATGCCAATAACGTGTTTTTTGTTGTCAATGATAGCTGTAAAGCCTAATCCTTTTTTTGTCATTTCCAGTAGTGCATCGCTAACGCTGGCATCTTCGAATACGGCTGGGATCAGGTCGCCAGAATGCATAATGTCGCTAACGCGTATTAATAATCGCCTGCCCAATGAGCCGCCGGGGTGGGAGTGGGCAAAATTTTCAGCGGTAAAGCCGCGAGTTTGTAATAACGCAACTGCCAAGGCGTCGCCCATTGCCAGTGTGGCAGTGGTGCTGGCGGTGGGTGCCAGCCCCAGGGGGCAGGCTTCTTTTTCTACGCTGACATCAATGTGTACCGCAGCGCTCAGTGCAAGACTGGATTGCTTGTTGCCTGTCATGGCAATCAGCGGAATATCGAGGCGCTGTATAATGGGTAAAATAGTTAACAGTTCGTCGGTTTCGCCCGAGTTTGATATGGCCAGCACCACATCCTTATACGTGATCATACCCAGGTCGCCGTGACTGGCTTCACCGGGATGAACAAAAAAAGCGGGTGTGCCGGTACTGGCCAGGGTTGCTGCGATTTTTCCGCCAACATGGCCGGATTTTCCCATACCTGTCACAACAACGCGGCCCTCGCATTGCAATAATATTTCACAGGCGAGGACGAAAAAGGTATCGATGCGTGGCAGTAATGCAGTGATGGCATTTGCTTCGGTTTTAAGCACCGCTTTGCCCAGTTCTTTAAGTTCCTCCGGGGATATGTGTCGTTTTACAGTGTTGGGATTTATGGGCATTATTTCGGCGATATCATTCATTGTGTGTTTTAGTCGCTGTGATAACTGTTGTGGAAGTTTATCTTGAGAAGTGGGGGTTAAGCCATCTTTTTATCTGAGCTTCTCTTGTCTTACCCGGTTTACTCGTTTGCCTGGGTAACTTTCATCATTGGGGTGTTGATGGTTATTATCAAGCTGGTGTTATGACGACATAATAAAAAGTAAACCGAGATAAGCGAAATAAGCAATCAGCAGACCGGCTCCCTCTATTCTGGTAATTTCCCCGGGCTTGCCCGCCCAACCTTTTGCCATTATGTAAATTGCTATGGTAAGCAATACCATGAGAGGGATGTCCCGTGTCATCACGTCACTGTTAAAATCGGCGGCATGGATGACGCCCGGAATTCCCAGTACGCCCAGCAAGTTGAACATATTGGAACCAATAATATTGCCAATGGCGAGGTCGTGCTCACCCTTTTTGGCGCTGGTGATGGTGGTCGCAAGTTCGGGCAGGCTGGTGCCAATGGCGACGACCGTCAGGCCAATGACCAAGTCGCTCACGCCCAGCCCCTGAGCAATGCCTACTGCGCCCCAGACGACCAGTTTTGCCCCAAGCAGAAGGGTGATCAGGCCGATTATAAGCAATACAAGTGCCTTACCAATGGGGAGTTTGTCAGGTAGTTCTTCTTCAAACTCATCCAGCATGGGGTCACGTTCTGAAGCGTTATTTTCCGATTGACTTTTCTTGCCCAAATGAATCATCCACAAAATGAACGTAACAAGGCCGCCAAGCAGAATAATGCCATCCAGTGTGCCCAGGTTGCCATCCCACAGGAGAACAACAACCAGTCCCATGATCAGGAATAAGATCGGAAATTCCCGTTTAATTAGCTTGGAGTGTACTGAGAGTGGTACCAGAAGTGCGGTGGCGCCTAATACAAGGGCGATATTGGTGATGTTGGATCCCAGCGCATTACCAATTGCCAATCCGGTATTACCGTCCAGACCGGCAACACCGGCCACCAGCATTTCAGGGGCGGAGGTGCCAAAACCGACAATGACCAGGCCGATAATCAGCGCCGATACGTTCAGCGTGCGTGCCATGCCAGCGGCACCCTCAACAAATTTGTCCGAGCCCCAAATAAGGAGGCCAAAGCCGACAAGAACGGCGAATATTTCAATGATGCCAAACATGATGATAAAAATTCCGAATGTGTTGGTTGATGGTTTTTGTTTTCTGGTTAAAAATCAGACCAATAAATAGTGAAAAAACAAACCGGCAAAAACAACTAAACCAAACCAATTATTATTTAAAAATGCTGCAAAGCATTGTTTTATTACACGATCCTTGATCAAAAACTGTTGGTAGACCGAAAAGCAACCAGCAATAAAAACGCCGCTATAGTACAGTGTGCCGAGTTGAAGATAAACACCTGCGATAACTAAAAGTAGTAATGTGCCAATTTGCAAGCCACCGATAATGGTTTTGTCATTTTTACCAAAAAGAATAGCCGTGGATTTAACGCCAATTTTAAGGTCATCTTCGCGGTCAACCATGGCATACATCGTATCGTAAGCGGTTGTCCACAAAATGGTCGCGAGGAATAAAAGCCAAGCAGCAACAGGTACAGCGCCAGTTTGCGCCGCAAAAGCCATCGGAATAGACCACGCGAAGGCCGTGCCGAGGACGACTTGAGGTAAATTGGTAAAGCGTTTCATAAAAGGGTAGCTAGCGGCAAGCAAGGCGCCTACAAATGACATGGCAATCGTCAGTGCATTCATGAATAGCACAAGAATAAAGGCCGTGAGCGCCAAGCCAGCGAACAAATACAAGGCTTCTTTAGGCGAGACGCGGTTTTGCGCCAAAGGCCGGTTTTTGGTGCGTTTGACTTGGCCGTCAATCTTACGGTCAGCATAGTCGTTAATAACGCAGCCCGCCGACCTCATCAAAAATACACCCGCAGTAAACACCACAAACACCAAAAGATCAGGGAAACCCTCAGCAGCCACCCACAAAGCCCACCAGGTTGGCCAAAGTAACAGTAATGTACCAATGGGTTTGTCGACACGCATAAGTAACCCGTATTCGTGAAGGCGCTGGGATAATGTCAATGAAGGTGATGCTTGCATGTGTGATAAACCGTTTTCTGTGTTTAGTTGCGGCTATTTTAGGGGCTTTTGGTTAATTTGCAATGAGTGGCTGGGGTAGCGCTCAGGGATGAAGCTATCTATATTGATTTCATCTGTATCACCCAAAGAGGTAAGACCATATAACGTCGAGCCTGAAAAATTCAAACCCCATACATTACTAAAGTCGATAAAAACAAAGGTAAAATAAATTTAATATTCATCAATTCTCCCCCAATAAGTAATCTGAAATATTTTTTTTCAGTTGGTATTCTTAAGCACGGCTTAGGTCATTTTACGATATTCATAAAATATCAAAATGTTGTTTGATATTTTCAATCTCTGGTTTTTGGTGGTCGTAAAATATGCCGACATTTGGGAGGGTGATATTTTGACACATAGTGACGTTGTTGCGGCGATATCGGGTGCCCCATTCTGATCCTCCCATTCACCCCCCCCAATTTGTGTGCGATTAACCACAGTTTAGGTGAATATACTTGCGTGCTTAGTTCCAACCTTCAACGCCACTCATGTCAGGAAGTAAATGGGCGATGCCTTTGTGGCAGTCGATACAGGTTTTTTTTCCTTCAGCGAGTGAGACTCTGTGTGCGTTGCCTGCTCGAAGGCTTTGCGCGGTAAAGTCCATGGATTCAAACTGATGGCAGTTTCGGCACTCCAGTGAGTCGTTGGCTTTCAAGCGAGCCCACTCGCGCTCGGCCAGTTCTCTGCGTTTTGCCAGAAATTTTTCACGGGTGTTTATGCTACCAAATATTTTTCCCCAGAGTTCTTTGGTTGCTTTGACTTTGCGCACAATTTTGTCTGTCCATTCATAAGGAACATGGCAGTCGGGGCATTCGGCTCTGACGCCAGAGGCATTGCTGTAATGTACGGTGCGTTGTAATTCCATATAGGGGTTGTCGCGCATTTCATGGCAGCTGATGCAAAACTTTTCTGTGTTTGTTATTGCGACAATGGTGTTGAAGCCGCCCCAGAAAATAATGCCGGCTATGAAACCGCCCAGGACTAAGGCGCCAAGACTGATATAAGCGCTGGGACGCCAAAGGATTTTCCAGTATTGCAGGATAATCTGTTTCACTTTTATTTCCTTTTTAGCTATCAGCGTTGTTTCAACAGTTGATCCATATCAATAAAGTCATTGTCCACCAGAGGTTTAGTATTGGTCTGCGTTACGTGACATTGCAGGCAAAAATAACGGCGCGGTGAAACAGTGGCGAGAAAGTTTCCGTCCCTATTCATAAAATGCGTCACGCTGACCATTGGTGCCTGACTATCTTCGACCCGGTTTCGGTTGTGGCAGGATAAGCATTTGTTGGTGTTTAGATCGATCTGGTAATTTCTTATTTTATGCGGAATGATTGGCGGCTGCATGGGGTAGCTACGTTTGCGTTTGATGTCGGTATTCAGTACTTTCGCCATGGCTGGAGGCATTGATTCGGTGTTAATTTCATGGCTTTTGCGTAAGGTGGCCGTGCCGTCATTTGCCAGGGCGATGGTTGCCACAAACAGAAATATTGTTAAGCCGGTTAATTGTTTTTGCATGACAAATTCCTTTTGAGTTGACGCTTGCTTTTACGCCTAAGCGAAAGCCTATACTTTAATGATTTTTATGGCGCACTTTTTATAATCGGTTTGTTTTGAAATCGGGTCTGTGGCATCAAGTGTGACTTTGTTAATTAATTGACTGGCATCAAACCAGGGTACAAACACAAGACCTTCAGGTGGCTTGTTGCGGCCGCGGGTTTCAACCCGAGTCAGGATTTCTCCCCGGCGGGAAACTATTTTGACAGCGTCTCCACGGCGCAAGCTTCGCTTTCGTGCATCGTAAGGGTTCATGAAAACCACGGCATCGGGAAACGCCTTGTACAACTCAGGAACGCGTTGTGTCATTGAGCCCGAATGCCAGTGCTCCAGCACGCGGCCTGTTGAAAGCCATAAATCAAATTCTTCATCCGGTGACTCTGCAGGTGGTTCGTAAGGCAGGGCGTAAATGATTGCCCGGCCATCCTTCTTGCCGTAAAATTCAAAGCCTTTGCCTTTGGCTACATAAGGGTCACTGCCCTCACGGTAGCGCCATAAAGTTTCTTTTCCGTTAACCACGGGCCAGCGTAAGCCGCGAGTCTGATGGTAGGTGTCAAAGTCGGCCAGGTCGTGGGCTTTACCTCGGCCAAAGCTGGCATACTCTTCAAACAGTCCTTTTTGAACGTAATAACCGCATTCTTCTGCCTCGCTGTTGATATTATTCTCTGCAATATCTGACAACGGATATCTGTCCACCTGGCCATTTTCAAATATCACCTGGTATAAGGTTTTACCTTTGTATTCGGGGTTTTTATTTAAAATGTCTTGTGGCCATACCTCGTCGGTTTTAAAACGTTTTGAAAACTCCATGAGTTGCCAGAGGTCTGATTTTGACTCGCCGGGAGATTCCACCATCTGGTGCCAGAACTGGGTGCGTCGTTCGGCGTTGCCGTAGGCGCCTTCTTTTTCGACCCACATGGCAGAGGGCAAAATCAGGTCGGCGGCCTGCGCGGTTACCGTGGGGTAGGCATCGGATACGACAATAAAGTTCTTTGGATTACGATAGCCGGGTAGGGTTTCCTCATTGATGTTGGCGCCTGCCTGCATATTGTTATTGACTTGCACCCAATAAGCATTGATTTCACTATCTTTTAATTTTCTATTTTGCAATACTGCATGAGCGCCCTTCCAACTGGGTATAACGCCTTCAGGTAGCTTCCATATTTTCTCGGCAAAGGCGCGATGTTTGGGATTGTTGACAACCAGGTCAGCGGGCAGGCGATGTGAAAATGTCCCGACTTCCCGCGCTGTACCACAAGCTGATGGCTGGCCGGTCAACGAAAACGGACTGTTACCGGGTTCAGAAATTTTACCAGTTAAGAGGTGTATGTTATAGATGAGATTGTTGGCCCAGACACCTCGGGTGTGTTGATTAATACCCATTGTCCAGAGTGACATGACTTTGGTATTTGGGTCGGCATAAAGTTCGGCAAGTTGTTTCAGCTTTGATTTAGAAACGCCCGACAGCTCTGAAACATAATCGGCATTGTAAGTTTCAACAAACCTGGCGAATTCGGCAAAATCTACTTGTACTGAACCCCCGGCCTTGTCTTTGTTTTTTGCTTTTTTCTGTAACGGGTTCTCGGCGCGTAGGCCGTAACCGATATCGGTATTACCGAGACGAAAGTTGACGTGCTTATTAACAAAATCCTGGTTCACTTTATTATTTTGAATAATGTAGTTTGCAATATAGTTCAATATGGCTAAATCGGTTTGCGGCGTAAAAATGATTGGCATGTCGGCCAGTTCAAACGAGCGGTGCTCGAAGGTCGATAACACCGAGACCTTAACGTGTGGGTTACTCAAACGGCGGTCGGTTAACCTGGTCCATAAAATGGGATGCATTTCCGCCATGTTTGAGCCCCAAAGCACAAAGGCGTCGGCATATTCAAAATCATCATAGCAGCCCATGGGTTCGTCAATTCCGAATGCGCGCATAAAGCCACCAACCGCCGACGCCATACAGTGACGGGCATTGGGGTCAATGTTGTTGGAGCGAAAGCCTGCCTTCATTAATTTTAGACTGGCGTAGCCTTCCCAAATTGTCCACTGGCCCGAGCCGAACATGCCAATTCCTTGTGGGCCTTTTTCTTTTAAAACGGCTTTAAATTTTTCCTCCATGACGTCAAAGGCTTCCTCCCAGGAAACTTCGGTGAACTCCCCATTTTTATCGTATTTTCCATTGCGTTTACGCAGCAGTGGTTTTGTCAATCGATCTTTTCCGTACAAAATCTTCGATAGAAAATAGCCTTTAACGCAATTCAAACCTTTATTAACCGGCGCCTTAATATCGCCATGGGTGGCAACAACTCGTCCATTTTTCGTCGCAACGTTGACACCGCAGCCAGTACCACAAAATCGGCAGGGGGCTTTTTGCCATTTTAACTGTGTGTCAGCGGCGTCAGTGATGAGGTTTGTTGCAGCGGTGGGTAATGATATACCTGCTGCGGCAGCGGCGGTGGAGATAGCGTTCAGTTTAACGAAATTCCGGCGAGATAATTTCATGTGAGTGGCCTTATTGGTTAGCAGTCTAGCTCGTGGTACACCATTGTTGTCGTTATGACGCCTCTGAGGGCATTAATGTGATCAATGATGTTGAGTATTTCTTGTTCTGTTTCGGTTTCTAATAGCGCAATAATTTTTCCTGAAACGTCGTGAGCTGCAATTTCGACATTTGTGATTGTTGCGGTGTTAGCCATGACGGCTTTTAATTTTTCCGGAAGACAGTGAATGACTAAGCTGGAGATATGGATGCTTGTGAAGTCATGACTCATTGCTGCTTCCCCAAGTTGTGTTTGATTTATGCCTTGAAACTATTTCTATTGCAAAAACCGGACACGGTGCAACACAAAAACCGCAACCGGTACATTTTTCTACGATGATTTCGGGTGTGGATGTTGTGCCGGGTTGCAGCGTGAATTTAATAGCGGTGGATGGGCAGCTGTCCTGGCAACTACGGCACGATACCTGTTGATATGGCAGGCAGGTATTTGCTACCTGCGCAACCAGCTGCCAGGGTTTGTGGTCTGAAGGAGAGTTAAATAAACGTTGACTACAAGCCTTGGCGCATTCGCCACAAAGTGGGCAACCACCTGCTTTAAAATTGACAGCAGGATATTTTCCGTTCCCTATGTGGATAATTTGCTCAGGACATGCTTGAATGCAGTCATAACAGCGTGTGCAGTTTTCATAAAATGCGTCGATGGACTTTAACCAGGGGAGGCGAATGTCCTCGCTGCGAGAAGATAATTTACCGCGAAACAGATTTCTGCGTTGCATGTCCATTGATCGGATCCACCAATCAGATTAAATCAGCATTTGAATACGTTAGGACTAGCGGCTAAAGCGTTAGCATTAGGGTAGCTCTGATTAATTTATAAATTTGGGTATTTTAATCTTAAGTGTATACCCAGAAATTGAAATTGCTAGGGCACCTCTGAATAATTCCCTAGCGAGCGATAACGGCGTTAAAAACACGCTCAAAATGCTCATTTATTACATATAAACTCCGCTTTTTCGATTGTTTTTGCCTTGCTCTCATCTCACCAGGAAATTATTCAGAGGTACCCTAGTAACCGACTATGTATTAATTAACATTGAGTAAACCACTGGCTCTGCCGGTGGACTATAAAAGTTTGACAGTTCCGGGAATCACTAAAAATCTCATATTGTTTGGATACCAAAATATAGAAAAAAGAATTTTTATTATGGATTGCGAAATTATGTTGGTTCCTTGCTAAGGAATCTGGCAAATTAAAAAGAGTGGAAATTGAGGAAGGGCATTTAAGATCAGATCATGTTCATATTTTAACATCCATTCCGCCAAAGATATTTAGTTGCCTTATAAAAGGGAAAAGTACTATCTAACATAATCAGAGGCTCCCTAGAAATTATATGGGGTGAAGAAAAATTTTACTGGTCAAAACATGATGTCTAAAATATTTCATCAGCATCTCGATAGTTGGCTGGCGGAAAACGCAGTCGCTGTAGTGCATCTGAATGGAAGAGTAAGGGTTTTGTGCCGCTACGCGGCGTTTGTTTGAAAGAAAGTCGTATATGGTTCCCTCCTTTCCTTTTTTTGATGTTGATGGAATGTTTCATATATCCCATCATGGCACAATTTGACGCCGGTTTTAAAGGGGGGGATGCCTGTGCCGGCCGAAGTCCCGGGGGCATAGTGCGGATATATTCAGTCCTATCTCAGAAAGCGGCGAATTCCCGCTCATAGCGAGCGAGGAACCGCCGCAATCGGGCAAGAGCCGAACGGTCACAAGCTGCCTTTGGTGAATCCCGTCATTTTGAGTAAATTGGTAAAACATCAAATATTGCACTGATCGTTCGGTTCGGTGGTGAAATACTCAGGCTCGGGGTTTGCGGCGGAGCCAAGCAAGTCCCGCAGCCAGGATCAGGAAGCCTTCCAGAGGCCCGAAGGCCAGCAAACCTCCGCCGCGAGACCCGCCAGATCCACCAGACCTGCCAGTTCCACCAGTGTTGTCACCGGGCTCAGTAGAAGCTCCTTGGGCACTACCGCTCAGGCGCAGGGCTACCCAGCTGCCGCCGGTCGTGTTGGCGAAGTCCAGGATGGCCTCATGTGCACCGGCGCTGGCGGGCTGGTAGCGGACGGTGACGGTGCATCTGTCACCATCGTTGAGGGTTCGGCCGCTACAGGTGTCCGTGTCGACCGAGTAGGGGCCCGCGGTGCCCAGCGTGATCTGGCCGAGTTGGAGACCATCGATGCGCGAGCGGGCGGTGACGGTGCGCTGCTCACTGTTGCCCACATCCACGGGACCGAAATCCAGGCCGTCACCCAGGTAGTCGATGGCGGCGATGTCGCTGCCGCTGTAGGTGAGGAGCACGGGGGTGGCACGCACGGTGATGTCGGGGCTGGTGATGCGCGAACCATTGGGATCGTTGCTGAGCAGGTGCAGCCGGCCCTGGAAGGTGACCGTGTCGGTGGTACTGTTCGTTACATTTACGTAGAGAGTGCAGCTGGCTCCGGGGCTGAGGAGAAATGGAAAGGTGCTGTTTCTGTTGTAGTTGAAGCAGCGGTTGTCCCCAACGTTGTAGTAGCTCCATTGTGCACCTAGGCCATTGTCTTCGAATGCACCCTTGTACACAGTGAGAGAGATGTTGCTATTG
>Ga0256830_1000462_pt1 | contig 32897 bp, 56 predicted proteins | sample 128326metaG_FD_190537 | JGI IMG/M metagenome (GOLD analysis project Ga0256830, IMG submission 190537) | Hydrothermal vent microbial communities from Lau Basin, Pacific Ocean - 128-326 | ecosystem: Environmental > Aquatic > Marine > Hydrothermal vents | place: Pacific Ocean: Lau Basin | collected...
ATCCCAGGACCCTTTTTAGCATTTTGTCTCCCATCTCTATCTACCTCCTTTTTTTGCTTTCTACCTACTTAGTTAGACAGAGAAAACAAGAAAAAGTTCCGTTATTTTTGTGGAAGAGGATGTTTGTTGGTAATTATTACACAAGTTGAGAGAAAATTTGAACGCAAATGAGAGTAAATTTCTCTCAGGTTGTGTGCGAATTTTTTGGTTTTGTGGATAGGTTGTGGATAACTTTGGGGCGTTTTGGGACATTTTAGGCTCTGGTTTTTACTCCTGTTTTTGCGTTGTTTCCCCCGATGAGCGTGAGAAAAGAGAGGTTTGTTATGTCGGTGGGGCTGGGGAGGGGGAAGGGGATGGCTATTCCCCCCACTTCTAAGAATTTTCGTAATAGTTCGCTGCAGAACCACCTGCCGGGGTGCTGGAGACGTTTTTCCCGGAAGAGGTAGCCTATGAGGCCAAGGTAGTCGTAGCGGGTGCCGTAGGGGCCGGCGGGGGGCGGTTGTAATGCCCAGTGCCAGGCTTTTTCTTCATTAAAATATCTCTGGGCTTCTTCGCTGAGTTCGTAGATGTGGAAGGTGTCCCGGTAGTCTATGGGGTTGAGCCGGATGCCGGTGAAGCGGGCGTCAAAGATGAGTTCGTGGTTGTAGGCTATGCCGATATGGCGATAGATGCCTGACCAGTAGGCTATCTGGCGCTGATACCACCTCTCGCGGGGGAGGTAGGCGAGGATCTGGTTTCGTTTTACTATCATTTCATGTAGCCTTTTTTGAAGTTGCCTTTGTTCTCCCCGGTTTTGCGTGCCTGGTTGATGGTTTTGAGCCTGTATTTCCGGCTGAGGGTGTCCCACCTGGCTTCAAAGCCGTTGGAAAGGTCTATGAAGGTGGTGGCGATGCGGTTGAGGGGTTTGCGCCATTTTTCTTCTCTCCGGGAGAGGTAGAAGAGTACCTGGGCAAGAGCTGCGCCGAGTCCCTGGGTTTTGTTGCGGTTGAGTAAGCTGGTGAGGATGCCTATGCCCAGGCTGAGTAGGCCGATGATCTGGGGAAGGTTTTTTAATATCTCCATTTTTCCTCCTTTCTAAATTTCTAAACTGCGCTCAGGGTTAAGGTGTAGATTATCATTGCATCCTGTTCATCTGTTTTCGTCCACGGATTTGTAAACAAGCACCGGGCAAAGAGGTTAGGGTCCCACGCAGCATAGAAGGATATGTATATCCCTGCCTCGCTGATAACCAGGTCGTTCCCGGAAGAGTAGGCTATGTATCCAAGGAAGTCAACAACCGCTGTGCCAGTGCCCTCTACGGCAGAAAATGAATCATTTTCATAGACTGTAGAGCCCTTGAGGTCTTCATCGCCAAGGATGGGAGTATCAGTCCCATTTCCGTATTTTATTTTTTCAAGAACTTGCGGGTTTCCTCCAGACTCATTGGCAGCCGCAAGCACGTTGCCCAGGAATGTGCGGCCAATGTTGGTGATAAGGTTATGTTCTTTTGCTACCTGCTTACACTTTCCTGCTTTTATTTCCTTGTAGAACTCCATGATTTCCTGCGGGGTTAGCTTCCTGCCGGGTGACTTGCGGATGTAGGCGGCAAATTCGCCGTGTGGGCGGATTTTTATAGGGATTATGTTTTTCATTCTCATACCTCCGTTACGGTTATTTTTAGGTAGATATTTTGATGCCAGGTGGTTGTTCCGGCCGCCAGGGGCGCATTTTGCAAGCCTTCTGCAATTACTTCTTTATCATCCAGGCCAGTGGGGGAGTATATTTTCATGGTTTCTATATCGGATTGGTAGCCGCCTGTGATTTGCCAGGCAAAAGTACATTTACCTTTACCCATGAAATGTGTGGGAGTACCAGCTTCAAAGTACACAGTCCCACCGGAGCGAATCAGACGCATCGCCCTAATTTCCCACTCCCCTTCTCCTCCCACGCTTATCCCGCTTATCCGGGAGAGGATTTGCTTGAGTCCGGTATCATTTATCATCTCTTAATCCTCCTAATACGAAATTCTTATTTTTACCCAGTCATAATCGCTTGGAAGCGGGTCAGGCGGGTTGGCGCAGTCGTACAGGGTGCGTGCAGCAACGGTGAGGTTGCCGCCGTCGGCAAGGTCAACATCACTGGCATTTTGCAGGGTAAGAGGGGAAAAATTTATTTCTGCATGGTATTGGTCGGGGATTTTCCCTTTCCAGTCCACCCAGCCATCTCCCACTACCGCTGAGACGGGGATTTTTACGGCAGTGGTGCCGGTTTTGCCTACTGTCCCGTCACAGTAGTAGTAGGTGTAGGAGATTTCGGCGAAGTGGTGGGGCGTCCAGGCCTCTTCTCCCCCCACTTTTATGCCTGCCAGGCGGGAGAGGATTTGCTTGAGTCCGGTATTAGTCATTCCCATTTTATTCTCTCCAGGTGGCAGAGGAGGTGCTGAAACTCTGCGAATCGCCTATGGTTTTTACTACCTCGGCAGGATTCCACCCTGCATTATCCGAAAGCTGCATGGCACTGCTCAGGGCAGAGGGGCCGTAGGTGTCAACGAGTTTGTTGATTGCATCCCGTAGCTCGTTTATATCGTCCAGCCAGATTTCTTTTGTAGTTTTGGCGGTGCTTCCGGGCGGGTCCTCTATGGTGGTCTGGCCTTTGCTGTTCCAATTGGTATTCACGGGGTTTTTCAGGGCACCGTTGAACCAGGTCGCGGTATTCTCTATTGCCTGTCTCAGTTGGAGCAGTCTTTCGTATATCACGTCTCTTGCCCGGTAGCTCCAGGCAATCTGGGTGAGCCCGTGCTGGGAGCGGATGCAGTTGAGGATGTCTTCTATGTTACGAAAGTGCTCATCAAGCACCCCGTTTACCACTTCCAGGGGTGGTGCGGAGTGCTCGTCTGTGGCTACGTATTTTATGCCGCTGAGGGGGGAAAGGGTATGTATGCCAAGGATGTAGTCTATGCAGTTGAGCGCCTCCTCAAAGGCAATCTTCCACCCGGCATAATCGGAAAACTGCGCCCGGGAATCTATGTTTTTAGTTATATCCGCCATCAGGATGCTATCCCTCCGAGTTGTATTCTTGAGAGAGAGGTTTCTATTGAGCTGACTTTCTGGGCATTTTTCTGCACGCTTTGCTGGAGCTGTTGAATATAGTTTTTGAGGTCTTCCAGGAGTTGTATGCTTTTTTCATCGCCTTTGATACTGCCGCTGAGAAGGTTTTTGAGCGTGGCAAAGGTTTCTTTTTCGCTTTGATTCCTTTTGTCTATTTTACTCATTGCTTCTTTCAGGGTCTCATCCAGTACTAATGGCTTAAATTCCTTCGGTGCTTGCCAGGGTGTCCATCCCTGGGGGTGCTGGTAGCCAGCCATGAATTTGCTGTAGAGTTGATAGGCTTCCCGGTATTTTGCCGAGTATTGCCCGTATTGACGCAGCCACTGGGTCATCTGGGTGCGGAGTATTCCTATGCTTTTTTGTATCTCCTGCTGGCTCCACCATCTGCCGGAAAATTTTATGAAAGGTCCTTTGGGCTTTTCCGCAAACATCATTTTGAGGAGCTCGTAGTTGAGGGTCTGGATTTTTTCTTTTGCTTTGTCGGCGGATTTGCCAATTTTATCTATTGCGGAACTGGTTTTTTTTGCACCTTGAGCGCCTTTTTCCAGGTAGTCGCTGAAGTTGGTTTTTTGGAGTTCTTCCTGTAGAGATTGAAGTACACCTCTTATCCCTGAAATTGTTTCTTTTACCGCTTTTGAAGCATCACTTTCTTGTTGTCTGAGCCAATCTGCATATTCTGTCATCCCTCGTAAGCCGCCAAAAAATGCTTTTGCCTTGGGATGACGATTCAAGGAGTCCTTTAGTTTACCCATCATATCTAACCAGAGCTCCTCCGCTTTTTTAAGTGCAATAATTCCTGCTATTCCACGTGTGCCCCAGAAGGCGGCAGCTATAATGCCTAACCCCATCGTTTTTTCATCTATAAGCGTCAGGAGCTCTCCTGCACCAGCGGTAAATTTATCCATTAACTTTAAACTTCGCAATGTGATTTCTTTTATCCCCTCAAATACCTCTTTTTCATGCCCTTTCATTCTTTTGGCTATCTTTGCGAGGGCATCGTCAAATGCCTGGACAATAGGCTCTAAGTTGGGAATTACCACTTCGCCAACGGTCACCCAGAGCCCCTTCCAGCGCCGTTTCAGCTTGGTCACCTGGTCATCCAGCTCTTTTGCTCTCTTGACAAATTCATCAAATCCCTTGCCTGCTATACCCAGGTCTTCGGCTTCTTTCATTAACCTGTTTATTTCCTGCCGGCTGAGACGGAGGAAGTCAATAAGTTTCAGCGCAGCTCTTCCTCCCAGGGTGGAGAGCACGGCGGCAAGTTTTTCGGAGGTAAGAGTCCCTTTATGCATTGCTGCCTGCATCTCAAAGAGTACTTCTATACTGGACTTCATGGAGCCGTCGGCTTTGGTGACGGAGATGCCGAGCTCGTCAAAGTAGCGCTTGTAGGTATCCATGCCCCTGGCAGCATAATCCATGTAGCGTGTCATGCTGAGAAGCACCCGGGTGAGTGCCTCAAAGTCGCCGTGCTCCTGCTCCACTGCATAGCGCAGCTTGGCAATTTGTGAGGCAGTGAGCCCGGTCTGCTTGGCGGCTTTGTCCATTGCCACGCCATAGGCAAGGGCGCTTTTGATGTTTTTGTCAAGGAAATAGCCTAAGCCGACCGCCGCTCCTATCCCCACTATGGACATTTTACGGAGTCTTTTCCACATCTGGCCGAATGAGGCCTCCACTCTTTTGGCAAATCTTTTGATATTCCGCTCAGCTTTTTCCACGCCCGGCTTGCTCTGGTCGTAAGTCTTAATCAGGATATCAATTTCTCTATCGGTCATACTTGACAACCTCCTATGAGGGTGCTATAAAAAGGTATGTTCAGGAGAAAACCGCTTGAAGAGAGAGATGCTTTTCCCGAGATTACCAGGTGGGCTGAACGAGCAAGCAGGATAAATGAAACACCCGAGAAAGAGGAAAGCAGTTGGGAAATAATAGGGAGATGGCTTCCTAAGGTATTTTTACGGATAATAGGCCTTTTTCTTGCGTTGATTGGGATATCAACTTTTATTTTTATTCCTTTTCTTAGTTTACTGATGTTAGGTATAGCAGTAATAATCTTTGTTATCGCCGGATAATTCATCTTTCCTCCGCTAAGAAGCAGTAAAATGCTTCAATATTCCGCCAGGGCTCCTTCGCTACCTCGGAGGGAAGTTTGCCCAGGCTCAGGCAGACATCAAATATCATTTTTCCCCTAAGCACGCTTTCTTCTACCTTAAACCCTTTTTTCATCTTCCTTATTCCTTTGATTTTTTTTTAGTCTCTTCGTCCAAATAGCTTAATTTATCTATCTCCTCAACGAGCTTATCTCTCACCGTGATTGTAAGCCTCTTTATATTCTCCTCATTCAGCGGTTCCGGAGCAGACCAGGAAACCAGGGCAAGTTTTATCTTGGCAGTTCTCACCCTGGCAAAGTTGGGCTTGTAGCTTCTTTTTATGCCGTCATCAACGAACTCACCCATCTGCTCTTCAAGCATTTCTATTTCTTCTCCTAAAAGCGGCTTGATGGTAAATTCCACACCTTCAATTTTTACCTTTTTAAAGTTTCCACTCTCCACAAATATTCCCATTTTTTCACCTCCTCAGGTTGCGGGTTTGTAAATGGCGACCGCTTTCCAGGCACCCGGCCTGGAGGGGTCGTTCAAGGGGTCACTTTCATTCGGGTCCCAGGCCAGCACCAGGTTGAGCGAGCTTTGCCTGGGCGGGTTGGCCAGGTCGGTTATGATTGTGTTTGGGTAGTTTGTTTCATCTGGCGAGTGCACTACTAAAAATGCACGCGAAAGGTTCTGCAGGGAGGCGTTGTCAAGCTCTTCCCGGTCAGCTTTTTTGCGGTGGAAGGAAAAGGCCAGGGTGGTCTGTTCTATTGCGTTGTCTATGCGCCGCCGTGCTTCTTTGATTTGCCGGTCCTGGTTGCGAAGGGAGAGCATCATTTCGTAGAAGAGGTTGTCTTCGCTCATCACTTCCACCAGGGCGGTGTTTTCAGAGAAGTTGTATTCAACCGACATGACTAAGAGCAGCCGCGGCAGGAGGGCGTCTCCCTTGGAGTTACGGATGCGGAGTTTTTTGCCGGGGCGGATGGCTATGTCCTGGCTTCTTTCCTTGGTGTCGATGGTGATGGTGCCTTTGAGGTTCAAATTTTTGTGACGTTCAACGTAGTTCCTGAGCCATTTTTTTGCTTCTGCGGTGTCATCCCTCACTACCTGGCCGTTTTTGATTACCTGTCTCAGGCCGTAGCCCTGGAACGGGGCGGGCTCTGCGGTATAGCCTGCGCTGACGGCCTCGCCGTCCTGGGCAGAGTATTCGTAGGTGAATTTTTTGCCCTTGTAGGTGTAGGTGCCGGTGAGGGGCTCTTTTGGCAGAACTCCGTATTCCCAGGTAATGCCGGTCTGGAAGTTGATGGAGGTGATTCTCCGCCTGACCGGGTACCAGATTTCGCCGTTTTCGTAGTCTATGTAGGAAGGCGGGCATTCGTAGCCGTCGGCATCTATGATTTTGGGGCCGTCGTTGGAAAGCGTGCCGTCCTGGTTGGCAAGGTAGTTGAGCCAGGCCTGGTGTGAGCCTTTCCAGACGCGGTACACGCGGCCGTAAGTAGAGGGGTTTTGCTGGGCGAGTTCAGGCGTCCAGGTGGCTTCCAGGTTGGCGTCCCAGGCTCTTTGTAGGGTTTCTTCTACCTCATAGACTACCTCCTCCCCCAACAGCACGGCGCGGGTGTAGACTCCTTCAAGGGAGTAGTTGAGACCCTGGCGCAGGATGTTGTACTGATCCTTGATGGTTTGCCCTTCTTCACCCAGGTAGGTGTCTATTATTTCGCCGGAATCAAGCTTCTGGAAGGTGAGCTCTTTCGTGGATTGGTTGATGTAGGCCACTACGTCCTGCTGGAATTTCAAGAGGTCCAGGAGCACATCAGCGATGAATGCTCCCTCGTAGCGCAGGTATGGCGGCTTGACGTCCAGGAGGTCTGCACCCACGATGCCGCTGATGACATCTGAGGGGATGATGCCGGAGTTAAATATTTCCTGGATGATTTCGCCGCAAGTTTTCACCTGGGTGTTTTTGTCCCGGTTGTTCCATTCTACCTGGTAGGAGTTGTTGAGCTTGAGGATGTGCGTGTTGAGGTATTCCCAGGCATCCACGGCCTGGCGGTCTATTTCTTCTGCTTCCAGGTTTGCTACCTGGGATTTCAGCCGCCCCTGGAAGAGGGTCTCTCCCAGCCAGGTGAGTTTTACCGGGGTCCAGGGGTAGTATGCGGACTCAATCTCCTTGTCTTCTGTCCAGCGCAGCACCGTGGGCTGGTTGAGCGCAAGCCTGAGGCGCAGGTTGCGCTGGGAAAGCCCGTCTAAAATTATCTCGCTCATTGTGAAGGCCCCTGGATTAGAATTAAACTGCCACTGATTTTCCTGGTTTCCTTGCCGTCGGCTTTATCCTGGCAGGAGAGGAGCACCTGGAGAATGAGATGTTCCTTGCCTCTGAGAACTTCTTTGATTGTTTCTCCTCCTCCCTGGGTGTTTTCTAATCCTGTAAGAATATCCTGAAGTGTAAGTGTTGCATTCAAGCTCGCAAATTCTTTTCCCTGGAGCGTCTCCTGTACAAGCAGAAATATTTTCCCCTGCTCCATGCCGGAAGCTTTATCAAAAACAAGGAGACCTATTCTCCCCTCCTCCTGCCCGCGTGCTATCTCTGTCACCTTCAAATCTGCCTGTGATAGCACCTCCGAAGCTCCCCTCCCCGCATCTGCAATCAGCAGCGAAATCCCGGCGGATTCCCATCCACGGAGCGTTTCTGATATAAGTTTTTCAACAGGGAGATAGGGGTAATACGCCGGGATAGGGAAAAAGCGACTATAACCCAGCATAATGAATCCTCCTGATTTCTTCTGCGGAAAGGGCACGGTTGTAAAGGCGAATTTCTGCCATACTCCCTGCAAAATAGTCGTATGAATACCCCACAAAGAAATGTGTCTTTGCCGCAGGCAGACTGGATGTGCTTGTGCTTGCCACGTTGACTTCTTGCCCGTCAGCGTACATCTTGGCATTGTTGATGTCGTATTGACCGTTGCCTGTGACTACAAAAGCCACCTGGTGCCAGGCGCCGTCTCTGATATCCGGAGTAGTCGAGAAATATCGATAGTTATCGCTGCCAAGATATAAGAGATGTCCAGTTGTAGTGTAATCAAAAATTATCCCGGGATACCGTGTAGTGCCAAAATCAGCCCAGCCGCAGAGTGCATTACGAGTTGTGCTTGTAGTTTTCATCCACGCCACGATGGTGAACGCATCTACAAGTACAGATGTATTATTCCCGCAATCCAGGTAATCATCCACGCCGTCAAAGCTCAATGCCCAGCCTCTGCCGCCTCTTCCCCGGGCCCAGGTGGCGCCGTTGATGATGCCGTGGTTATGGTAGGGGGAGTAGTCAATGAGTTTGCCCTGGTGCCGGTGGTCAAAGGTAAGATAGAGCACCAGCCCGCGCGGGATGACTACCGGGCGGGGCATGGGACGGGCAAAACTCCTCATATCAGCTCCTCCCTGCTGCATGGCTGGGAAGGGGTGCCGTGGCGGTGGACATGGTAGCAGGCTTTCTTTCTGGCGGATTTTAGCAGTGCAATCAGCTCGGTCTTGCGCTGTTTGGCTTCCCTCTTGCTGGATACCTTGACCCGGATGATTTCCGGCAGGCTGAATGCGTCTGCCTCGATGCTTTCTATCTCCAGGTATCTTTCTATTTTTGCCATTTTTCGTCCTTAGAACGAGGTTATTATCATTGCAACCCATACATCAACGGAGTAGGAGGGGTCGTTGTTTATCACTTTTACCTTGATGTATTTTGCCTCCATTGCCACCGGGATGGATATCTGCTTTGTGGTGCTGGCGGCAGTGATGAGACCGGCGGTGTGTAGTGGTTCAGAATCAAAATTCGTCCCGTCCGGGGAGGAGAATATCTCAAGGGTAACTTCCTTGTCGGCGGTCACCGTGGCCGGGAAGGTGACGTTGAGAGTGAGCAGAATTCCCGCGGCGTTGGAGACATCCTGCGATGTGCTCTCGCTTGAGCCACCGGCGGCGATGGTGGTCTTGGCAGATGCTGTCCCTATCAGGTCTGTTTTAGTTTTTGCCCATGCCATTTTTCCCTCCTACTGCAATATTATTTCCACCGTGAGCGTCCAGGTTGTGCCGGATGCTTTCGTGCCCAGGTTCTGCACTTTTCGGTTTAAATTGGTGGCGGTATCATCTGCGCCGTTTACTACTGTAAATTCGTTCCAGGTGAAGTTCGCCTCGGTTCCGCCGAAGGTGGAGCGGAATACTGCCTTCTGGCTGGAGCCGTAGGTGGGGTAGCCTGAATCCATTGCTTTGAAGGCCTTGTTTGTGCCGGCAAGCCCCGTCTCTGTGGGGCTGGTTTTGCTGCCTGCACCGCTGCCGCCGGTTTCTGCGTAGAGGTTTTCAAGGGTGAGAGATGTGTCGCTTTCTACGCTTTTTACCCGGTACAGCACCCCGTCTGCGTCCAGCTGTATCTCGTCGCCGGCGGCAATTTCAGTGCTGAAGGCAGTGCTTGAGCCGGTGACAGTGGCAGAGCCGTTGGTGAAGGTGAGCGTGCCGGTGAGAGAGGTGAGGCCGCCGTCGCCTACGCCTATCCTGGCATTTGCATTATCAAAAGGTGTTCCTGCCCCGCCGCAGACAAGCGTCCAGATGAGGTCAATTCCCTCGTTGAGAAGCAGGTTTTCAAAGAAAACTACTTTTTCGTATGGTACTACCCCTTTTTCCCGTATTTCATCGTATCCCCTGAAGTTGCCCTGGTACTTCTCCACCAGCCATTTTATCCGCATGTGGCCGGATTCCCGGGGCCCGGATTGCCGCGGTTGCAAAATTTTCATATTCTCACCTCCTATAATGAACCGATAAAAACCACCCTGAACCTCCCCAGCCCGGAAGGAGAGTTGATTTCCTCCGGGTCAAGGGAAGCAGGAATAACATCAGTGTAATTTACCCCGTCAACTGCCAGTGTCCCCTTTTTCCCCCCGTCTGCCTCTATTCTCACTCCCAGGGCGCGGGGGATGTTTTTCACCCGGTAGCGGCCTATCTGGAGCGAAGAGGCAAGGGTATCGTAGTAGGAGCGGAGATCCTTGTGGTCGGCTTTTTGCACCTCGGCCAGGACGGTATAGGTCTTCTGCCCGGATTCTACTTTCTGCGTCATGGTGCCGTAGTCCCCGATCTCAATCGCGCTCCCGCCGGAGGGAGTAAAGGTAATGTTTGACGCCATTTTCCCTGCCTAATTTTTTATATTCTCTATCCGTGCGCCGGCGCGGGAGAGGGCATCGCTTATAGTCTTTATATTTGCCTCACTCACCGCACCTTTCATCAGTACTGCCACCGCGTAGTGTCCCTCTGAGACCGGCACTACCCAGAGCGCACCCAGCTCACCTTTTTTAATGCTTATCCGGTTGGTGCTTCTCTTCCGGTCCTGGGTGGCAAATACCGCCCGTATGGCGGTAACTGCTACATATCCCTGCGCCCCTATTGCCTTCGCCACCTCTGTGCCGAACCAGGCTTCCGTGCCTACTTTCAGGGCATCTGCCAGGCCGCTTCTCTGCACGTCTTTTGAAAAAACCACCACGTCCACCGTGGCCCCGTCCGGGAAGGAAGCAGACCAGATGGTCTGCCGGGTATCCTTGCACCCGGTGAGCACCGCTGCAGAAATGGCAACTACCAACATTAAGCTAATCAACCCTATCTTCTTCATTTTTCTCGCCTCCTTTCGTGGCTATTACGCCGTCCTTGAGGAATTCAGAGATATCCGATATATCTCCCTCATCCATCCTCTTTTTCTCCTCTATCAGCGAATTTACCGCCTCAAACCATACCCTAAACCTATCTAACAACTTCATCATGCATAGGGGAAGGAGATCTTCAGCTCATCATCCCCGGAGCTCATGTAGAGCCGGAAGGGGATATCGTAAATCAGTATCCCTTCCCGTTCCCCGTAAGCCACTGATTCATACCTCACCTTCGGCGCAGTGATAATGCACTTGTTGCCCAGTGCAGAGCCGATTGTGATGGAAAGAGCGGCATCTGTGCCGGCTTTCCACTCGTTGATAAAGTTCTTCGTAGCCAGGCTCACCACCTCCGGGTTAAAAGACCCGTTCGGGGAGCGGTCGGTGATGGTAAACCCGGCCAGGGCATTTGCCGCGTTGAGGTCCCTGCGGGGTGAGATGGTATTGTTCAAAGCAATCTGCAACTGCTGAGCACTGATAGAATCCCCGCCCATCGTGAAAGAAGCACTCTGGCATACAGGCGGCTCCTCGCTCACGTAACTTGCCGTAGGTAAAGCCGCATCCACCGGGTCGTTCCAGAGCCCCTGGAAGGTGAAGGAAAGCACCCCGGGTGCTCCTGCCTCACTGGTAACATCCAGGCTGCCCCGCGCGCCGGTGAGCACATGCTTAACCCCATCCTTCCAGATGGTAAGAGTTACTGATTTACCGCCTGTGGTGGCCGGCTCGTAATCGTATGAGGTGGTTGTGTCAGTCTTGGCCATGAGGCAGGCCTGCAAAAGCCCGTCAATCTCAGAGCCGTTCCCCTTGATGCGCACCTTGAAGCTTGCCGACTGCCATTTCGCCCCGATAATGTGAGGCAACTTTGAAAGAGAGGCAACCTGCACATCCCTTTCCTCCACATCGCCCTCCGGCTTCACATCCACATCAAAAGCCAGCACATACTGGGAAACTGCCGCCTCCACGCCATATGTCGTCTCCAGCCCCCAGCCCACAACTGCTCGTTTTGCTAAAAAACTCATTCTTTCTCACCCCCTTTTTTCTCCTGCTTCTTTTTCTTCTCCTGCTTTTTCTCATGCTCCCTAATATCCACATACTTAATCTTCATTGCCATTACCTCCTATTCCCTCGTCTGATACCCCTGCCTGAATTTAAGCAACACCTCTATCTCTACCACTCGAATACTTCCCTTTTCCCATTCTTCCACCAGATACCTTGTGGCAGGGAATTCTATTGTTGAAACCTTCCCGTTCAGATTCAGGTTTCCTGCTAATGCCTTTTTTATGTCTGTCTCTATATCAAGAAGTCCCTTTTTGGAAGTGCCCACCATCTGCTGGTCCTCATAAGGAGGATATACTCTCATGAAGCCAAGCACTGATACCCTGAACTCTGTATCCGAAATTTCAGGATATATGTGCACTTTTTCGTTCTGTGCAACAGGTTCAATCACTATGCAGGGGTCGTAATGTGCAGACTCTTTTCGGAATCCTTCAAAGACTTTCTTAATATATGTTTTGAGCGTTGCATCGTTCTCTAAAACATTCTTTAACTCTTTCCAGACGCCTTGCACTTTGCTCACCTTATTGCCTCCTCAATAAATCTTTTAGTAACTCTCAAGATGTAGTCTTTGTCCTCATCTTGTATGAGGAGAAATGGCCGGGCAGGGATTTTTACTTTTCTGCCTCTTCCTGCTTTCCCACCGAACTGGTGAATTGCTGCGTAGATAACATTCGTGCCTATTCTTACCTCATCCTTGCCTGCGCGGTAGGTAATAGATTTCATGAGTCTCCCGGTATCTATGAGTGGCTTTCTCCCGCTTATTGCCCTGGCACCGTAGCGAGTTAGCGTTCCACCCCCCCACAAGCTCCTTTTTCGCATTGCCCAGGAAACCAGAGTAGAAGTTTTCAGTGGCTTCCATTTCTCAGGTCGTCCGCCCTGAATGAAGTTTTGTACTACACTTCTTTTCATGCGTTCTCCAAAGTCCTTCATGAGCGGAGAAAGGTCGCCTAATTTCTTCATTGCCCTGAGAAGCGCCTGCCGTACTTCTTCGTCTTCCACTTTGATTTCCAGGCTTACCATTCGTCTAATTCCTCCCGGGAAAATATTCTATCTGCGCTTTGAATTTGAGCAGTGGCACGTTCTGGGTTTTCCTCAGGGGAAGGCACCTCCCCCAGCGTTACTTTCCCTGCTGCCAGGAGCTGGAGAAACTTTATGGTTTTCTCATATTCGTCTTTCCTCGCATCAGGGACCTCTTCTCTCCTTACCTGCAGAGAGAAGATAGTAATTACCGCAACTGCTTTTTTTATTATCGCTGGGGGAGAAGTGAGGGGAACTGTGTAGCGAGCGCCGAGGTAGGCATCTACCATGCTTTCTGCATCTTCTATTGCCTGGGTTACTTTTGCAGTATCTATTTGCCCGGTATCTGCATCATCGGTGAGGTTTATGAGTTCTCTCTCCGAGATGTAGTCCAGGAGCTCTGTTTGTGTGAGATAGCTCATTTTTTACCTTTTTTACCTTTCCCTGCCTTCTCTTCAGAATGGCTATTTGCCTGTTTAGCCTCCTGAGTTTCCACCTCATCGGGTACTTCTTCTACTATGAGTAATGGTTCTGCCTTGAGCAGCTCAAGCTGCTTTTTGCTGAAAGCATTGCCCGCATATATTTTTGTCCCTTCATGCTGTACGCCCGCGCGCCAGAGGGGGCGTTTCCTTTTCACGGTTATTTTTATTGCCATAGTTTCACCTCCTTAATTGTCCAGGTGCCAGGGAGATGAAGATAATTCTTCATCTCCCGTTACCTGTTCTTTTTCTATTAAGCACCACCGGTTGAGCCGTAGGCTAATTGCCACAAACCGTATCCTGCGTTATCGCGGGAGTCTATTCCGTAGAGGTATTTCTTTCTCATGAATACATTTTCATCATCTGGTTTATTTTTTGCTACGAATTCCGGCTTTTTCCTTATCTGCACGATGAAGGGTCTGAGCGGCTTGGAGAGGTCCAGCAGGAACCAGTAGGTGGGATGTGCAGCCAGGTCAGGAAGAATAATCGGTTCTGCTGAGTTACGGTTGACATTTGTCTGCCCGTTTGCCAGCCTCTCTGCTTTGAGAATCTGCAGTGCAGTTTCCCTCAGCTGGGGAGGAATAACCAGGTGTGTGGGGGTAACTCCCAGGGGCTTACCATCCTCGCCTTTCAGGCTCATCATGGCAGCGTATGCGGAAGAGTAGCTTGTGCTGCTCAGTGCCAATGTGCCTTTGTTTGACTGAACAGAGCCATCTTTGAGCGGATGGTCTGTGTCGAAGAAGTACTGCCCATCGTAGCATTCCTGGGAGAAACCATTGACCAGGAGCTCCACAATCAGGTCGTCCGGATGCGTAGCACCCGCCTGTCCCATCTGCTGGAAGAGCGGCCTGTAGATGCCGATGCTGTCGTCTTCTATATCGTTTCTGTCTACCTCAATCGTGAGCTCGAAGTCGCGGTTCTTGATTGCCCATTCGTGTGCGGAAAGGTTTTGTATAACCCTTTCTCCCAGCCATTCTCGCATACGCGGCATTTGTCCCAGCCATTTGTAAACTTCTTCCTTCGTTGTAGAAGGGACTTCTGTAGCCAGGTCTTGCCAGAATGGTTTTGCGGAGTTAAAGGCGTCGTTGAATATGGTGCGGAAAGATTTGTAGATACCCGCTAAAACTTGTTGGTTTACTAACATCTGTTAATCACCTCCTTTTCTCATGTTTATCAGTCATTTAAGACGCCGCAGCCGTTTGTTTTTCGTAGTTCCGCCAGAAGCGAGACCACGGTGTTGCGGAGTGCAGTTACGTCTGCCCTGAGAGCGTTGTAGTCTGCTTTTATCTCGTTTATCAGGTCTGCTTCTTCCTGCCCGTAGGTGGCGTCTGCATTGGCAGTAGTGACATCAGTGGATGTCATCGCTGCAGGGTCAGCTACACTGGCAGAGCCCAGGGGATCATCAGCTCCATCCAGAACGATGGGCCCTGCTACTTTGCCCCAGGCACCCGTGGCTACCCAAACACCGTCTGAATCCACCTCTACGATGATGCCGGCATACACTTTGTTGGTGGAACCTGCAGCGTTGGTCACGGTCTGGTCATCAGCAACATAGCATTCCTGCCCAATGTTTGCCCTGCTGAAGCTGGCACCGTTTGCCCAGGCAAAGACCCCGCGTCTTACATCTACGTACTTGTCTCCGTTTGCACCGTTTGAGTTGTCTACCTGCTCTTCTGCTCTGCCTACCACTACCAAGCCTGCGGTATCGCTGGCAGGGACTGCGTAGCCAGAAGCGTTGCGGGCTACTTTTGCGCCTGCATAGATTTTCGTGCTGGCTGCCACTGGCAATCTTACGATTACCCCGTCACGCCGTTTGGTATCTCGATCTGCACTTAAAGCAGTCATCTTTATTCACCTCCTTCTTTCTGGTTGTGTTTCTTCCAGGTTTCCTCATCAATCCCCAGGAGCTTGTTTATGCGTACCTGTGTCTCATCCAGGGTCCCTTCTTTCTTTACCGTTGCTCTGCCGGAAACCTCGCCCAGGGGGACGATTACGGGTGCTTTCTCCACGAAAGCTTTGAACCCTGCCAGGTCTTTCAGGGCATATTCTTTAGCCCATTCCTCCTGTGCAGGAAGTATTTTCCCTTCCTGGATAGCCTGCGAAACCGCCTCTTCCACTTCTTTCATGGCCAGCTGCTTTTTGAGACCCTCGAACTCTTGCCTGGGTACATACCCGGAAGGATTCTTGAGCTCAATAACCTTTGCCTTGACGTCCTCTAAAGATGCTGATTCCTCAAGCTCCAGAAGGGAAAGCACCTCCTTGTGTGCTACGAAGGAGTCTGCTCTTTCTTTCAGAGCTATCAACTCCTCCACCTTTGCCATTACCTCATCCTCTTTTTCCACCGCAAGTTTTTCCATGAGTTTTTTTAACATCTCCTCTTCACCTCCTTTTCTTTTGTTTACAATTGGTTTTTGCCAGGTCAGAAACGGGGCATTCGTAAGAGCCACAGAATGTAAAACCGGACCTATCTTCTCACCCGTCTGAGGGTCGCGGCTGCTAAGAAGCAGTACGGGAGAAAGATAGCGATATTCACGCAGCAAAAGATATTTCTCTGCATTAGGTGTCCAGGACACTTTTCCATAGAGCCCATCTTCCCTGACTCCTAATTCTTTTATCCAGCCTGCCGCGGGTGCTGTATCACCGGAGAGAGTCTGGTGTTCGTAGTCTATTACCACGTCTTTTTTGAGTTTTTTGAAATTCTCCACTATTTTCTCTGCCATCTCGCGTGTGAATTCATACCTCCCCCTGGGGTGGGAGACTTCACCGAAGGGGTGTATCTGCACCTCCGGAGGAACGCCTGAAACTTCCTGCCCTTTCATTACCAGGAACTTAGATTCTTTCGCATCAATTTGCTCAAGCAACCTCCCTGCTGCTTCGAAGATATCCTGCTCATTCTGCTGTGCACTTCTCTGCCGTATGGCTGTGAGTGCAGACCGGTAAACCTTGCCTCCTTTCCCGAAGGGATACTTCCAGCGTGCTTTCGTTTCTTCGCTGGCGGAAGTGTCCTCTCCCAGAAAGTAGAGTGAGTAACGACTCCAGTCGGGTGGGTCGCCCAGTATCTGGTTTTCTTCTTCTGCAGAGATAGACCAGGAGGATTCCTTATCCACCTTCCCTGCTTTTATCAACGATACAGCATACTTATAGCCTTTCTGGTTAAGTTTTATTGCCATCATTCACCTCCCTTGACAAAACATTTTTTCTGAGTTAATATTCTTTTGATGCTGATGGTGCTGCCCTGGCAGCTTAACCTCAGCAGCGGTATGGATGCCAGGGTAAGTCCATGCCTTTTATCTGCCATAGAGCAATATCCCCTTTCTTTTATTCAAAAACTCTCTCCATCTTTTCTCTTTGATGGGATGGGAAGTTAAAATTACCCAGTGATTTATTTTCTTAGCCGCTACAAAATATCGTGGTTTTCCACTGAAAATTGCAAGATATTGCACCTGGTACCTGATACTGCCTGTCTTTTTGTCTCTATATTCATCAGCCCAGATTTCCCAGGGCTTTTCCACAGCCATACGAACATGTCGCAGAAATTGCACTCTCTCCTTTTCTCTCCCCATATAGTGTAGAATCGCTCCCTCGCTCAAACTTACCAGCTCTCCCCGCGGGTCTTTTACCAGGACTTCTCTTTTCCCCTCCGGGATACCCCAGACCTTTTTATAATATCCCAGGTCTTTGTTCCGGGGGACCATACCCGGAGCTTCCAGCGCAACCTCCTCAGGAGGAAACTCAGGCCTGCCGTAATCTTTCCAGGTTTTACCGCCAAGTATGGGGACGAATCTTTCCAGGTCTTTTTCAATTGCCTTCCGCACCAGGTCTCCGCTCATGCCTTTAGCGGGGTTGTAGCGGAAAGCAGGGTCAGGATGAATCTCGGGTAAATTTTTACGGATATTCAACCCCTCTTCCTTTACCTCGCCTTCAGATACTGTTACCACCTCGCACCTGCAGTTATAGCCATTCGGCGGATACCACTCGTCCCAGAAAGAATGCTCTGCCGGATATACCGCTCCGTTCATCTCCGCGTGCTCATCCCTGGTACGCTCATCCATGACTGCCACATACTGCCAGTAGGGACGCCGGGCTAAAACTTCCGCATCACTCATCTGCTCGTATCTTCCCGCCTGGTAGGAGGAGATAACATTTGTCCGGAATAGTGTTTCCAGCCTCCAGGGTTTTTTACCGAAGCCCAGGGCTTCTTTCATCTCTGGCAGGGAATTTTTGAATTCCTGGAAACTTTGTCCCTCCTGGAGCGCTTTTTGAATTTTTGTTTTCATCTCAGCCGCAATGGTACGGGTATGGGCAGAGAAGAAGGTAAAAGCCTTTGCCCTGGCTTCTTCCTGGAGTGCCCTGAATTCTTCTCGGCTCACCGGCATTTTCTTCCTGAAATATTCAATTGCTTCACTAAAAGGTAGCGGCGTATACTCAGGCATTTTCTTCCCTCACTTTTAATTTCCCGAAAAGTTTTCCTATGAAAATAGCCCGTGCCAGGTATTCCACTACTTCTTTGCCCTGCTCTTTCAAAACCTTCTCCTCAAATCCTTCCAGGTCACTAAAATCTTTTGCACTCTTCATCTTTTCTTCAAACAGCTTCCACAGTTTCTGGTAAGATCCCTCGCTTGCCTTAATACCACCATCTATCACCCCGTCGATTTCTTCAGGAAAGTTAACTTTTTTTTTAATGCAATTGCCTCTTCTGCCAAATCCTTCATTGCCACAACAGGCTCAAGAACTTCCTCTCCTTCTTCCGGCTCGGGTAAATCATATTTTTTGTAGAAGTAGCGAACAGGAATTTTTACTCCTATCCTGGCTAAAATTGCATCCCTCTCTGCCAGGGACTTTAAGTCCTCCGGAGGTTCATAATGAATCTTGAAGTGTGGATATACCTTTTGAGGACCAAAGTTAAAGTCTATTAACGGCTTAATAAGCTGTTTATCTATGGTGTTCTGGAGTGCTTTTGCATCTGCTTCTACCAGGTCTTCCCTGACGTTTTCATGGGTTTTGGAAGCGGCATAACTTCCCACATTCCCCACTTCCACGGTAAGCGTTTGCCCCAGGATTGCCTTGGAAATCTCCACGTTGCAAAACCCTGCCAGGGTCTCATACACATTTACGCTCGTTCCCTTAACTGCCTCTATGAAATCAATTATCATCGTATCCGGGATAATCCCTGCTGCATCTGTGCCAAGCTGGGTAATCGCCTGCATCAAAATTTTTTTGTCTTCCTTTGAAGCTCCTGGAGGATATTTCCCTACCCTGAGCGGCATACCAAAGATCTCTGCAAATGTTATCCAGTCTTTTATGTCAAAGTGTTTGAAGATGTACATCCAGGACACTATTCTCACCACCCCCCCACGTGCCAAAATGCCTGATTTGGCCTTGTAGGTATGGATGACGAATTTAGCCGGGGGGAGTTTTATCCCTTTAATAGGCTCATCTTCGGTGATTAAACGAAGCTGCAAGGTGTCATCAAAAGTAAAATTTTTCTGATGTACCCATTTCAGCTCACCTATCTGTACCTGTGAATTCTTTATTTCCCACATAATCTCTAAAACAGAAAACCCCTTCCCGATAGCATCCAGCATGTCCGTTAATGCAGACTGCCAGTTTTCTATGCCCCAGATAACTTCTTTAGCAAAATCTGCCATCTTCCTGTCCGCTCGTCTATCCCCCGCAGGCAGGATGTCCCAGGCTCTATTCGCCACGGCAAGTTTACGTGTCTGTAGACAGGAAAATATATGACAATCCTTCTCTTCAAGCTCCTCAAAGAGCTCCATCTGCCTGTAGATATCCCCTGCGTCAGCTTCTTTGAGTATGCGTGCCAATTTCCCCGGAGTAAGGCTTTCGGAGGGGTAGCTTCGCCAGGTGTCCCGAATAGTGGCAACTGCTATTTCTCTTAAATCCGGCTCCGGCTTCATCTTCATTTCACCCATTACCACACTCCCATCCCGTTGACTGCCATCCTGGAGACTCCTTCGTATTCATACGGCACCACCAGGTGAGGTGCTATATCCCGCGCTATACGCATAGAATTCAATGCCATGCCAAAGTGGTTTTCTACGTTGCGTTTATAGACAAACTTTTTCTCTCCCCTGGCACTCTCCACCTCGTCTTTCACCAGCATTTTTAAATGCTTCCTGAAGGTCTCCAGGGTCTCTAAATCTTTTCCGAAACATTTGCTCATGGCAGGGATTAGGATATCACCCCGTTTCAGCATATCCACTGTCTCATCCAGCGATTCTGTCCTATCAGTTAAAACCACTGGCACCGCATCCATCCCCTCACCTTCTTCACGGGTTTTGAGCGCCATCTCTTTGAAGTACTGGATATAAACTTTTTTACGGAATTTGCGGGCAAATTTCTTGGCAGAGTTTTTGTAAGGTAATGCATCTATCACGCACACATTTACTCCCATGTGTTCCATCAGCCAGTACAGCCTCGCCCAATCAGAGGTAACCTCCAGGTAATCCGTGGAGATTCTTTCTAAGTCTATTGAATGGCCAATGGCAACATGTAGCAGGTCTCCTACATCCACGCCCATGTAAACGGCAGAATTTTCGGGGGGCACACGCAAACCCCAATCCCCTTCACACCTGTCCAGGATTTCTTCTGTGAGCGGTTGTCTATCTCCAGCATAGGCAAATCCCAGCAAAGAGTTATAAAATCGTACCCGCTCAAAAGTCCTGCGTGCGGAGATGAAGGCATCCCATACTTCTTTTGCACTGATAAAAAGAGAAAAAAGCTGAGAGAGATGGTACCCCCTCCTCTCTTTCCGGGAAGGGTATTTTGCTATCCATTCCCCCTTGCTTCTATTCAATTTCTTCCCGCATTTAGGGCAGGCGAATTCTATAATCTCCTTCTTCACCCCAATACAGGCAGGGAAACTCTCCTCCAGGCATACCCATCTCCTACATCCGGAACAGCGTATATGCCAGAATCTCTGGTCAGATTTTTTAAATTCCAGGTCAACCCCAAAGTCAGGGATAGAAGGCTGCGAGAGCTCCATCACCCATTTAAGTTTTGAGTGCAGAATCCTATCCAGCGCGTATTGTTTGTTCTCTTGCTTGCATTCATCCAGCTCATCGAACACCAGCACGTCTGCGTCTACGCTTTTAACCTTGATTTTTGAGTACATCCCCCTGAAGTAGATTGAAGAATCGCCTATCTGTTTCAGCCCTACATTATCTATCCCTGCCACACGCGTGGAAAGATAATCCGAATCCCTTATAACCGGCATACAACGATCGTTAGAAAAATCCGAGACATCGGAATCCGTGGGGAAGTAATAAATAACCTTTGCGTGGTGGGTATCGCATAGCCATAGAGACTTTAGAAGAGTGTAAGTAGAAATCCCCACCTGGGCACCTTTCTCAAAAACCATGTAGGGGTGGTGCTTTCCGTAAATCTCCTCCAGGTAGGGGTGATCCCCAAGAGAAAACTCTTCTCCCCGGATTTTGATATAGCGTGAACACCATTCCAAGAGAGAAAGGTCCTCCGCCTCCTCCTTCAAAAGCCCCCTCACTTTTTCCGCAAAGGCCACCTCTTCTTTAAGCCTTCGTTTCTTCACCATAATGCTCCATCAGTTTTCTAATTAACGCTTCCTGATTCCTTTTCAAGATTTTCAACCCGCCGGGGTCCACCTCTTTCAAAACTTCCACGATAACTTCCAGTACATCTAAGGCAATCTCCAACCTGCTCTTTTCTTCCTGCCTCTGCCTCATAAGTGATTCCAGCTTCACCACCGAATATATTTTCTGTGGGTCTAAACTCCTGAGTGCTTCCTCCGTCATCTTGAGCCTGAGAGAAATCAATCGCGCACGGATAATCTCCTGCGAGGCTAAGTATTCCTTTCTCTTCTCTCTCCATTTCCCCTCTTTTCCCCAGCTTATTAGTTGATTCCGGGAAACCCCGGTAATTCGTGCCACTTCTTCAAAACTCTTTCCTTCATAAACATAGATTTCCTCTGCTTCTTCCCTTTTTTTATGGTCATACCGCATTTATATTCCTCAACGCATCCAGCACATACACAATTCCCAGTCGCACCATTCTTCTTTTCAGGTGCCTAACCCGCCGCAGAAAAAACCATCTTCTCATTTCAACCTATCCATGAGCCGTGTTACCAGGGGGAGAATTTCCCTGAGCACTTTCTCGGTGTGTGAATATAGCTCCTGTATGTCCTGGTATAACTTCCGAATAACCATGAACAATAAAAAGTTTAGAAAGAGCGACCCGATAAGGAGCGGGAACTTCGCATCTATAATCTTTTCCAGAAGTCCAATAGCCATACATCATTTCCTCTTGTACTTAATTGCCTGTGATTCCGCCTTTATCTTTGCAATTTTGGCTGCATCTAAAAGGTCAAGAATTTTTTCAAACTCATCCGCTACCTCGGCAGTAAGCAAAGGAAATTCTTCGCCTTTTGCCATTGCCCCTGCCAGGGAAGACAGCCTCTCCCTGATTCTTTGCTGCGCTGTTTTAGTGACAACATCCTTCTCTTCTCCCCTCTCCATCCTTTCCAGCTTCATAAAAAGTATTGCGATAAGGTCGTCAACCTCGTTTTCCAGCTTAGACTTCTCCACGTATGGCCGGCCATTTGCTTCCGTAAAGTGAAGCAAGGCCTCCTTCATCTTCCTGATTCGCTCCTTATCCATCACTCCTCCTTTCTTCAATAATTCCTCACTAAAAGCTCCGCCACCTTTCTCCTCTTATCCGTCCTCCTACTAACTGAGTAAAAAACTTCTACCCTTTGAACATTAAAATCTTTATATAGAGCCCTGGTTCCCGGAATGTCATTAATAGAAAGCAAAAACTTCCCTTTAATCTTCTTCAATACTTCTTTAAGCCGCATGTGATCATCTGCACCGAAAGAAACTCCGTAATAATTCACGCCCCAATACGGTGGATCCACATAGAAAAAAGTATGTGTTCGGTCATAGCGACTAATACACTGCTCAAAATCAAGGTTTTCAATGAGGACCTGTTTAAGCCTCTCATGCACAGCAGAAATAAATTCCGGTAGCTTCCTCAGGTTTAATTTTGGCTTAGAGGTGGTGAAAGTCCCAAAACTGTTAAAAGTAGGAATACCCCCAAAAGAACATTTCACAAGATATAAAAACCGCACAGCTCTTTCCACCGGTGTGAGATGCTTAGGATTACACCTCCTGAAATCTTCAAAAAGCTCTCTACTCACTAAAAGCCATCCACACTCTTTTAAAAATGCCTTATAATTCTTCTTTATTACCCGAAAGAAATTTATAAGTTCCCCATTAATATCGTTAATCACCTCCACCTTACTGGGCTCCTTTTCAAAGAGAACCCACGCAGCACCACAGAAAGGCTCACAGTAACAGGTGTGATCTGGCATCATCTTTACAATTGTCTTCCTTAACCGGCTTTTACCACCAACCCAGCTCAGAGGGCTATTCATGACATCCTCCTTAACCTTGTTTCTCCCGGCCAGCTTTGATAACCTTTTTAAAACTGCAAAGCTGGGGGAGTAGTCCCATTTACGGGATCATCCCGAACCGCCATTCGGGATGCTGTTAAGGAGGGGTGCTGCCCTCCTTACGGTGCTTCCCCGTCACCTATTTCCAAAGAACACAAAAAAGCCCCCCTTCACCACGGCAAAGGAGAGCATTAAAATAAACATCCTTTGAAGTAAGTTTCCCACCCGCCCGGGTGCAACGTCCAGGAAACAATGGAAACATAGGACATATAGGAAAGTTTTATCCGAAAAAACGGATAAAAACGGATAAAATTCGGGGGGAATCTATGAATCGGCATACTGCGGCAAGGAGAAAAACGGATAAAATCGGATAAACCCTGCTCAAAAAACTTGACAAGCCAATACTACCATGCTATCATAGTAGTATGAGATATGAAAGAAAAACAGAGCAGGAAAAACTCCCCGTCCTGCCCTGGCGATGGAAGAGGGGGAGAAAGATGGAGGTGTGAGGTGAGATTGCTGGAAGAAGTAAAAGGCGGTAAAGTCTTCTATGATTCAAATGCAGATACTTATCTGCGTCTTGTAGAAGACCCTGAGCGGGGAGATTATTACCCTGCTCTCCTCTTTTGCGAAAGGAACAGTGATATACCGTTCAAAACTCAATTTATTGCCAATGAAAATGAGTTGAGCGGGTTTAATTTTAAGGAGGTGTGAGATGATAAATTACAGAATGTATCAAAGACTCATTCGCATCTATGAAGCCACAGATGCGGATGGGAATAGGGTTGAAACCCCTCACTCTGTGCATGACATAGAGCGGAGGGCGATGGTGTTAAAAGGAACAACTCGCCTCACTCGTGGCGAGAAAGAAGCCTGTCGGGAGGTCTGGCAGGCTTTGGGTGAAAAGGGCTTGCATTATCACAAATGCAAGTACTGCGGGAGGAGGTATGCTTGCACATCGCAATTTTGTGATGATGAGGAATGGTTCGAGCAAGCATATCATATCCATCCAGATTATTGCAGTGAGTGTCAGTAAGGGAGGTGTGAGATGAAAATGATACCTGTGGAAAAGGCCAACCTGCCTGAAGAATGGCAGGAGAAGTACCCCTACGGGATATGGGTAGAAGAGGTGGACGTGGAACAAGGAACGATTGAAACCCTGGCATGGGAATACTCCGATGGAAACACCATCCATTGTAGAGAGGCAAATGACGGGGACTGGATACGAACCGCTCTGGAAGTTTCAGGGCAAATATAGGGAGGTGTACAATGAAGGATAAAAAGCAACTAAATTTCCCCGTCCCCCTGGAAATGTGGAAGAGGTTGGTGCGGCTCTCCCAGGAGCGCACCGACAAAGAAGGGAAGATGGTCTCCCTGGCCTCTCTCATCCGGGAGGCAATAGAAAAATACCTGGAAGAAAATGAGAAGAGGACTTGACATCCTTTTTACTTTTTGATATTTTTAGATATACCTATGAGGAATTGAAATAATCTCCTCATTTTTCGCCCGGATGGGGCGGCTTCCCAGCCGTGGGGGAAGCATGTAGAATACCTGCGGGGGAACCCGGAGGCGTGGATAAACCCGCTCTCTCCGAAGAGGAGGGAACAAGGAATGGCGGCCTCACTGCCACGGCGTTTCTATTTTTCTTCCCCGGGTGAGGAATCCATGTCCTGCTGAGCCATTCCGAAATTCTTGCTTCACTCATATGCCCTCTCCTCGCTTTCTGTCTCAAACCGCGCCACCTCGCGCGCGGGTACCCGCACGCACCTGAATATCTTGAGCGCATTTATCTTCCCTTCCTCAATCCAGCGATATACCGTAGAGGGCGACACCCTCCAGCGTTCTACCAGCTCCTTCACCGTAAAAAATTCCTTATGCTCCATACCTATCCCTCCTGCAGCATTTCCGGCACAAACCCGGAAAGCCTCTGCACTTCCCCCTGCAATCTCCGCTTCTCCGCACATGCCTGTATCAAGCCTCTCCTCAATTCCTTGTTTGCCTCCTCCAGCCTCCTGTTTGCCTCCCTTAGCTTCCTGTTCGCCTCCTGCAACGCCTTAATCCCATCCGTCGCCGCGGCCAGGAACCCGTCCACCGCCTTCACCACCTTCTGCCACTCATCCTCCACCCTGCCCGGGATATTTCCGCTTACCTCTGCCGGGCACTGCTTCCCACTGTTCTGTTTTACCCTTGCCCTCTTCTTGCGAGACCACAACCGCTGGTAACACTGCTTGCACATCCCCCGACCATAAATCTTCTTTACCTCACCGCACTCCGTGCACTTTTCTTCACCCATTTTTCCAGCTCCTTTCTCTTGCGGGGAACCAGCTCGGAAATGCTCCTCAGGCTCCCCCAGTTCACCACAAACCCCCTGTATATTCTTCTGCCTTTCAGGTGCGAATGCAAATAATAAAGCTGGTTAAGCGTGCATCGCTTAAGCGATGTATACCCATACACCTGGAAAAGCAGCTTATGAATCTCCTCGTACGCCCTTTCCTTCCCGTACCGCCTCGTCGCCACCCCGTATAACTTCCGCAAAACCTTCACCCGCTCAGACACCCTGCTCCCCCTTGCCCTATCCAGCCCCATCACCCGCCGGTAAAGGGCAATCTTCCTCAATTCCTCCGGGGTAACACCCATCACCTTATCCCCCCATCACAGCTACTCCTTCTTAAAATATTAAATTTATTAGCTTCAAAAATAGCTTTTGAAAAATTTATTGGTGTTTCTGACCGTTTGTTACTTCGGTCTGGAGACTGAGGCATTCTCCATATCAATTTTTTTACATCACTAACCTGGGGAGTAGTATATATAGGAGTAGGCATAATAAATCCATTTCCTACCCATAGGCAAGTTTTTTTATAAAACTTATCCCCATATTGCCAGGGTTGAAAAATATAATCAGGTTTTCGCCAGTAAGTTGAAATTGTAGATACAGGATTTTCAATCATATATGGACAGCTGAGCCATTCAAACAATTTTACGGTTATATCAAAAAGCTCTATTGCTTCATTTAGTGCTTTTAATCCTTTTTGTTTCATCCACCTTGCTCCACTAACTGCAAGATGAGTGCAGGGAGGAAAAGCAAAAGCAATCACTATTTCATCCACCCTTCTTGGTAACCAGGTGAAAATATCTCTAACATCTGCTCCCACCTTGACTATATTGCCTTCTCTATGTTCTCCTTTAGGGTGCTGTATGTCTATACAATAACAAAGATAACCTGCCTCAGCCCAATATGTAACCACATTTGTTGTTCTATCAAATAAGCTTAGCACTATGTTATCTATACCGCTCATCACTTCACCTCTCCTCTCTGCTTTATCCTGCCCGTAACCACGCACTTCCCGCAGTACCAGCTCTCCTCCGTGCAAGCCTGCGAAAATGCCTCCGGCTCCTCCAGCGGGTCTTCTTCCTTGTAACCAAAAGCCCACATCACCAGCGCCACCCAGCAAAGCTGGGGGTGTTCATCGTCATACTCCTCCGCCCTTCTCAACCTCTCCTCAACTTGCTCCTTGTTCATCAATCCCAATCTCGCCCGGTTACCTGTATAGATTTTATTAACCCCTCAACTTTCCTTCTCATTTTTCTAATCCGTCCCAGCAGGAAAATATTCAGCCCGATACTGGCTGCCATCACCACCGCCAAAACCCCCCTCACAACTCCACCTCCAGCTGCCCTAATAACCTCTTCAATGAAATTCTCTTCAGCACCGCCGCCCGCTTAAGAATTGAAAGCGCGTGATTCTTAAGCGTCTGGTAAGTCTCCTCCACCTCCTCGGGTGCAGCAACAATGAAATACCCGCGTACATAATCCGAACCCACCGGCACCCCGTGCTCCTCAATCAGCGCCTTAATCACCCGCCGCACCATCCGCTCATCCATCCCCAGTATTTTTGCCAGCTCCTTCTTCCCGATAGCCCGCTCCTTCCCCTTCCGCCTCCTCAATACCGCAAACACGCTAAACTCCTCCTCCGTGAGGAACAGGTCATGCATCGCCTTTGCACCCATCACCCATCACCTCTTCACCTCTTCACCCATCACCTCTTTCCTTTCCAGCTTCACCTGCGGCTTATATTCCTTAATCTCAATTGCCTGCAAAAGATTCTCCCGCACCTGCCGTTCCTTTGCCGTGCGCGGCTTCTGCTGCAGAAATTTTAATAAATCCCTGGTAGGCTTATACTCACTCACCCGGGTAAAAAACTTCCCCATCCACTCCGGACCCAGGGCCGCGGAAATCTCCTCCACCTTATCCGTGTCCGCCTTCACCTCCTGCTTCCACACCACCTTCGCCACCCCCAGAATCCCATCAAGCTTAACCGATCGTCGTCCGTTCCGCCTTCTCTTCCCAATCTCTGCCAGCCTCCTCTTCCGCCAGTCAAGCTCCTCCTTCAGCCTTCCCACCTCCTCCTGGAGCTTTAACCCTTCCCGGATCAGCCGCACCGCCTCGGCAATCTCCGCCTCAAGATAAAACACCTCGCCATCCACCATTACCTTCTTCTTCATCTCTCCTCCTTCTTCAAAATATTCTCCCAGAAATCCTCCGCCATACCCCTTTCTAAAAACATCTTCTCCCCGTTCCTCAATATCACCTCCAGCCGAAACACCCCGTGACTCCACTCACCGCTCACCCCCACCACCTCATCCAGGTCAACCGCCATCACCTTGTCCCCCTTAAGCTCAAACACCCACATTCAACATTCTCCTGATTTTCGCATCCAGCGACTTTTCCAACGCCCCAATCACCACCCGCGCCTGCCACCTCTCCAGCCACTCCGGCCTCGCCACCCCCGCCACCTTCCTGATAAAATTATGTAGATGCGCCTCCGACCAGCCCAGCTCCTCCCGCATCCTCTCAATCTTCTTCTTCTGCCAGTACGTCGCTTTCCCCGGCACCTCGTCCCCCGAAACCAGCCGCATCTCCTGTATCAAAAAATCCGCATCCGCCTTTGACAGGTCGTGCAGCCGCTTCTTCCCCTCCTTCCTGAAAAGAAGCCGCACCGTCTGGTACACCTCCTCCCTCCCCCAGCCAATCCTCCTGGCAATTGCCCAGATGGTCTTAATCTGCTGCTGCTCAATCCCCTCAATCATCACGAAAACAAAACCTCCATCACCGTCTCATACCCCAGCACCTTCCCCTTCTCCGCGAATTTTTTTAAATACCTGAAAAACCCCCCGCTCCTTGCCCGGGACAAAGCCGCCCACCTCATCTCCTCCGAAACCTCTGCCCGAAAAAAATCTAAAAACCCCTCCATCTCCTTCTCCCCCGGGCCCTCGTAAGACCTAAAATACCCAATCCTATTCTGGAAATACCCCGGCATCTTCCGCACCGCCTCCTCCAGCACCGGCAGCCCCACCAGGCACACCCCCACCCCCGCCTCCATCACCTGGCGGAATACCGAGAGCCGCTTCTCCGTTGACCGCCACCTGTTCATATCCACCAGCACATCCGCCTCATCCACCACTAAAAGACGAACCCCCGCACCCCGCAGGGTGCTCACCACCTTCTCCAGCCTGAGCCCCAGCGTCCCGTACACCTTCACCCCCATCACCTCGCCCAGGCTACGGAGAATCTCGCCCACCGAAGTAATTTCCGTGGGCCTATACACCACCACCCCCTTCTTCTTCCTCTGAACCTCGTTCACCACAAAAGTCTTCCCGATGCCCGAGGGCCCCACCAGGAGCCCCAGGTCCGAATCCTGCATGCAGAGCGAAAGAATCGCCCGCATGGATTCTTGCGCAAAAGTAGAAAACCCATCCTTCTTCATTGAGCAAACCCTCCTTTCTCCTCCAGTGCCCTCGCCGCCCTGATAAGCGCCTCATCCACCTGGCGCCGTGAGATACGCTTCCGGACACTTTCAAAATTCGCCTTGATAAGTTGTGCCTCCTTAGCCACCTCCTCCTCCTGCATAAACTTCCGTATCCTCTTCACCTCCCCCATCTCTCTTTGCGCCTTCTTCCTGAAATACGCAAACACCTCTCCCCAGTACCGCACCACCTCCTGCTGCACCCGAATCTTTTCACTCACCTCCGCCGCCGAGCGCGGATCCACCATCCTCCACTCCTCCGCCATTCCCAAAAACTCCCCATCTTGCGAAAGCACATATATATAGGAAGCATCGTACGGGTCATACTTCACCCGCACCTTCCCGGAAACCCCACCCAGAACCTTCAAAAAATACCGCCGCTTCCCGAAAAGCGGCGTCTTAAACTCCACCATCGACCTGTGCGGCTTAAGCCTCCGCTCCGGCAAAATGCACCAATCCACCGCCGACTCAGAAAGAAACGCCACCGGCGCCTTCACCACCTCCTCCCGGTAAATCTGGAACGGCGACTTCCCCCTGTCCTTCTCCACCTGCGGCTTCACCAGCGCATGGTAATTCCACTCCCACACCACCTCCGTCACCACCTCAACCACCTCCCGGAAATTCGGCACCTTCCCGCAGGCGAGAAGCTCCTTCACCGCCCGCTGAATCTCAAAATTCACCCGGTTATCCTTATCCCGCCTGGCAAACCCCGGAATCCCCTTCCCCTTCAACCTCCTCTCCAACTGCGCGAAAATATTCTCCGTCGGCTTCGCCCAGGCATGATAGGCCCTCGCCTTCTGGTGCGGAAACACCTCCGCCAGGAACTCCTCCTCGTCCAGGAACCGTATCCCCCCGGCAAGATTCGCCCGCAACTCGCGTATATACTTAGCATTCTCCGCCTTCCCCCAGTCAGTATATATCGCCTTCGGCAGACCGAATCGCATTGCCTCCCTCAACGCCAGCCCCACCGTGTACCGGTTGTAATGCCGCGGAGCCATCGCAAACCAGCACATGCGTGAGCGCATATCCATCCACAAAAAAAGCTCCAGGAAAAGCGGATTCCCCAGATCATCCACCGCCAGGAAATCCACCCTGTGCTGGTCACCGCACAAAACCTCCATCGGGTGATACTTAGAAACATCCCGGACAATCTTCGGCACCACCTCCTCCGCCAGCCCAATCCTCCCCTTATCCCGAAGCACCCGAAGGGGTGCAGGCAATCTCTCAAAAATCCGGTAAAAAGACCCCTCACTCCCAATCCGCCACCCCTCCTCCTGCGCCTTCTTCTTCACCATCCCGTACAGATCCCGTATTGCCCGCAGTGAAAACCTGTTATTCATCAACACCCCCACCGCAAACTTCACCGCCTCCACATCCCACGACCTCACCCGCACCCGCAAAGGAGCCACCAGCTCCCCCCCGCCCCGGGTCTTCTTCTTCTCAAAAAGCCTCTTCTCCCGCCACAACTGCAGATACCTGTACACAGTCTGCTTGGAAACATTGTGGCGTTTCGCCACACTCTCATACCAGGCATCCCGCCCCACGCCCGTGGGGCAAATTCTCGCATCTGCCACCACGCTGATTCTCCTCCACCCCTCTTCCGAAACCGAAACCTCGGTAAAATCAACACCTACCAGCCTTTTAAACTCATCCAAATCAACCCCTCCCCCACCGAACCGCAACTCGAAAAACCGCCTCCGGTACTCATCAGAAAGCGAAGAAAGCCCCACCTGGTAGGAAAACCCTTCCTTATTCTTCGCCGGCACCTTCCTGACCTTGGAAAATTTTCCTTTCTGGATTTGTTTTCTCACCCCTCTCTCACTGAGGAACAAAATGTTCCTCAGCCCTTTTGTCCCAATCCACCACTCATTATCTTCAAAAACGGTGTCCTGCTTAAGGATTACCGACTGAGGAACACTGTCAAAATTTTCTCCATTTTTGTTCCTCAGTCCTGAGGAACTTTCCCCCTTCTTACTTCCCCGTCCAAACTCCTCAACCCCGCACCATTCCTTGCTTTGCGGGGATTTCATATAAAACTTATCTGATTTCACAGTTCCGGCTTTGTTCCGGCTTTTGTTCCGACTTCCCCGCAAGCCTTCATTTCTTAGTTCCGGCTTTAGTTCCGAGTTAGTTCCGGCTTTCTCCCAGCTTCTCTCACACTTTACTTTTTCTATCTCTTCTTCCCCAATCATCGCCGTCCGTCCACCCCTAACCTTTTTCCACCCTGCAACCTTCAACTGCCCCTGGCTTATCAACCTCCGGACATAACGATCACTCACCCCCAGCCTCTCCGCCGCCTCCCTGGTAGAAAGAAGCTCACCTCTCATACTCATCCCTATCCTTTATAACCACTCCTGTCATCAGCCCCAGCACAAAACAGAAAAATCCGAAAATACCTATCCATATTATTTCCATAACTTCCTCCTTACCCTTCTCCCTTCCAGAGCCATCTCCAGAAGCGAAAGCAGGAAAATCACCACTACACCCAACCCCACCACGCCCACGCAAAACATCAAACTCAAATCGCCCTCCAAAACCTCCTAATAATCCGTTTCAAACCCTCCTTTCCCCCGTGCACCCAGAGCAGGAGCATATAGAGATAAAACATCCCTACCACCCCGCCTGCCACAAAACCCAGGAAAAAACCATCAACACTCATCATTCACCTAAATAAAAAACCCCGCCTCCCCCGACACAACTCGAGGGAAGCGGGTAGTGGGCTTGGAGGGTTTACCCGGAAACAGGCACAAACGCTTGGGCACTTTCACCCCTCCTCCTTTACTTTCTTCATTGCCTGATACAGGTACTCCCCCAGGACCTCCTTCGCCAGCTCCTGCAACTCCTTATCCTCAGAATTCCTGAGGATATCCAACACCACATGCATATCAACCTTGTCAACGCTACCCAACATACTTCACCTCCTTAAAAAGCTCCTCCTCCGCAACCCCCAGGATCTTTGCAATCTTCTTCCTGGCCTCCCTCCCGGGTCTCTTCCCCGTAATCACATAACTTATATAAGCCTCTGAAACCCCCAGTCTTCTTGCCAGTTCAGCCTGGGGAATCCCTCTTATTAAGAGTATCAATTTGATTTTCTTAAGCGATTTATGATATTTTGGAGTTAATGCTTTAATCATGATAATTTATTATACTTCGGAAAATACTAACATGTCAAGGGTTTTTATTAGGTTTTACCGAAATTTATCCGATTTTTCTAAGTTGTGTTTAATCGGAAGTTACGAAGAAAATAGTAAAGCTAATTTATAAAAATGGATAGTTCTATTTATTTGTTTCCTAAAAAACTTCGAGAAATCAGAACATTATATAGGATTACTCAAAAAGAATTAGCCAAAAAAATGGGGTACCATGAGACATATATATCAGATATAGAAAGAGGACGGACAAAACCGAGTAATAAATTTATTTTACGAATATCGGAAATTTTCAATATCAACCCTGAATGGCTGCTCACCGGGGAGGGAGAAAAATACCCCTTAATGGTAGCCGAGCAAAAAGCCCAATATAGCACCAGCGGGGAAGCCCGCATTCCCATCCTGGGCTATGCCCCCGCCGGCCCCCCGGACCTCCAGGAACAGCAACCCCTGGGAGAAATCACCGTCCCCCGCTCCATGCTACCCCCGGGCAAATACTACGCCATCAAAGCCGTAGGCGACAGCATGAGTGGTGCCCACATCCCCGACGGTGCCATAGTAGTCATCCGTCAGACCCGCGAACCGCACAGCGGCGAAATCGCCCTCATCCGCATAGGCAACGAAACCACACTCAAGCGTATTTATATCTTCCCCACGCAAATCATCCTGCGTCCCGAAAACCCAAACTACAAAGACCTCATCATCACCCCCGACGACTTCCGGGAAATCCAGGTCCTTGGCACCGCCCACCTGGTCCTCATCCCCCTCACCCCCACTCAAACCCGGGTACTACCCACCCAAAAATAACCCTGTCAACTTCTCTCAACTTGTGTTCAAATTTTTGAGTTATCCACAGAAAAAATTCGCATATCTCTCAGGTCCGACTTCAGTACAATTCCACCCCAAAAACCGCCCAATCCCGCACCAATAAAAGTCCAACTTATCCAACCAAACCCGCAATAAATAAAAGGAAATTTCTCTCACCCCCCATGCAAAACCTCATTGTATTGCAGATTGATTTTAAGCTTGATTAATTTTTCTTCTTTCACTGCGAGTGAGGAGAAAGATTTTGCCAGTGTACCTACCTGGTTTAGTTTACCTGCAAGCAGGGG
>Ga0256830_1000463_pt1 | contig 32866 bp, 25 predicted proteins | sample 128326metaG_FD_190537 | JGI IMG/M metagenome (GOLD analysis project Ga0256830, IMG submission 190537) | Hydrothermal vent microbial communities from Lau Basin, Pacific Ocean - 128-326 | ecosystem: Environmental > Aquatic > Marine > Hydrothermal vents | place: Pacific Ocean: Lau Basin | collected...
ACCATCCTGCAAACCTCCTTCCCGGGATTCTGGATGCTGAATCCTTTTGGTTTAAGGGATGGTTGCCCCCTTTGTCAATTATGAGTAAACTACTCCCCTTCGTGTAGATTATTTTTGAGGAATGCCGCTCCTCTTCGAGGACAGGGTTCAATGAAAAGTGGGATTTACACAGTTCGTGAGACGGTCCCAGCAGAAAACAAACTGGCCAAACAGCGGCTGAGGGCTTGCGGCGGGCACGCTCGTCATAGAGTTCAAAAGACCGTGGAATTATTTAAACAATTTGTCCGCCACGCCCCGCAGGGGCTGAGCGACTGCTACCACAAGTAAATTATGGTGGACGGTAGGGGAGTCGAACCCCCGACCTCCAGAGTGCGATTCTGGCGCTCTCCCAACTGAGCTAACCGCCCACACCGGGGACCCGGCCATATATAATATCATAAAACACCTTCGGGATTCATGGGCCGGGAGGCGTCAGTAAGAGACGACCTTTCCGCCGTTCGGGTCCTGGCCGTGGCACCTGTTGCAGAAGTCCCTCCTCAGTACACCCTTTCTCAGGTAGACCCTCTTCTTGAGGACCGGCAGGTAGGAGGCGGTGTGAAAGGTGTGGCAGGTGATGCACATGAGCCTGCCGTCACTGCTCAGCGGTATCCCGCGGGGAAAGGCGGTCTTCACTTTCATGCCGACCGGATGCGAGAGGGCCGCTCCCTCCCCTCTGCGGTGGCAGCGCTTGCACACCTCGTCCGTTGAGTCGTTGAACTCGGGGGAGAGCTCGTTTAGCGAGATGGTCTCGTGGCAGTCGGAGCAACGGATCCTGGTGTTCAACATGATGTCGTTGTGAGGTCCTGTGCCGGAGGCTCGCGACGGCAGGGCGATGCATGAGAGGAGCACGACGACGGTTGCAAGTGCCCCCAGCGTTGTCTTTCGGGCGTATCTGTTCATGGCATGGATTGGTTCAAGGGGCGGATACGACCCCTCAGCTTCATATCGGACGCTACGTTCAAAACTTTAATCCCAGCCGCTGCGGTTCGGCTTGCACTACAAATTTTAATTTTTTTTAATTTCTGCTAAAATGGTTATGGTTACTGTAGCCGTTCATCGTGGACTGATGATGGAGCAGAGCAATAATAATCCCTTGAAGACATACACCCACAAGGAGGAGCCCGCCGGGACCGCCCCGCTCGACCTCAACGGTCTGGTCAGGAAGGCCGTCTCGCTTCTGGAGTACCAGATGCGGGTCCGGAACATTCCGATCACGGTTAACCTCGCCCGGGAGCCGCTCTTCGTAAAGGGAGACTTTCACCTCCTTCTGCAGGCCCTGCTCCATGTACTGCTCGGCATCATTAAGTCGTTCGAGACCCACAAGGGGGAGAGATGCGTGGTCCTGTCGACTGAAAAGGACGCGGGAAAGGCGGTGCTCGACCTCAGGGACTCGATCCGGGAATCACCGGAAGAGACGGCCGACATATTCAGGTCACACGACATTCCCGGGAAGATGAGGGGGCTGGGCACGCCGCTGGCTCACAGGATCATCAAGATCCACGGCGGAGAGATGGCCCTGAGCCACACGGAGAATGGCCGGAGGTTCCGTATCGAGCTTCCACTCGTCAGGCCGAGACCGGAGAAGAGGGAGGGCAGGTCTTACAGGATACTCGTGGTCGACGACGATGCCATCGTCGTCGACGTCTTCAAGGAGTTCCTGACGCTCCTCGGGCATGATGCACGGGTCATGTCCTCGCCGCTCAAGGCCCTCGAGGTACTGGCCGAGGAGAAGTTCGACTTCGTGCTCGTCGACCTCAGGATGCCCGAGATGGACGGGATGACGTTCATAGAGAAGGCCGAGAGGTACATCGACAGGAAGAGGCTCTGGCTGCTTACGGGTGATATAATGTCGTTCGAGGTGGACATGGTCAAGAAGAGGGGGGATATCAGGATACTCGAGAAACCTGTTAGCATCGAAAGGTTCAAGACTCTCTTCGAGAGCTTTCCCGGAGAGGACGAGTGAGGGACGTCAGGGGGGATATCAGCCGCCTGAAGACGCTGTCGACCATACCGGTCGTCATGAAGAGGCTCCTCGAGACGGTCGACGACGAGAACTCCTCGTTCGTCGAACTCTCCGAGATAATACAGCACGACCAGAGCCTCGCCGAGCGTGTCGTGGCCATCGCAAATGCGCCGTACTTCTGGCACTCCGGCCTCGTAAACAACCTCGAACAGGCCGTGCTGCTGCTGGGATACGACCTCGTCAGGAGCATAGCCATCAGCATATCGGTCTTCGAACTCCTCGGCAGGAAAGAGGCCAAGAGGATGAAGGAGTTCTGGGCCCACAGCTACGAGGTCGGCCTGATAGCCGGACTCCTCTGCGACAAGGTCCCGGTCACCTCGGGCGGGGTGTGTTTCCTCGGCGGGCTCCTTCACGACATCGGACGTGTCGTCTTCTACGCACTCTACGGACCCGAGTACAAGGATGTCATGTTCGAGGAGTCTTTGACCGAGCGGGAGCTGGAACTATTCGACGCCGACCACTGCAGCGCCGGTGGATGGTTCCTGGAATCGTCGCTCTTTCCCGAGGAGATAGTCTTTGCCGTGAGGTACCACCACCGCCTCGAGGGTTGCGATAAACACAAGGGGATCGCTGTCACGGTGCACCTTGCCGAGGCCCTCTCGGCCGTCATTGCGCCGCGGAACGAGGCCGACGGCGCTTGGAGCGAAGAGAAGGAGAGACTCCTCGTCAAGAGCGGCCTCACCAGGGAGGATGTCGAGCACATGGGCTCGATGGTCCGCAGGGAGGCTCCGTTCATTGAGAGCTTCTTCGAGATGTAGAAGGCCCACCTTTATTGCACAGTTTCTTAATCAATAATTTTATTGACATTTAAGCCCGGCCGTAGTATAATGAATGTAAGCATTAAACGTGCGGCGGCAGAAGGGGCTGCCCGATCATGCACTTCGAGTGCAGCCGCGGCCTTTTTTGCAGCCTGAACCCTACAGCAAAGCCAAGGAGGCAGAGATGTCTGAAGAGAAAAAGAAGAAGCGCATGGCGATAATCGCCAGTAAGGGGACGATGGACATGGCGTATCCACCCCTCATACTCGCCTCGACGGCAGCGGCCATGGACGTCGAGACGGCGATATTCTTCACGCTGTACGGCGTGGACATAGTGAACAAGAAGAAGAACCGCAGGCTCCAGGTGGCACCCATAGCAAACCCTGCGATGCCTTCACCCGTACCCGTGCCCAACATTCTCGGCATACTGCCGGGCATGACCTCGATCGGAACGACGATGATGAAGGGGATGATAAAGAAGATAAACTGGCCGAGCATCCCCGAGCTCGTTGATGCATGCAGGGACATAGGCGTCAGGATGATAGCCTGCACGCCGACACTCGAGATGACCGGCGTGAGCAAGGACGACCTCGCCGAAGGGGTCGAAGTCGCCGGTGCTGCCGAGTTCCTCAACTTCGCACTCGATGCGGACATAACGCTCTTTATTTAGGATCAATACGGGCAACGGCCCGGCGCTCAGACAACACTGCGCGACGGATTCGAATCCGTCGCGTCGGGAAAGGGTCATGCTCCCCTCCCCTCCTAAAATCATCGCCCTTGAGGCCCCTCTGACAGGGGCCTCTTTTTTGTTCGGATTGTCAGGCGACTACTTCACCGGCAGGGCCGCCCGCTCACAACCCCGCTTGTCTTCACCGCCGGTCTTCGAGCCTCGACCTCAGGTCCGCGCACAGCCTCTTTACGTAGGCCTTCTCCTGCTCGGGGTCTGTCTCTTCGAACCTCTCGATCCGGCTGACCGCCTCCTCGGGAATCTCTTCGATGAACCTCGAGGCGACAGCAGGGCGGGCCTTACCGTACTTGGACCGCCTGCCTGCATACGTGATGTACAGTTCGTCCATCGCACGGGTCATCCCCACGTAGAAGAGCCTCCTCTCCTCCTCGACCCCCTCGGCGCTCTCCACGGACTTCCTGTGCGGCATGATCTCCTCCTCGGCGCCGACAATGAAGACCACCGGGAACTCGAGGCCCTTGGATGAGTGGAAGGATATGAGTGTGACGCCCCGCCCGCCTCTCTCCTCCTTCTCCTGTAGCAGGTCCGTGAGGGCGAGGGTCTCGAGAAACCCGTGAAGGGAGGCTCCGTCTTCGGCGGTCTCGTAGTGGGTGATCGACTCGACCAGCCCCTCTATGTTCTCCAGCCTCCTGAACGCCGCTTCGGGCGTCTTGTACAGCCTGAGTATATAGTCCTTGTAACCGATCTCCTCGATCAGCGCCTCGAGGGCCCTGCCCATCCCGCCTCCTTCCATGAAGGCCTTCCTGTAGCGGCTGACGATGCCGGAGAGCTCTTCGGCTGATGCGGCCGCCTCCCTGCTCAGGCCCTCTATGGAGGCGGCCCTTCCGAATGCATCGAGGAGGCTTCCGGCACCACTGCGTGCGTGCTCCGCCAGCCGCACGAGCGCCGAAGGCCCGATCCCCCTCTTCGGCGCCCCGGCCGCCCTCAGCAGGCTCTGGTCGTCGGAGGGGTTGGCGATGATCTTGAGCCATGCCGTCAGGTCCTTCACCTCCTTGCGCTCGAAGTATCCGGTGCCGCCGACCAGCGAGTACGGTATCCTCCGGCGCCTGAGCGCTTCCTCGAAAGGCCGCGAGAGCGTGTTGGCCCTGTAGATTACAGCGATATCCTCTGCCGGGATCCCCCTTTCGAACATTATCATCGATATCCTGCCGACCACCCAGTCCGCCTCGTCCTCGGTGTCGGAGGCCTTGAAGACGTTGACCTTCGGGCCGTCATCCCTCTCGGTCCATAGGGTCTTCTCCATCCGCCTCTCGTTGTTGCTTATGACGCCGTTTGCCGCCCTGAGTATGTTGCCGCTCGACCGGTAGTTCTGTTCGAGCCTGACGGTGACGGTGCCGGGGAAATCCTTCTCGAAGTCGAGTATATTGCCGATGTCCGCGCCCCTCCAGCCGTATATCGACTGGTCGTCGTCACCCACCACACAGAGGTTCCTCCTCTGCCCGGCGAGTATCTTTACGAGCTCGTACTGGACGCGGTTCGTATCCTGATACTCGTCGACCATCAGGTACCTGAACCTCTCCCTGTACCGGTCGAGGACCTCGGGGTGTTCCCTGAAGAGCCTCAGTGCAAGCAGCAGGAGGTCGTCGAAGTCGAGCACGTTCATCGACTCGAGCGATTCCGTGTACTTGGGATGGATCATCGCCGCGGCCTCATCCACAGGTTCGCCGTCCGCCACCGGTGCAGAGAGGCCGTTCTTCGCCCTGCTGATCCTCTCGAGGACGGCCTCGGCCTTGAAACTCTTGTCGTGGAACCTGACGTCGGACAGGAGGGTCCTGACGAGAGAGAGCTGCTCAGAGGTGTCGTATACCGTGAAGTCCCTCCTGTAGCCTATGTGTTCGATCTCCCGCCTTAGGATCCTGAGGCAGAGTGAGTGGAATGTCGAGACCACCGGCGAGGCGTTGCCTCCGCCCAGGATCGACCGAACCCGCTCTTTCATCTCCCTTGCGGCCTTGTTGGTGAAGGTGACCGCCAGAACCGAACCGGGCCTCACCCCCGTCTGTATGAGGTAGGCGGTCCTCAGGGTGATCACCCTCGTCTTGCCCGAGCCCGCGCCGGCAAGGATGAGGAGCGGTCCCTCGGTATGCATGACCGCCTCCCTCTGCCTCGGATTGAGTCTTGAGAGTCTCGCATATATATCCATGAACGGTCTATATTAAGGATTTCCACTCAATAAGGCAATCCCTGCACTGCAGGCGCGCGCGACCCTCTCGTTTCAGCCGGAGGAAGTCGGCCGCGTCGCATGCTTTTTTCCCGGTCCGAGGAACAGCCGCTTTATGAAATCGTCGGGCTTAAGGTATAGTAGTAGTAGTGAGATTCGAAGAACTGGACATTCCGGAAGAGATCCTCGAGGGAATCAGGGCCGCTGGATTCACCGAGTGCACGCCGGTGCAGGCCCAGACCCTGCCCCTGGCGCTGCGCGGCAAGGACATTGCAGCCCAGGCCCAGACAGGCACGGGCAAGACCGCGGCCTTCCTGATCCCGGTCTTCTCGCGCATGCTGACCGTGCCCTCGCCCGGCCGAGGCCCCTCGCCCCGCGCCCTCATCATAGCACCCACGAGGGAACTCGTCGTGCAGATAGAGGCGGAGGCCAAGCTGCTCGGTGGATCCGCCGGGTTCAGGATAGTCCCCGTCTTCGGCGGCATAGACTACAGGAAGCAGCGCGAGGAACTCGCAAAGGGCGTCGACGTGCTGATAGGCACGCCGGGCCGTCTTATCGACTACCTGAAGCAGCGCGTCTACAGCCTCAAGAAGACGCAGTTCCTCGTCATCGACGAGGCCGACCGCCTCTTCGACATGGGGTTCATCAGCGACCTGAGGTTCCTCCTGAGGCGGATGTCTCCATACGACAGGCGGCAGTCCATGCTCTTCTCCGCAACGCTGACCACCCGGGTGCTCGAACTCTGCTACGAACACATGAACATGCCCGAGAAGATCACCGTGACCCCGGAGAAGGTCACCGTCGAGCAGATAAAGCAGGAGATATACCACGTGGGCACGTCCGAAAAGTTCGGCCTCCTGCTCGGAATACTGAGGCGCGACCCCAAGGGCCGCTACCTCATATTCTGCAACACGCGCGCCGCGACCGAACGCCTCGAGGCCCTGCTCAACGCCAACGGACTGGCGACCGCGGCCATCACCGGAGACCTGCCCCAGAAGAAGCGCTTGAAGGTGCTGTCCCGTTTCAAGGAAGGCACCCTGCCCATCCTGGCAGCCACTGACGTGGCGAGCCGAGGGCTCCATATAGACGGCGTGACACACGTCATCAACTACGACCTGCCCCAGAACCCCGAGGACTACGTCCACCGCATAGGAAGGACCGCACGGGCCGGAGCCGAGGGCATGGCCATAACCCTCGCCTGCGAGAAATACGTCCACTCGCTCCTCGATCTCGAGAAGTACATCAGGCAGAAGATCCCGGTAGTGCCACTGACGGACGAGATGATAGTCACCGACTACCGCACCAAGATACCGGTCCGCGCCAGGAAGAAGGGGCCGAGACCGCAGAGGGAACGGCCGAAGGCCTCGAGGCACAGGAGACCCCCTGCCTACAAGGCCCGAAGGCACAAGTAAGCCGCCGCTCCATCAGTGCGCCTTCACAAAAACCTCATCTTCTCTTCATATTGTGTTCAAACTTGAGCAGTATCCTATATACTGTAATATGAACGAAATCAGCGGCTTTTCAGCCGTTGAGGGAGGTCGTTCATATCACTTGCCCAAGAACTAAGGAGGAGAAGAAGATGGAAGGGAGAAAGATCAAGAAAGACCCCATATGCAATATGGATGTCGATGAAAGGAACGCCATCACCACCGAGTGCGACGGCGAGATATACTATTTCTGTTCCGAGGGATGCAGGGAGCGCTTCCTTCAGGAGAGGGTGTGCAAGCTTCCGCGCACCTCGTACGACCTGATCATCATAGGCGGCGGACCTGCCGGCCTGACCGCCGCAGTCTACGCGGCCACGCTCAAGATGGAGGCGTTCCTCATAACGCGCGACCTCGGCGGACAGGCCATCGACAGCACGAAGATCGAGAACTACATGGGGTTCGACTTCATAACCGGACCTGAACTGATCGAGAAGTTCCGTTCCCAGCTCATAGGCTCGCACTACATCGACCACCTTATGAGCGACGTCGAGGTGATCGAGCCGGTCGAGGGAGGGTTCAACGTAACCACCTCGGACCTCAAGAAGTACTTTGCAAAGACCCTGATCATCGCCACCGGGATGACGAGGAGGAGACTCAAGGTGCCCGGAGAGGAGGAGTTCCAGAGAAAGGGTGTCTTCTACGGCAATGTACAGGACATCTCACTCGTGCAGGGAGAGGACGTCGCTGTGATCGGCGGCGGCAACTCGGCCATGCAGATAGTCGAGAATCTCTATACGGTCGCAAGGAACATCTACATCATATCCGACACCAAGCTCTCGGCAGACCCCATCGTGATCGACAGGATAAACCGTTACAGGAACGCCCACAAGAAGGGGCCGTACTCCGCCATCTATCCCATCCGCTATTACGAGGGATACAAGGTCGTCGAGTTTTCAGGGGGCAAGACCCTCTCCAACATCACGATCAGGAAGATCGCCGAGAAGGAGACGATAAACCTGCCGGTCAAGGGTGTCTTCATCGCAATCGGGCTGCAGCCCAACTCTGCGCTGGTGGCCGATATCGTCAAGCTCAACAAGAAGGGCGAGATCATTATAAACCCAGACTGCTCAACCTCCTATCCGGGGATCTTCGCAGCCGGCGACATCACGAACGCCTTCGGCAAGCGGATAATCATCGCCTCGGGCGAAGGAGCGAAGGCCGCGCTCGCTGCGAGGCAGTACATCCTGGACCTCAGGAAGACGGTCTGACAGCGACGTGCGGTCAAGGGCAAAAGGAGACATAAATGTCAGAGCTGAGGCAGGACCCGACCACCTACGACTGGGTCATCATCGCCCGGGAGCGGGCAAAGCGGCCGTGGGAGTTCAAGAAGGAGGACCTCACACGGACGTTCTTTCCGGCACACAGCGACAGCTGTCCCTTCTGCCCGGGAAACGAGCACCGGACGCCTGAGGCCAAGGCCGTATACGGAGAGCCGGGCGATTGGAAGACCCGGGTGGTGCCGAACAGGTTCGCTGCACTCACCACCGGCGTCACAGCCGGACGGGAAGAGATCGGACCCTTCAGGAAGAGCCCCGGTTACGGCAGCCACGAGGTCATCATCGAGACACCGCGGCACGACCACTTCATCCCCTTCATGGACGATGCCGATGCGGAGAGAGTCGTCGGGGTTTACAGGGACCGGTACCATGCCCTGAAAAAGGACCCGGACATCAGGACCGTCATCATCCTGAAGAACCACGGCCGGGGCTCGGGCACCTCGATCGAACATCCGCACTCCCAGGCCGTAGCCTCGCCCATCGTGCCGCCGCTCGTCCGGAGGCGCTACGAGATAGCCGTCCAGTACTACGACAACACAGGCCGCTGCCTCTACTGCGACATCCGGGACTACGAGTTGCGGGCTGCGGAGCGGACCGTGTCCGAGACGGACTACTTCATCGTCCTGCACCCCTATGCGTCGCGCTGCCCCTTCGAGACATGGATCATGCCTAAGGTGCACAACTCGTCCTTCGGAAACATCTCAGACGACGAGCTCAGGGACCTCGCAGCCGTCCTGAAACAGGTCCTCCTTAAGCTCTACGTCAGCCTCGACAACCCCGACTACAACATGGTCGTTCACACGGCGCCGGTCGACGACGAGCACAAGGCATACTTCCTCTGGCACATACAGATAATCCCGCGCCTCACCCTGCCGGCAGGGTTCGAGCTCGGCTCCGGCATATACATAAACCGCGCGCTCCCCGAGGAGACTGCGGCCTTCGTGAGGGACTTCGAGCTTGACAGCGGAGGAACACTGCCGTGACGCGCCGGCGCACCATAAACATCATCGGCGCAGGACCGGCGTCCCTGACGGCTGCAATCGTGCTGCGCAGGCACGGGTTTGCCGTGAAGGTGTTCGAGGCGGCGCCCGACGTGGGGCACCGCCTGAACGGCGACTTTCAGGGCCTCGAGAACTGGAGCTCTGAAAAAGACGTCACCGAGCAGCTCAGGGAGATCGGCATAGGGATTAACTTCCTCTGCATGCCCTACCACGAGGGGACCGTCTACGCGCCCGGCCTGGACCCCGTGGACGTGAAGTCGGACAGGCCGATATTCTATCTCGTCAGGAGGGGAGACATGCCGGGAACCCTCGACTGGGGCCTGAAGGAGCAGGCGCTCGCCCTCGGCGTCAAGATCGCGTTCAAACGCCGCGTGGACAGCATCGAGGGAAGGGCCATTGTGGGAACCGGCCCGAAAGGAGCCGACGCGGTCGCCGTCGGCATGACCTTCAACACCCGGATGCAGGACAGGGCCGCCGTGGTGCTCGACGACGAGATCGCCCCGAAGGGCTACGCATACCTCCTGGTCAAGCAGGGATACGGAACGATGGCCGCCGTCCTCTACAGGGACTTCAAGAAGGCGGATGCATACCTTGAGAAGACCCTCGCCTTCTTCACCGGGAGGATGGACCTCGACATGGAGAACACTAAGAAATTCGGGGGGTACGGGAACTTCTTCCTCCGTGACTCCCAGATGCGAAACGGAAAACTCTATGTAGGCGAGGCGGCTGGCTTCCAGGACTGCCTATGGGGCTTCGGCATGAGGTATGCGATGCTCTCCGGATATGCCGCGGCAAGGAGCGTGATGGATGGTGAGGACTACGATACGCTGTGGCAGAGGGAGCTCCGTCCCGGCCTCGAGTCCTCACTCGTAAACCGCTATCTGTTCGAGAGGATCGGGCATGCCGGCTACAGGCTTCTGACCAGGTGCTTCGGCAGGGGCGATCCCGCAAAGACGCTGAAGAGGCTCTACAGACCCTCGCTCCTCAAGAGACTCCTGCTGCCGCTGGCCAGCGCGGCGTATGAAAGCAGCGTGAGGGACCTGAGCTGCAGCCGCGAGGACTGCCGGTGCGTATGGTGCAGGTGCGGCACGAGGGCGTGCCCGTGACGGAGAGACGGAACACTTGAAGCATCCACACCGAACACACTGCATGAGGGGGCTTCCGTGATGGAGACATTGAACTACATTGAGACCACCTTCCACGAGGACATCGGAGCGGATGTACTCAAAGGCCTGACGGCCCCTCGGAAGTCGATCCCGAGCAAGTACCTCTACGACGCGCGCGGCTCGGCCATATTCGAGGAGATATGCCGGCTGCCCGAGTACTATCCCACACGTACCGAGCTCTCCATACTGAAGGATGCGGCTCCGGCCGTTATGGAGCGCTTCTGCGGCGGAGACATCGTCGAGCTCGGAGCGGGCTCGAGCCTCAAGATCAGGACCCTGCTCGGCGGCCTGCCGGCCGGGAGGCTCCAGGGCATCCGGTACATACCGGTAGACGTCAGCACCGCCGCCCTCGAGGCCTCTGCCTGCGAGCTGGTCGACCTCTATCCCGGGCTCGAACTGCTCGGCATCGCAGCCGACTTCACCAGGCACATGGACATGATCCCAGCCAGCCGCAAGAGGCTCTTCGTCTTCTTCGGCAGCACCATCGGGAACTTCGACGAAGACGAGGGGGCGGGCTTCCTGAAGGGCATCGCGTGTTCCATGAACACGGGGGACCTCCTTCTGATCGGGTTCGACATGCTGAAGCCGCGAGCCGTTGTCGAGCAGGCCTACAACGACTCGGCAGGGGTCACGGCCGAGTTCAACAGGAACATCCTGAGGGTCGTCAACAGGGAACTCGGTGCGGATTTCGACCTCGGACTATTCAGCCACCGCGCGCTCTTCAACGAAGAGAGGGGGCGGGTGGAGATGTACCTCAGGGCCGAGGCCGAGACGGTCGTGAACATCGGGGCCCTCGGTTTGGAGGTGGGCTTCGAGAAGGGGGAAGGCATCCTCACGGAGATATGCCGGAAGTTCACCAGGGAGGGCATAGAGCGGACCGCCCTCGATGCAGGCCTGGCCGTAACGGCATGGTTCTCCGATCCGAAAGGCTGGTTCTCCCTGGTGATTATGGAAAGAAGGGGACGACAAGGAGGGTAAACTCATGGAAGAAAGTGCAGGAATCAGTCCGGTCGGGGCTCTCCGGCTTGGAGCATTCACGGGCATATGCGGCGGTACCGTGAATGAGCCCATAACCCAGCGGCCGCTTACAGGAGGGTGGAGACCATGAAAGAACAGATTATCCCCTCGGCTACGACCGGGGTGAGCGGAGAGCACAAGGGTGAGGTGAGGATAGAGCTCCCGGTGACAGGGATGACGTGTGCCTCCTGTACGGCTACGATCGAGAAGGCCCTCGCCTCCATGGACGGCGTCAGGGAGGCGACGATCAACTTCACCACCCAGAGGGCCTTCGTCTCTTACGATCCAGGCCGCGTCCGGGTGGCACGGATAATAAACGTGATCAAGGAGAGCGGCTATGACGTGGGCTCCGAAAAGATCACCCTGAAGATCAAGGGCATGACGTGTGCCTCTTGCGTCAGGAAGGTGGAAGACGCGCTGAAGGGTTCTCCCGGAGTCGTCCGGGCCGAGGTGAATCTCGGCTCCGAGAGTGCGTCCGTGGAGTTCCTTCCGTCGATGACCACCATCGAATCACTCAGGCAGGTGATAGAGTCCACCGGCTACAGGACGGAGACGGAGCCTTCGCCCACGAGGGAGGAGGACTCGAAGACCCGTGAGTACAGGACGCTCTTGAGGAGGTTCATCGTTGCAGCCCTGATATCCGTGCCCGTGATCGTCGTGAGCTACCCGAAGTTCTTCCCCGTGCTCAAGGATATGGACATGGAGACGTTGAGGCTGTTATGGATCGGCGCGAGCATACTCACCCTGCCTGCACTCGTATACTCCGGGAGCAGCTTCTTCACTGGTGCGGTGGCGGCCTTCAGGCACCGGGCCGCGGACATGAACACGCTGATCGCACTCGGCACCGGCATGGCCTGGCTCTTCTCGACGGTGGTCGTCCTGTTTCCGGGGCTCTTTCCGGAGAACGCCCGCGAGCCCTACTTCGACGTCGTCTCCGTCGTCATAGCCCTCGTGGTGCTGGGCCAGGCCCTGGAGCTGAGGGCGAAGGGCAAGACGTCTGAGGCCATAAAGAAACTGATGGGGCTTCAGGCCAAGACCGCCCGAGTGGTGAGGGAGGGCGCCGAGGTCGACATCCCGATTGAGGAGGTACTTGTCGGTGACACGGTCGTGGTCCGCCCCGGAGAGAAGATACCGGTCGACGGCGTCATCATCGACGGTCGATCGAGCGTGGACGAGTCCATGCTCACCGGTGAGCCGCTCCCTGCCGAGAAGCAGGCCGGCGACGAGGTCATAGGCGGGACGATCAACAAGACCGGGGCCTTCAGGTTCAAGGCCACCAAGGTCGGAAAGGACACGGCCCTCGCACAGATCATCAAGATGGTCCAGGAGGCGCAGGGCTCCAAGGCCCCCATACAGAGACTGGCGGATACCGTCAGCGGCTACTTCGTCCCGGCCGTGATGGTGATTGCCGTGACGAGCTTCGTCCTGTGGTACGACCTCGGGCCCGAGCCGCGCATCATCCTCGCCCTGCTCGGCGCAGTGACCACGCTGATCGTCGCATGCCCGTGCGCCCTCGGTCTTGCAACACCGACCTCGCTGATGATCGGAGTGGGAAAGGCGGCCGAGAACGGCATACTCATAAGGAACGGCGAGGCCATCCAGGTGGCCTCCGCACTCGACACGGTCGTGCTCGACAAGACAGGCACCATAACCGTGGGCAAGCCTACGCTGACGGACGTGATCGTCAAGGAAGGGGCTGCTGAGCAGGATATCGTCAGGTTCGCTGCCTCACTCGAGAAGAACTCCGAGCATCCGCTGGCAGAGGCGATACTTCAGGGTGCAGAGGCCCGGGGCACGGTACCCTCGGAGCCCGGCGACTTCGAGGCGATCCCTGGTCACGGCGTGGAGGGCATAGTGGACGGAAAGAGGATAAGCCTCGGCAACAGGAAGCTGATGGAGCGGGTGGGGGCGGACCTCGACCTCTTTGAAAAGGATTCGCACAGGCTCGCCGACGAAGGGAAGACCCCCATATTCGTCGCCGTTGACGGCAGAGCCGCCGGCGTCATAGCGGTCTCAGACCCCCTGAAGGAGGACTCCGTAGAGGCGATAAGCGGGCTCAAGGGACTCGGCGTGGACGTGGTCATGATAACGGGCGACAACAGGCGTACTGCAGAGGCCATCGCAAGGAGGGTGGGGATCGACAGGGTGCTCGCAGAGGTGCTGCCCGAGGACAAGGCCCGCGAGGTCAAGAAGCTGCAGCTCGAGGGCAGGAAGGTCGCCTTCGTTGGCGACGGCATAAACGACGCGCCGGCACTCGCTCGAGCCGACGTGGGCATGGCGATCGGCACCGGTACGGACGTGGCCATCGAGGCCTCAGACATCACCCTCATCAAGGGCTCCCTGCTCGGAATCCAGGCGGCCATAAGCATCTCGAAGGCAACGATGAAGAACGTGAGAGAGAACCTCTTCGGCGCCTTCTTCTACAACACGGCCCTCGTCCCCGTGGCAGCCGGCATCCTCTATCCGGTCTGGGGGATCACGATGAACCCCATCCTCGCAGGCGCTGCCATGGCCATGAGCTCGGTGACCGTCGTCAGCAATGCTAACCGTCTCAGATTCCTGAAGGTGAGGTGAGCGATGGACAGGGTGATAGTAACAGCAGCCGGAATTCTCACCATCGGATGGATCGTCTGGTTCTTCCTCTTCTCCAAGAAGAAGCAATACAGGGCCGCCGTCTCATCCGGCATCCAGGAGGTCTTCATCAGGGTGAAAGGAGGCTACGACCCCGACGTGATCGTTGCAAAGGCGGGAAAACCCCTGAGGCTCGTCTTCAAGCGGGAGGAAGAGGCCTCCTGCACGGAGATGGTCGTCTTCGGCGCATTCAACAAGTCCGCTAAGCTGCCGCCCTACGAGGAGGTGGTGGTGGAGCTGCTGCCAGAGAAACCCGGCGAATACGACTTCTCCTGCCAGATGGGCATGATCAGGGGAAAACTAATAGTCGAGGAGTGACGAGGCGGCCTTCGCAGGCCGCTGCCGGCAGCTCCGACGAGGAAAAAACAGTTGGAAGGAGGTAGACCATGCATAAAGATCCAGTATGCGGCAGGAAGATGAATCCCAACAAGGCACACATAACGATCGAGTACGAGGGGAAGACCTACTATCTGTGCTGCCCCCTCTGCCAGGCGGAGTTCGAAAAGAACCCCGGTAAATACGTCAAGAAGGAGAAGAGCGGCCGCTGAGCCCGCCCCCCCTCCCGCAGGGTCATGCCTGCGGGAGGGGCCGGAGCGCCGCAACCCCAAAGAAACGGGAGTGCTCCATCAGGAGCATCAACGTCCTCTGCAAGGGATTCATTGTCGGAAGGGCCAACCATTGAGGCGATCGGCCTCTGCGAGAGCCGCTCACTTGATTATCAGCACGCTCACGTCCTCGGGCTTCCGCTGAACCTCTATGGTGACGTCATCGCCGTAACGCCTGATGAGCAGGTCTACGCTCTTCTTCCCGGTAACCGTCAGGTTCTTGATGAAGACATGCTGAAGGAACTCCGGCAGGACCGGCTGCCTGAATATGATCCGTCCCCTGTCGGCCTCGAACCCGAGCCTCAGTGAGGACTGCAGCATCAGGAGGAGCGAGCCCGCAGCCCACGTCTGCGGTACACATGCGACCGGGTAGAGCGTCGGGGGTGCGCCGTGCCTCCTCTTGAACCCGCAGAAGAGCTCGGGGAGCCGCTGGAACTCCATGAAGAGCGATGCGTCGAAGATGCCGGAGAAGACCTTTATGAACTGATCCCTCAAGCCGTACGAGGAGAACCCGTAGGCTATCAGGGCGTTGTCGTGAGGCCACACGGAGCCGTTGTGGTAGGACATCGGGTTGTAGAGGGCCTCGCCTGCACCTATCGTCCTTATGCCCCACCCTGAGAAGGCCGCATCCGACGTGAGGGTCTCTGCCACCTTCACGGCCTTGCCAGGGTCGGCGATCCCCGTGAAGAGCACCTGCCCGGCATTCGAGGATACCACCCTGCAGGGCCGCTTCGCACCGTCGAGGGCGAGCACGTACGTGCCGAGCTCTTCGTCCCAGAACACGATGTTGAACCTCTCCTTGAGCTCCCTCGCCTCCTGGAGCAGCCTCCTGGCGAGGGCTTCCCTGCCCATGACGGCTGAAAGCATGGCCGCCTCTTTCTTTGCGGCATACTGGTAGCCCTGGACCTCGCAGAGGGCGATCGGGCCTTCTGCAAGGGAGCCGTCCCTGTGGAATACGGAGTCGTGCGAGTCCTTCCACCCCTGGTTGCGCAGCCCGTTCTCGTGCGGGACGTACTCGAGAAAGCCGTCGCCGTCCACGTCACCGTGCCTCTCCATCCACATGAGGGCCTTCTCGATGTTGTCCCATATCCTCGATATCAGGGCCGTGTCCCCGGTCCTCCGCCAGTAGGCGCCCGCAAGGATGATGAAGAGCGGCGTGGAGTCTACACTGCCGTAGTAGAGACCGAATGGTATCTCCTTCAGGGCGGCCATCTCGTTCTCCCGCGCTTCGTGGAGTATCTTTCCAGGTTCAGCCGCCTTGGTCTCGTCGAACTCCCGGGCCTGCCTTGCCGCGAGGTACTGCAGTACACCCTTTGCCAGCTCTGGATTCACCCAGAGGGATTCGAGCGCGGTGATTATCCCGTCCCTGCCGAACGGGGTGCAGAACCACGGAATGCCTCCATAGGGGTAGAGACCGTGGTCCGTCCTGGTGAGCATCATGTTGATGTCCGAGACCGCCCTCTTGAGGGATTCGTTGAACTGCTCGTTCGATGTGTATATCTCGGTGCAGTGCCTCGTCTTCTTCTGGAGCTTCCTGCGCGCCTTCTGCACGGTGACGTCGAACGCGGGTTCGACATGCCTCGTGCCGGCCACCGAGCAGTCGATGCCGAGCAGTATCTCATCCATGCCTCCGGGGGCCAGCGCGACCGTGAAAGAGAAGGTCTTGTCAAGGACCTGATCCGGGGGTCGCGAAAAACTGACGGACGTCGTCCTCCTCACGCCGTCGAGCCCCTCGTACACCAACACCATGCCCCTCTCCCCGTATTCAGGCGGGTGCATGATACCCCTCTTTCTTCTCTTCAGGCCGCGGACCTCGAAGATGTCCTTGAAGTCCGCATCCATGGAGAAGTCGAGCCTCAGCTCCATGTGCTGGAGCCCGAAGTTCCTGATCCTGATGTAGTCGAGACACCTCTGCTCGAAGAGGACCTTCGACCGCATGATGTGCACGGTGTCCTTCTTGATCAGGAGCCTGCCCCTCGAGTAGAGGTCGGGGTTGGTCAGGTCGACGGTCAGGAGGATGTCTTCCTCGTCGACCGAGGAGCTCAGAAAGAGGGGCCTCAGCCCCCCTATCCTGAGTTCGCAGTACGAGAGGAACCTCATCCCCTTGAAGTAGAGGCCCTGCTCGTTCTTCCCCAGCGGGAGGATGTCGCCGAAGCGGTCGAACACCCCGAACAGGTCTTCCTCTTTCAGGATGAGCCTGTGGGGGTCGATCATCGAGGATGTGGCCGATATGTAGTACCGGTCCCTTATCTTGCTGACTTCAGGCGACCTTCTGTTCATACCTGCCGCTCAGCAGCCTGATGTAGACGCCTATGTAGTCTCCGGCCATCCTGCTTGCCAGGAACCTCTTCTCGAAATGTTCCCTGCAGGCCCTCCTCGAGAATCTGCCGAGCAGGTTCTTGATGCTGAAGACGGCCTCCTTGTCCTCCTCAAAAATGAATCCGGTTATGCCGTGGTCGACCACTTCTGGAATGGAACCCCTCCGCCTCGCTATCACAGGGGTGCCGCATGCCATCGCCTCGATCATCGCAAGCCCGAAGGGCTCCGGCCAGTCGACCGGGTGCAGGAAGGCGAGCGCCGCCCCGAGGAGCTCGTTCTTCTCCTCGTCGTTGATCTCGCCGAGGAACTCCACGAGCGGATGCTTCAGCAGTGGACGGATCACGGCATCGAAGTATTCGGCGTCCGCCTTGTCGACCTTCGCCGCTATCTTCAGCGGGATATCCGCCTTTACGGCTATCTCTATCGCGGAATCAACCCGCTTCTCGGGCGAGATCCGCCCGACAAAGACGAGATACTCACCGCCGTCCTCGTTCAGCCTGTAGAGCTCGCCGGGAAGTCCATGGTATACGGTCGCCGCCCAGTTTGCAAACGGCAGCGGACTCCTCTGGGCGTTCGATATCGAGACGAGCGGAATCTCGCTGTACTCCCTGAAGACTGACGGATAGCCCCAGAGGTCGAGCCTGCCGTGAAGCGTGCTCACCACCGGCACGTTCGTCCTCCTCGCAAGGGCTAAACCGAAACAGTCCACGTGTGTGTGTATGATGTCGAACTCGTCCTGACGCTTCAGGACCTCCTCCATCTGGAGGAAGTGGAGTGAGATGGGGTCCACACACCGCTTCTCGAGCCGCAGTGCGGACTCGCATACAGGGACAAGCTCGGCCGAGGTTTCAGAGTCGCCAGAGGCGAAAAGCACCACCTCGTGACCCGCCTTGACCAGCTCTTCGGTGAGGTATGAGACGATCCTCTCGGTCCCTCCGTAAAGACGGGGCGGAACACTCTCGTAAAGCGGGGATACCTGAGCAATTCTCATTACAATCACCTCCGGATGTCCAGAAATCAAGTAATGATCAATCACCAGGACCTTGTTAGCACTTTAGCGCAGAGAGTGCTACCAGATTCATCATATAACAAAAAACAGCAGAAATCAAGCCTCTCTTGCGAGGAATCAGGGGGTTTTTCTGTTGAAAATCAAAAATCCTTGGAAATATTTAAGATTTTTAAATCTTCGTTCATGTTATAATTTCACATGCGTTTCGTCGCAGACCTCCATATACATTCGAAGTACTCGCGGGCGACCAGCAGGGAGATGTCCCCTGAGAGCATCTGGAAGTGGGCGCAGCTCAAGGGGGTCACTGTTGTCGGCACCGGCGACTTCACGCATCCGGAGTGGCTCAAGGAGCTCCAGGAGAAGCTCGAGCCAGCGGGCAACGGCCTCTACAGGCTGAAGGAGGGCCTTAGGAGCGTCGATGTCCCGGACTCCTGCAGGGCCGAGCCCTTCTTCCTCCTGTCTGCAGAGATAAGCTGCATATACAGCAAGGGCGGCAGGACGAGGAAGGTGCATTCCATCGTATTCATGCCCGACTTTGCCGGTGCCGCAAGGCTGAACGCGGTCCTGTCGGGCATTGGAAACCTCTCCGCAGACGGCAGGCCGATACTCGGACTCGACGCAAAGGAGCTGCTCAGGATAGTGATGGATGCATCCCCCGAGGCCATGCTCGTACCTGCCCATGCATGGACCCCGCACTTCTCGGTATTCGGAGCAATGTCGGGCTTCGACTCCCTGGAGGAGTGTTTCGAGGAGCTGACCCCGCACATACACGCCATAGAGACCGGGCTCTCCTCCGACCCGCGCATGAACTGGAGGCTTTCAGGGCTCGACCGCGTGACCCTCGTATCGAACTCGGACGCCCACTCGCCCGCAAAGATCGGCCGCGAGGCGAACATTTTCGATACCGACCTCTCATACCACGCCGTCATGGAGGCCATAAGGACGAAGGAGGGGCTCACAGGCACAATAGAGTTCTTTCCTGAAGAGGGAAAGTACCATTACGACGGTCACAGGCTGTGCGGCGTGAGCCTGTCGCCGCGCGAGACCATCAGGCACGGCTACCTCTGCCCGGTATGCGGCAGGAGGGTCACTGTAGGAGTGATGCACAGGGTCGAAGAGCTCGCCGACAGGGACGAGGGCTTCACCCCGCCGGGCTCTCCCGGGTACCATCCGGTCATACCCCTGCCCGAGATCATCGCCGAGGCCCTGAAGGTCGGTGTGGGCAGCAAGAGGGTGCAGAACGAATACCTGAAGGTGCTGAGCTCTATCGGCAATGAATTCACGGTGCTCCTGGAGGCGCCGCTTGAGGACATCGGGAGGGCTGGCTCCGCCCTCTTGATGGAGGCCGTGTCGAGGATGCGATCAGGCCGCGTGCACATAGCCCCAGGGTTCGACGGCGAATACGGCAGGATACGGATATTCGAGAAGGTCGAGAGGGAAGAGATCAAGGGACAGAAGCTCCTCTTCTGAGGATGCACAGCAGCACATCCAACGGGTCCGCCTCGGGAATGAACATTCTGCAGAACCTGAACGAGTCTCAGAGAAAGGCCGTGACAGCCCTGGAAGGGCCCGTGCTGGTCGTTGCAGGGCCGGGCACGGGAAAGACCCTCACCATCGTCCACAGGATTGCGTATCTCGTCGACCAGGGCGTCAGGCCCGAGGGCATAATCGCTGTCACGTTCACGAACCGTGCTGCACGGGAGATGAGGGAGAGGACCGACTCGCTCCTCGCCACCCCTCGCCGTCCCTTCATCGGGACCTTCCATTCGCTCGGTATCAGAATCATAACCGCAGAGATCCCCGAGAGACTCCGCATATACGGCAGGCAGGAACAGACCGGCCTGATAAAGACACTTCTTAAGGGGTCAAGGACCCCACTTAAAGGGTCACAGCCCCAGTTGAAGGGGTCACAGACCCCACTCAAGGGGGCTCAGCCCCAGTTGAAGGGGGCTCAGCCCCCCGACCGAGCGTTGTCGAGTGCTGCGGTTGCAGAGGGGATATCGCGGGTGAAGAACCTCGTCGGCGAGGCCGAAGGGGCCTTGAAGGAGATATACGCAGAATACCAGGCCGCCCTCAGGAGAGACTCTGCCCTCGACTTTGACGACCTGATCCTGAAACCGGTCGAGCTGCTCGGCAACACCGGCACACTGAGGCGATACCGGGAGGCATTCACCCACATAATAGTCGACGAGTACCAGGACATAAGTCCTGCGCAGTACAGGCTCCTGAGGCTTCTTGCAGGAAGGAGCGGCAACATATGTGCTGTCGGCGACCCCGACCAGGCGATCTACGCCTTCAGGGGGGCCGGCGTGGAGACCTTCCTCGGGTTCGAAGAGGACTTCGAGGGCGCTGAGACGATCGTGCTCGACAGGAACTACCGCTCGACCGCGACGATACTATCCGCCTCTGCCGCCCTGATACGGAGCAACTCCGGGAGGATACCAGTTGAGCTCAGGCCGACGAGGGAGCGGGGCCGGCCTGTGACGGTCGTCTCCGTGCCCGACGATAGGGCTGAGGGTGAGTTCATCGTGCGGGAGATCGAGAGGCGGATCGGTGGTACGAGCAGCCGCAGCATCCATCACACGGACGGTCCGGACGGAGACCCGGTCGGCTTCTCCGATTTCGCCGTCGTCTTCAGGACGAACGCGCAGGTCAAGGCGTTGAAGGAGGCATTCGCCGTCTCCGGCATTCCCTACCAGGTGGTGGGAGGGGCCCACCGCGGCATGAGCACTGAAGCGGCGGACGCCCTGTCGTGTCTCAGGGCCGTGGCCGACCCGGCGGATGAGGCGAGCCTCAGGAGGGTCGCCTCCTTGGAACCCGTGGGGCTGAGCAGGGAGGCACTGTCTGAGGCGTCCGCCCGTGCCGAAGGGCAGGGAATGAGCCTGTACGAGGCGATGAAGGCGTGCGCGCGCCGGTGGAGGGGGCGGGACAGGAGGTTCGTCTCCATGATGGAGCGGTTTCTCGGCCTCAGGGAGGGCCTTGACGTGCCCGGACTCCTCGGCGCCGTTCTCGATGAGACAGGCATCAGGAGGGCATGCAGTGACGACGGGAGACTCGCGCCGCTTGAGGGCCTCGCCACGGCCTACAGCGGCGTGCCCGCCTCGGATGCCCTCGCAGCATACATCAACGAGGCCAGTCTCGTCACCCCGGCAGATGCCTACGACCCCAGGGCCGCGGCAGTCACACTAATGACAATGCACACGGCAAAGGGACTCGAGTTCAAGACCGTCTTCATCGCAGGAGCCGAAGACGGCCTCACGCCATGCACGATAAACAAGGACGGTGCCGACATCGAGGAGGAAAGACGGCTCTTCTACGTGGGAATGACGCGTGCGAAGGACGAACTCTTCCTCGTGCATGCGCGAAGGCGGTTCCTCTACGGCCGGAGACTCGCCCTCCAGGCCTCACCCTTCATCGATGAGATCCCGGAAGAGCTGATCAGGCGCGTCACTGTCCCGGACAGGAAGAAGGTCCGGAAGAAGGAGGAGCAGATCGGCCTCTTCTGAGCACGCAAAACGCGCCAATTACGCTCAAGTAACCGCCGGACGCCCCCCACACCGAGTGCTCGTGACAGCAGGCACAGAGACTTCCCATTCTGAGCGGTACGCGCATTGCGCGTTCATTAACGCTCAAGTGACCGCCGGACGCCCCCCTCTCCGAGTGTTCGGACAGCAGGCACAGAGACCTTTCCGGTCTGAGCGGTACGCGCATTGCGCGTTCATTCACTGAAGTAGTCACCGAGCAGGCCCCTCGAGTGTTCGTCCTCGTGACAGTAGACGCAGAGGTTCTCCCAGTTTGAGCCGTCAGGGGGATTGTTCCTCGGGTTTCCGTCCCTGTGGTGCACGGTCAGGAGGTGCCTGTCCTTGTGGTCGAACTCACGCGCGCACTTGGCACAGATGAGGCCGTGAATCTTCAGTGAACGCTCCCTGTAGGAGGCCGAGGGCGCACGGGAGGCCTTGAGATCCCTGATTATCTCATCAGCAGGCCTGTCGTTCTTCACCTTCTTCGGCCTCTGTCTCCTGTATGGCACTGCGCACCTCGTGTGTGTTCTTCCCCGTACCTTTCAGGATACCAGCCGCCGGCCGTCTTGTCAATGCGAGCATTCCCCTGCCGAGGGGTGCAGGCCTGCATATCATGCTTGACATAACCCTCCCGTATCCTCTATTGTTAACGTAAGGGGCCGGTTACACTTGCTGGTTGCATCTGGCCGGCTGCCTGCAAAGGGGAGTAGCTTCATCAGCGGCTGTCGTCAAGACGTCTGTCGCGGACAGACCGGCACCGCTGGTTAGGAGACCTAACAAGCGAGACCTTTGTCATGATAAGTCCTTATTGTGACAGAGGTCTTTTTTTGTTTCCGGGCTCAGCGGCATGGCCGGGGAATACCGCCACGGCGGTGGTTAGGTTAAGACGCGGCACATAACCTTGAGGAATGCGGAAAGGAGTCTTTCATGCAGTGGCACAGGATCGAATCTGAAGAGGTTTTAAGGGTGCTCGACACCTCGCGCAGCGGGCTCTCCAGCGCCGAGGCGAGGAGGCGCCTCGGCGAGTACGGTCCGAACGAGCTCGTCGAGAAGAAGAAGAAGGGGCCGCTTGAGATGTTCCTCGACCAGTTCAAGGACTTCATGATACTCATCCTCATCGCGGCCGCCGTCATATCGGGTGTGATCGGCGAGACGAAGGACACCATCGTGATCATCGTGATCGTGATCCTCAACGCGGTCGTCGGGTTCGTCCAGGAATACAGGGCAGAGAAGGCTATGGCCGCACTGAAGAAGATGGCCGCCCTCACGGCGACCGTCGTGAGGGACGGGCAGGCCGTCGACATACCGGCATCAGAGCTCGTACCGGGCGACATCGTCATCCTCGAGGCAGGAAAGATAGTGCCGGCCGACATGCGCCTAATCGAGGCCGTACGGTTGAAGGTGGAAGAGGCCGCCCTCACGGGCGAGTCCGTTCCGGTCGAGAAGGAGACCGCTGTCCTGCAGGACGAGGACCTCCCTCTTGGAGACAGGAGGAACATGGTCTACAAGGGCACCATACTCACCTACGGCCGCGGCACCGGCATAGTCGTGGCGACCGGGATGAACACCGAGCTCGGCAGGATCGCCACCATGCTCCAGGACGAAGATGCGGTGAAGACCCCCCTGCAGAAGAGGCTCGCGCGCTTCGGCAGGAAGCTCGCCGTCGCAGTCCTCGCGGTATGCGCCGTTGTCTTCGGCTTCGGCCTGCTCAGGGGAGAGCCCGTGATGCTTATGCTGCTGACCGCGATCTCCCTCGCGGTCGCCGCGATCCCAGAGGCGCTCCCCGCAGTGGTCACCATATCCCTTGCACTCGGTGCAAAGAAGATGGTGAGGCAGAACGCCCTGATAAGGAAGCTCCCGGCCGTCGAGACCCTCGGCTCCGTCACCTACATATGCTCTGACAAGACCGGCACCCTCACGCTCAACAGGATGACCGTCGAGGAGGTCTATGTCGACGGCAGGCTCCTCCGCAGCGCGGACCTGAAGGCCGCTCACCCCCTGCAGCCCGACACGCCGGTCCACACACTGTTGACGGCGCTCGCCCTCAGCAACGACGCCAGGAGCGGCTCGGACGGCGGTGTCATCGGAGACCCCACCGAGGCCGCCCTCTACAGCATGGCCCGTGAGCACGGCTTCGGCAAGGAGGACCTCGAGAGGCGGTTCCCGAGGGTGGCCGAGCTGCCGTTCGACTCGGAGCGCAAGTGCATGACCACCTTCCACAGGCCGCCTGATGGGGCTGGAGTCGTCTCTTTCACCAAGGGCGCCATAGACGTGCTGCTCGGCAGGTCGATCGGTGTGCTCACATCCTCGGGCATCGAGAGTGTGGACCCCGGTAAGCTCCAGGAGGTGAATGCGAGGATGGCGGCCGACGGACTCAGGGTCCTCGGCATCGCCATGAGGCGATGGGAGGACCTGCCCGGCGATCTCACCGCCGAGGTCGAGCAGGACCTCGTCGTCATCGGTCTCGTCGGACTGATGGACCCCCCGAGGGAGGAGGCGAGGGAGGCCGTGGCCCAGTGCAAGGCCGCAGGGATAAGGCCGGTGATGATAACCGGAGATCATCCGCTCACGGCAAAGACCATATCGAAGAGGCTCGGCATCATCGAGGACGGCTCCGAGGCGGTCATCACCGGGCAGGAGCTCGAGGCCCTCACACTCGAGGAGTTCGAGGAGAGGGTCGAGCACATCAGGGTCTACGCGCGGGTGGCGCCCGAGCAGAAGCTCAAGATTGTGAGGGCCCTCCAGGACAAGGGACAGTTCGTGGCCATGACCGGAGACGGTGTCAACGATGCACCGGCCCTGAAGCGGGCCGACATCGGCATTGCCATGGGCGTCACCGGAACCGACGTCGCCAAGGAGGCCTCCTCGATGATACTCCTTGACGACAACTTCGCCACGATCGTGAGGGCGGTCAAGGAAGGCCGCAAGATTTACGACAACATAAGGAAGTTCATAAAGTACATGCTGACCACGAACTCGGCCGAGGTATGGACCCTCTTCCTCGCCCCGTTCCTCGGTCTCCCCATCCCCCTGCTGCCCATACACATACTCTGGATAAACCTGATGACCGACGGACTACCGGCACTCGCCCTCTCGGTCGAGCCCGAAGAGGGAGACGTGATGAAGAGGCCGCCTCGCCGCCCCGGCGAGAGCATATTCGCTCACGGCCTCGGCATACACGCCGTCTGGGTCGGCCTGCTGATGGCAGGCATAGTCCTCGCGGTACAGGCCTGGACCATCGAGACCGGATCGGCCCACTGGCAGACGATGGTCTTCACCGTGCTGTGCATCTCCCAGCTCTTCCATGTGGTCGCGATCCGCTCGGAGAGGGAGTCGCTGTTCAGGATGGGCCTCTTCACGAACAAGCCGCTCCTTGGGGCGGTCTTCCTGAGCTTCAGCCTCCAGATGGCAGTGGTCTACATACCCGTGATGAATCCGCTCTTCAGGACCGAGCCGCTCTCTGCAGGGGAACTCGCCCTTACACTCGCCCTCTCGTCTGTGGTATTCTTTGCTGTGGAGTGCGAGAAGTTCTTCAAGAGGCGTGCAAGCAGAAAGTGACAGGGATGGGGGGAGAAGGTCTCATGGATATGACGAGTGCCGCCCGACAGGGCGGGCATTGGAAGATCAGACGCTTACGGGAGCCCGAGTCGTGGACATCCCGATCTTAAACGACATAGTGATCATATTCGCACTCTCCATCGGGGTGCTCTTTGTCTGCAGCCTGCTCCGCGTCCCGTCGATTGTGGGCTTCATACTGACGGGCGTGCTGGCAGGGCCGCATGGACTGCGACTGGTGCAGTCCGTTCACGAGGTCCAGGTGCTGGCAGAGGTGGGCGTGGTGATGCTCCTGTTCGCCATCGGGATCGAGTTCTCGCTCAAGAGCCTGCTGCAGATAAAGAAATCGGTCCTGCTCGGCGGCTCACTCCAGGTCCTGCTCACCATCCTGGCGGCCTCGTTCATAGCGGGCCGATTGGGCCGGCCTGCGGGCGAGGCGGTCTTCATAGGGTTTCTCGTCTCCCTGAGCAGCACGGCCATAGTGCTCAAGCTCATGCAGGAGAGGGCCGACGTGGACAGTCCACACGGCCGGACTTCACTCGCAATACTGATCTTTCAGGACGTGATCATAGTGCCGATGATCCTGCTCACCCCGCTGCTGGCAGGCCGGGCCGGGAACTCCGAGGGCTCCCTCATCGAGCTCCTCGGCAAGGGCATCGCCATAATTCTGCTCGTGGTCGTGAGCGCCAAGTGGGTCGTGCCGTGGTTGCTCTACCAGGTGGCGAGGACGCGCAGCCGCGAGCTCTTCCTGCTGAGCGTCTTCCTGATATGCCTCGCCGTTGCCTGGCTGACCTCGAGCGCAGGGCTCTCCCTCGCCCTCGGAGCGTTCCTGGCAGGGCTCGTCATATCAGAGTCAGAGTACGGCCACCAGGCCCTCGGCAACATCTCTCCATTCCGCGACGTCTTCACGAGCTTCTTCTTCGTCTCGATAGGCATGCTGTTCGACGGCGGGTTCATGCTGGAGCATCCCGTGCTCATACTCTTCGTCACCGCTGCGGTCCTGATGCTCAAGGCCGGCCTGGCCGGCCTCTCGACAACCCTGCTCGGGTTTCCCGTGCGCACCGCCGTCCTCACCGGGTTTGCGCTCAGCCAGGTGGGGGAGTTCTCGTTCATCCTCTCGAAGACCGGCATCGAGCAGGGACTGCTCCAGGGAAACGTTTACCAGATATTCCTCTCTGTATCCGTGCTCTCCATGGCCGCGACACCGTTTGTCATGGCAGCTGCACCCAAGGTGGCGGATTTCGCCTCAGGCCTGCCCCTGCCCGAACGCCTGAGGTCGGGGTTCCATCCGGTGCAGGAGCCCAAGGCCTCGGGCAAGAAGGACCACCTCGTCATTATAGGCTTCGGCGTCAACGGCAGAAACCTCGCCCGTGCCGCAAGGGCGGGAAACATCCCCTACGTGATAATCGAGATGAACCCCGAGGTGGTGAGGGAAGAGAAGGCGAAGGGCGAGCCGATCCACTACGGAGACGCCACTCAGGAGGCCGTGCTCGGGCACGCTGACATCAAGGATGCGCGGATAGCCGTAGTCGCCATATCCGACCCTGCCGCCACACGGAGGATAACCGAGCTCATCCGGCGGCTCAATCCGAACGTACACCTCATCGTCCGGACGCGCTACCTCCAGGAGATGCAGCCCCTGTACGATCTGGGGGCTGACGAGGTCATACCCGAGGAGTTCGAGACATCGGTTGAGATATTCTCGAGGGTCCTCGCCAAGTACCTCGTGCCGCGCGACGAGATCGAGAGGTTCATTGCAGAGGTGCGTTCCGACGGATACGGCATGTTCCGGAGTCCTGAGCCGTTTCCAGGGCTCAAGCTCCACATACCCGGGATCGAGGTGAGCGCCATGAAGGTCGAGGAGGACTCTCCGCTGGTCGGCAAGACACTCGCACAGACCGACCTGAGAAGAAGGTTCGGCGTCACGGTGGTGGCGGTGAGGAGGGGCTCCAGGATACTGGCCAACCCGGACGGCGACACCGAGGTCCGGGTCGGTGACGTGCTTCTCGTCCTCGGATCACCCGAGAAGATAGCCGCTGTCTCGGGCCTCTTCTACAGGTGCTGATTCAGGCCTGGGGTAACCGCCGCCTCTTGGGGCGGGACCTCGCTCACCAGGCAGACTCGAAGGAGAGTTCGACGAGTATTGCGTCCGTGTCGTTTCCAGCGATGTAGCCGGTATTGCGTATATTCTCGTAACCGCTCTTGAACGAGACGGAAGTCCTCTCCGATACCTTCCGCCTCAATGCGAGCACAAACTCCTGGCTCTCCTGGGGAGTGCTCCGCGTCAGCCCCTTCTTCTCCCGGTCGTAGTAGAACGTGTACTTCGTATCCCCCGCCCCGTAGACCGAGGTGCTCACGAAGAGGTCCGTTGCATCACCGCCCATGTGATGGCCGATGAGCCGACCCTTGTATGTGTAGCCGCTCCTGTAGATGTTGTGGCGGTAGAGAATCCTGCGGCTCCGCGCGTACTCCCCTCGCAGGTCGACGGAGTCGAGGCCGAATATCCGCGGCAGGTATACGCCGGCGAGGTATCCGCCCTTTATCGTGATGTTTCTCGCTATGTCCTCGGCGGCCAGCTCTCCGTAGAGCTGCAGCGGCTGCCACCTGAACGGCATCGTCAGTTTCACGTCGGCGGCGACGTGCTGGTCGTTGGGCACGTCGTGCCCGTCTGCCGGCACGTCGTATCCGTTCTCGAACACCATAGTCTTGTACCAGGCGCTGAAGTCCTCGTCCTCGCCCCTTCCGCCAAGGAAGAAGGTCCTCTCGATGCCGAGATCGAGATAGGATGAGGGTTTGAGCGCAAAGCGTATGCCCCAGAAGAACGGCTCCGGAAATGCCCTCTCAGACTCCATCTCCGCCAGGAAGGTGGTGAACCTGAATGTGCCGAGGTAACGGAATATCCAGGGCAGGGCGGCTGGTTTCGGATTGCCGAGCCTGATCATCGGGATCGGTTCGGGATTGTCCGAAAAGAGCATGGCGCCGTGATATCCGGGCCCCCACCACTGGGAATCCTTGCCGAGTTCGAGTGCAAGCCCCAGAAACTCGAAGGTGCCGTATACCCTCTTCAGCAAGAGGTTCATGTTGCCGTCGGAGTACCTGAATTCGGGGTTGACGTAAAAGGAGAAGAAGCCCAGCTCGGCGTTTGAGGTGAATCCGGACCTGAAGTTGGGTCCCCTCGCGTAGACGTCGCCTGTGTTGTTGTAGTTGAGGACCTTTGAGAACTCGTTCGTGTCGGCATAGACGGCCCTGGCATAGAGTGTGTTGAGCGGCTTGATATACCTCGCACCCTCGATCTCCGCCCTGTACCTCTCCTTGAGGTACTCTATGATCCGCCGCAGATGAGGCCCCCTGCCTGCGGCGTTTCTATCCGCCTCCAGCACGAGCCTCGCCACCTCCCTGCGGCTCAGCGGCCTTATCGTGAGCATCCCGCTCCGTATCAGGCCTTCGGCCTCGAGCCGCAACAGGTAGTCGTATGTCATGCTCTCGAGCTCTACATTGGTGGAGGCTTGGGCAACCGGGACGGACAGCAAGAGGCATGTGACGACTGTAACCAGAAGAGTCTTGATTCGCTGCAATTGAAACTCCGGCAATGAAGATTTTCGGCTCGTCATCGTAATACCGAACACTCACCCCTCAAGTACCGATCGGCTGTCGGTAGATTTTATAATAGCCTATTCACACATAAAAGACAAGGGCTGCCGGCGACTCCACGGGGAGACGCCCCGGCTTCGGGTTGTCTCGACCTTCCGGCAGCAAGAGCAGCGCATGTTTTCTTCTTGCTCCTGAATATTTTATCATTTATATTGTCCGTTTGTCCGGACCGGAAGACCGGGGCGTCCTTGGTACATGCTATGAACACGACCCTTACAGTCATCATCGGGCTTGCCCTCTACTACCTTATCTACAGGTACTACGGCCGGTATCTCGAAAGGACCGTGGTCGGCAGCGGTGAAGTCGAGACACCTGCTCACCGGCTCTGCGACAACGTAGACTTCATACCTGCAAACAAGTACGTGCTCTTCGGCCACCACTTCGCATCCATCGCAGGCGCCGCCCCGATCGTCGGCCCTGTCATCGCCATGGTGTGGGGTTGGCTGCCCGGACTGCTCTGGGTATGGTTCGGAAACATCTTCATCGGAGCCGTGCACGACTACCTCTCGCTCATGAGCTCGGTCAGGTACGACGGCCACTCGGTGCAGTGGATAGCCGGGCGGGTCATAAGGAAGCGCACGGGCTACCTGTTCTCCATCTTCGTCTTCTTCGTGCTCATACTCGTGGTGGCGGCCTTCGGTTCGATCATAGGCAAGATATTCGTGAAGGAGGCAGCCGTGCCCTCCGCCTACATGCTCAAGATCGGCGCCGCCCTCGTGCTCGGGCTCCTGATGTACAGGCTCAGGGTGAACTTCCTCGCCTCCACCGTCATCGGCATCGCAATGCTCGCAGCGGCCGTCGCGCTCGGAAAGGCCTTCCCGGTCCATGCGGGATACCAGACGTGGATGATCGTCTTCTTCTTTTACATCATCATAGCCGCATCGATCCCGGTCAACATACTGCTTCAGCCGAGGGACTACCTGAATGCCTGGCTCCTCATCGCCGGCCTTGCCGCTGGCGGTGCAGCCGTGCTCCTCGCGTTCAAGCCGATGGCGCTGCCAGCGTTCACGTCCTTCAATGCTCCCGCTATAGGCGGCAGGCCGACCCCTTTCTGGCCGGTGATACCGTTGATAATAGCCTGCGGTTCGCTCTCGGGTTTCCACGCCATGGTGGCCTCGGGCACGACGTCGAAGCAGCTTGCCAAGGAGACGGAGGGGCTCTTCGTGGGCTACGGCTCCATGCTGACCGAGGGGTTCCTCTCGACCCTGGTGATCGTCTGCATGGGTGCGTTCGCCTATGACGTGATGCCTACCGCGACGGTGGAGACGCTGAAGGCCTCTCCGCCTGAGTTTGCGGCAGGATACACGGCTGCGGTAAAGAGCGCCGGCGGCCCGGTGGGCATATTTTCGAGGGCCTATGCCGAGGCAGCCCACTCTGCCCTCAGGCTGCCGAGGGACTTCATGACGATACTCGCATCCATGTGGGTGGCATCCTTTGCAATGACGACACTCGATACGACCAACAGGCTCGCACGGTACACGTTCGTCGAGATACTGGCGCCTCTGAAGGAGAGGCTTCCCTCCCTCTACAGGCTGCTCGCCAACAGGTGGTCGGCGAGCACCGTCCCGGCGGCAACGGGCATTGCACTGGCGTGGACGGGCGCTTGGACCGTCATATGGCCCGCCTTCGGCGGTGCCAACCAGATGCTCGCATCCATCGCAATGATGACAGTGGCTGCCTGGGCCGTGAGGGAGCAGAGGGTGCGGGGCCTGAACATACTCGTCCCGGCACTCTTTCTCTGGCTGACCGTCACGCTCGCCGTCCTCTGGTTCATCGTAGAGGTGGTGCCCGGGTTCATGGCAAAGAGCCCGGTTCAGGCTTACGTGCTCGGCGCGATCACACTGGCGATGCTCGTGCTGAACCTCGTTCTGATATACGACTTCTTCCGTCCGGAGAAGGCCGGGGGCTGAGACAGTGGACCTGCCATCCAGAATTAAGGAGATGCTCTCCCTCCTGTCGAGGGTGCTCAGGCACGGCAGCGTCAGTGCAACCGAGGCGGAGCTCAGGGAGATGGAGAACGCCTTCGCCCTTGTGTTGATGGGTGCCTTCACCGGGATGCCCGCGCCTCCGGCATACATCAGCATAGCGCTCCTGCCGTGGCTCGAGAGGGAGCTCGGCGTGATGATGAGCCGCTCGCTCATGCACGACGACAGGCTCTCGGAGTGGGCCGATCTGGTGGACCTGTGAGGACCGTTTTCTTCGTCGGCAAGGGAGGTGTCGGCAAGACCACGTCGTCGGCATCACTCGCCTTCCATCTCGCCTCGGCGGGTGGAAAGGTCTACTGGGTCTCGATCGATCCGGCCCACAACCTGTGCGACATCGCCGGGTGCAGGCCGTTCAGGGGCGCAAGAGAAATAGCCCCGAACCTCCTTGCCGAGGAGATCGATATGGAGAGGTGCACGGAGGCTTACATCGAGAAGAACATCACGAGGATGAAGGAGACCTACCGCTACCTCGGCATCCTGAACCTCGAGGGCGCGTTCGACATACTGAGATACTCGCCGGGCATGGAGGAGGCGGCCGTAACAGCGGCCCTCGCAGACGGGATAAGGCGGTACCGTGAGCGGATCGACTGCATCGTCGTCGATACTCCGCCCACAGGACTCATGCTCAGGATGTTCGCCCTTCCCTTCACCTCGATCCTCTGGATCGAAAAGCTGAGCGAGTGGAGGAGGACGATACTCGGCAGACGGAAGACCGTGAACTCGATCCTCGGGAAGGACTCCCCTTACAGGGAGGCCGGAGACGAAGCCGGCGAGGACCCTGTGCTCAGGGAGCTGGGAGTGGAGGCCGAGAGGGCCTCGTTCCTGAAGGCCGTCTTCGCGGATGCCTGCGTCGTGCTCGTCACGGACCAGGAGAGGCTCTCCCTCGATGAGAGCCTGAGGATCAGGGACGGTCTCGCCCGGATCGGCATCGGCATCAGCCTCGTACTGCTGAACAAGTTCAGGGCGTTGAACGAGACAGGGAAGCGGATAATCGAGGCGTTCAGTGACAGGACGGTCGTTAAGGTCCCCTTCGTCGAGGACACCGCCGACAGGAAGGTCCTCGCGGAGACGGCGGCAGGATGGGCGGAGTTGATAACACGGACGGAATGACCGGAATGCTCGAATACAGGTACTTTGCGGCAGTGGTGGTCTTCACGCTCTTTCTCGTCTATGCCTACTACAGGGGACAGAGAACGAACCTGAGAAAGATCCGCGAGACGGCCGCCTCGCTCGAGAACGTGCTCGGCCCGACCGACAAGCGCTACACGTGGCTCGGCGGTGTAGTCGGCTTCAGCGCGGAGTTCAGCGTCGAGGGGTTCGAAGAGGTCCGGGCCGTACTGACGCTCGTGCCGAGGCAGAGCCTGCTCTACATGCCGATCGTGCTGCTGCGCCGCACCGGCGACCGGCTCCAGCTGCTATTCTTTCTGAAGGAGAAACCCGCTGCGGAGCTTCACGTCATACCCAAAGGGAGGAGGCTTCCTCACATCCACAACATGGCCGGACTCGAGAGAACCGTGCAGAGGCACGGCGGGCTCGACGTGGTGCTCCTCCACGAAGGGGACCCCTCAGGAGCCTCTCGGATCGCCGCAGCACTCGCCGGCCTGCTCCCCAGCGTGAGGCAGATATCGATCACGCCTGAAAGGTCAGTCTTCTACGTTGAACTCCTTGTGACCACACTCTCTGCCGGAAGGCTGGAGGACTTCCTCCGCAGCCTGCTCGACGTCATCCGCTCAGGCGGCCGGGCCGAACAGTAGCAGAGCCCGCAGGCCTTTGGCCGCGGCTGGCTTGAGCAGTGTTGACAACAGCCCTGTTCTGTGCTAAAAATGAGGGTATGTGGGAGTACTCTGAAAAGGTGAAGGAGCTCTTCCTCCATCCCAGGAACGTCGGAGAGATCGAAAACCCCGACGCCGTCGGCG
>Ga0256830_1000464_pt1 | contig 32855 bp, 30 predicted proteins | sample 128326metaG_FD_190537 | JGI IMG/M metagenome (GOLD analysis project Ga0256830, IMG submission 190537) | Hydrothermal vent microbial communities from Lau Basin, Pacific Ocean - 128-326 | ecosystem: Environmental > Aquatic > Marine > Hydrothermal vents | place: Pacific Ocean: Lau Basin | collected...
CACCGAGGCCCGAACCCGGTCCCGCGAAAAGAACGCAGAGGGCGCGGAGGCGCAGAGCACGCAGAGATGAACAGTGGGCCCGTGCGCCGGCCTCGGCACAACGGCCGACGGTTGCCACCCCGGCCGGGCGGCCGGGATCCAGGTACCGTGCCCGTCCTTCGCTTCTCTGCGCCCCCGGCGTTCCCCGGCGTTTGCTGCGTTCCGTTGCCGGAGCGAACGGCGCAGGCAGCGCGATGGACGACCCGGGAGCCTGGAATGATCGTTTAGCGCCCCCAACTCAACCCGCGCACCGCGCGGTACAGCAGGAGACGCCCCGCTTGGGCCACGACCGGAAGCAGAACCCGCCCGACGCCCTCAGCTACCGCGACGCCGGCGTGGACATCGATGCCGGCAACGCGCTGGTGGAGCGCATCAAGCCACATGCCCGGCGCACGGCCCGGCCCGAGGTGCTGGCCGGGCTGGGCGGCTTCGGCGCCCTGTTCGCGCTGGACACCACGCGCTGGCGCGAGCCGGTGCTGGTGGCCGGCACCGACGGCGTCGGCACCAAGCTGAAGCTGGCCATCGAGTCGGGCCGCCACGACACCATCGGCATCGACCTGGTGGCCATGTGCGTCAACGACCTGGTGGTGCAGGGCGCCGAGCCGCTGTTCTTCCTCGACTACTACGCCACCGGACGGCTCGACGTGGACGTGGCCGAGGCGGTGGTGCGCGGCATCGCCGACGGCTGTGCCGAGGCCGGCGCCGCCCTCATCGGCGGTGAGACCGCGGAGATGCCCGGGCTGTATGCCGGCGGCGATTACGACCTGGCCGGCTTCTGCGTGGGCGTGGTGGAGCGCGACCGCATCATCGACGGCAGCCGGGTGGCCGCGGGCGACGTGCTCATCGGGCTTGCGGCCAGCGGCCCCCACTCCAACGGCTACTCGCTGATCCGGAAGATCCTGGAGCGCAGCGGTGCGGACCTGAACGCCCCCTTCGACGGCGCCACCCTGCTGGAACGCCTGCTGGCGCCCACCCGTATCTACGTCCGGCCGCTGCTGGCGCTGCTGGAGCAGGTGGAGGTCCATGCCCTGGCCCACATCACCGGCGGCGGCCTGCTGGAAAACGTGCCGCGGGTACTGCCCGCCGGCCTGGGGGCGCGCGTGGACCCGGCGCACTGGGAGTGGCCGGCCGTGTTCCGCTGGCTGCAGGAGGCGGGCAACGTGGACACGCGCGAGATGTACCGCACCTTCAATTGCGGCATCGGCATGGTGGTGATCACCGCCGCCGCGGACGCCGACCGTGCCATGGCCCTGCTCGAGGCCGCCGGGGAGACGTGCCGCGTCATCGGCGAGGTCACCGCCGGCAGCGGCGTGGACATCACCGGCCTCTGATCCCCTGTCATGGCCGGGAACCCGCTGCCCATCGCCGTGCTCATCTCGGGCAACGGCTCCAACCTGCAGGCCATCATCGACGCCATCGCCCGCGGCGAGGTGCCGGCGGTCATCACCCTGGTGGTGAGCAACAACGCCGATGCCCATGGCCTGGAGCGCGCGCGCCGGGCCGGCCTCCCCGTCCGGGTGCTGGATCACCGCGACTGGCCGGATCGCGAGAGCTACGATCGCGCCCTCATGGAGGCCATCGACGCCAGCGGTGCGCGGCTGGTGGTGCTGGCGGGCTTCATGCGCATCCTGTCGGACCCCTTCGTCGAGCACTACCGGGGCCGCCTGTTGAACATTCATCCTTCCCTGCTGCCCAGGTACAAGGGCCTCAACACCCATGCCCGGGTCCTGGCCGCGGGTGAACGGGAGCACGGTGCCTCGGTGCACTTCGTCACCCCGGCCCTGGACGACGGGCCGGTGATCGTGCAGGCGCCGGTGCCCGTGCGCCCCGGCGACACGCCCGAGACCCTGGCCCAACGGGTGCACCAGGTGGAACACGTGATCTATCCGCTGGCAGTCAAGTGGTTCGCCGAGGGACACCTCGGCATGGATCCCGAAGGCAAAAGGGTGCTGTGGGACGGCCGGCCCCTGGACCATCCCCGCCAGGTGCGGGTGGAGTCGGTGTGGGCCGCCTGATCCTCCTGCTGCTGCCGCTGCTGGCCACACCGCCGGCGGCCGCCTGCCCCGATCTCGCCCCCTTCACCGCGCGCTACGCCGTGATCAAGAGCGGCTTCACCCTGGGCCATGCGCGCCGCCGCTTCACCCCGGAGGCCGGCGGCGAGGCGAGCCTGGTCTCCACGACCCGGGCCGCGCGCGGCCTGCGCTGGCTGATCCCGGACCACATCGTCGAGCGCAGCCGGGTGCGGTGCGACGGCGGCCTGCGCCCCCTGGCCTACCGCTACGACCGCCAGGGCGGGCGCAAGGAGGAGCACTACGCCCTGGATTTCGACTGGCAGGCCGGAGTGGTGCACTACCGCCACGACGGCCGCCGGTACCCGCTGGTGCCGGACACCCATGACCTGCTCAGCTTCCAGCTTGCGCTCATGCGCGGGCTCAAGGCCGGCCGCCAGCGCTTCACCTGGCACATCATGCTCAAGGACGGCCCGCGCCGGTACCACCTGCACCGGGCGGGCAGCGAGATCATGACCTTCGCCCACGGGCCGGTGGAAGTGGTGCGGGTGGTGCAGGAAGGCGGGCGCGACGGCGAGCAGTTCACCTTCTGGTGCGCGCCGGCACTGGACTACGTGCCCCTGCGCATCGTCCAGCGCAAGCGCGGGCGCGTGACCGAGTTGCGCCTGGAGCGGCTCAACGGGCGGGAGTTCGTGCCGCTGGAGGAGGAAGAAGAGGAAGGCGATTGAGCGCGGGCGGGACGCCGGGAGCGCCCCCGGCCGCGATTCCTCGCGATAGCCAGAACCCCTTCAACACAGAGATACTGTGTCACCTGTCAAGTGTATAGGGTACGGTCGGTCCCGCCGGCCGCACCGGCGGGAATGGCCCTCACACGGCGCGGTTGCCGGTGCAGCCACGTCCCGCAGCTCCTGTTCCGGCCACGCGATCCCAACGCAGAGACGCAAAGACGCAGAGGACGCAGAGGCAGAAGTATTTTTGCGCCTTAGCCATCCCAGCGGCCAGCCGCCAGCACCCAGCAGCTGACGGCGGCGCAGGGTGTACCGGCAAAGCCTTCGCACCGTCCCATCCGGTGCGTTTGCAGGCGAACGCACCCTACGCTCATCTGTCCTCTGTCCTCCGTCTTCTGTCCCCTGAATGATTCAAGCGCAAGGTCACCGCCTTCACGAGCACACCCTGCACTTGCCGATACCCCAGCGGCCAGTCCCCAGCCTCCAGTCCCGGCCTGAGCGGCTTCGCCGCTCAGGCCTTGGGCAGGGTGACCCCGCGCTGGCCCTGGTACTTGCCGCCGCGGTCGCGGTAGGAGGTCTCGCACACCTCGTCGGACTCGAAGAACAGCACCTGGGCCACGCCCTCGTTGGCGTAGATCTTGGCCGGCAGCGGAGTGGTGTTGGAAAACTCCAGGGTCACGTGCCCCTCCCACTCCGGCTCCAGCGGGGTGACGTTGACGATGATGCCGCAGCGGGCGTAGGTGGACTTGCCCAGGCACACGGTGAGGATGTTGCGCGGGATGCGGAAGTACTCCACGGTGCGCGCCAGGGCGAAGGAGTTGGGCGGAATGATGCAGACCTCGCCCTTGAAGTCCACGAAGCTGTGGTCGGAAAAGTCCTTGGGATCGACGATGGCCGAGTTGATGTTGGTGAAGATCTTGAATTCGTCGGCACAGCGGATGTCGTAGCCGTAGCTGGAGGTGCCGAAGGAGATCACGCGCTGGCCGTTGACCTCGCGCACCTGCCCCGGCTCGAAGGGCTCGATCATGCCGTGTTCCGCCGCCATGCGGCGGATCCAGCGGTCGGACTTGATGCTCACGGATGTCCCCTGCACTGGCGTGGTGGCTCGCAGGCGGGGATGCTAGCCGGTTCCCGGTAACGGGGCAAGCGCGCCCCGGCCGGCGGCCGGGGCGCGGTGCGGCGGTCAGCTGTTCTGGATGACGATCTTGGGGAAGGCGGCGCTGAAGTCCTTGGCCCGCAGCGACAGCCTGGCCGCCATGCGCCGCGCGATCTCGCGGTAGATCTGGGCGATGCGGCCGTCGGGCTCGGCCACCACCGTGGGCTTGCCGCCGTCGGCCTGCTCCCGGATCCGGATGTCCAGGGGCAGCGCGCCCAGCAGCGGCACGTCGTACTGCTCGGCCATGCGCTCGCCGCCACCGGCGCCGAAGATGTGCTCCTCGTGGCCGCACTTGGAGCAGATGTGGATGGACATGTTCTCGATGATGCCCAGCACCGGCACGTCCACCTTCTGGAACATCTTCAGGCCCTTGCGCGCATCCAGCAGGGCGATGTCCTGGGGCGTGGTGACGATGACCGCGCCCGACACCGGCACCCGCTGGGCCAGGGTGAGCTGGGTGTCGCCGGTGCCCGGCGGCAGGTCCACGATGAGGTAGTCCACGTCCTTCCAGCGGGTGTCGTTGAGGAGCTGCTCCAGGGCCTGGGTGACCATGGGGCCGCGCCAGATCATGGGCGTCTCCTCGTCGATGAGGTAGCCGATGGACATGGACTGGACGCCGTAGTTGACCAGCGGCTCCAGGCTGTTGCCGTCCCTGGACTCGGGCTGCCGGGTGATGCCCAGCATGCGCGGCTGGGACGGGCCGTAGATGTCGGCGTCCAGCAGGCCCACGGTGGCGCCCTCGGCGGCCAGGGCCAGGGCCAGGTTCACGGCGGTGGTGGACTTGCCCACACCGCCCTTGCCCGAGGCCACGGCGATGATGTTCTTGACGTTGTCGATGTGGTTGACCCCTTTCTGCACCTGGTGGGTCTGGATCTTGTGCGAGACGTTGACCGTCACCTCGCCCGCGCCGTCCAGGCCCCGGATGCGCTCGGCCAGCTTCTCGCTCAGCTCGGACTCGTAGCCCCCGGCCGGAAAGCCCAGGACCACGTCCACCTCGACCTTGCCGCCCTCGGTGCGGATGTCCTTGACCGCCTTGGCGCTCACCAGGTCGGTCTCCAGGTAGGGATCGATGTATTCCTTGATTGCGTTCTCGACCTGTTCGCGGGTCACGTCTGCCATATGCACTTACCTCTGGGGATGCTGCCCCGCCCCGCCGCCGGCGGGGCGGGGCGCGATTGGGGGGCGTATGGTACACCAAGCCACCGCCCCTATCACCACCCGCCCCGCAGGGTCAATGGGGGAGCCGGCGCGGGATGCCTCCCTGACATGGGGGCGCGGGGCCGGACCGGCAAGGGCCGGGGCGGCCCCCGGGCGGGGGAACCGCTATAATGCGCCCCCTGGCAGTACGGAAAAACACTGAGAACACGGCTGAGCGCCGCGGGGAGAGCCATGTCCGAGGCCCAACGACAGATCCTGGTCACCAGCGCCCTGCCCTACGCCAACGGGCCCATCCACCTCGGGCACCTGGTGGAGTACATCCAGACCGACATCTGGGCCCGGTTCCAGCGCCTGCGCGGCCACCGCTGCTACTACGTGTGTGCCGACGACGCCCACGGCACCCCCATCATGCTGCGGGCGGAGAGCGAGGGCCTGACCCCGGAAGAACTCATCGAACGGGTGGGCCGGGAGCACCGGGCCGACTTCGCCGACTTCCACATCGGCTTCGACAACTACCACAGCACCCATTCCGAGGAGAACCGCCAGCTCGCGGAACTCATCTACCGCCGCCTGCGCGAGGGGGGCTACATCGTCACCCGCACCATCACCCAGCTCTACGACCCGGTGCGGGAGATGTTCCTGCCCGATCGCTATATAAAAGGCGAGTGCCCCCGCTGCGGCGCCCCGGACCAGTACGGCGACCACTGCGAGGCCTGCAGCGCCACCTATTCGCCCACCGAGCTGAAGAACCCGGTGTCGGTGGTCTCCGGCGCCACCCCGGTCACCCGCGAATCGGAGCACTACTTCTTCCAGCTCGGCAAGTTCGGGGACTGGCTCCGGGAATGGACCGCGGCCGGCCACGTCCAGCCCGAGATCCGGCGCAAGCTGGAGGAGTGGTTCGCCGACGGGCTCAAGGACTGGGACATCTCCCGCGATGCGCCCTACTTCGGCTTCGAGATCCCGGACGCCCCGGGCAAGTACTTCTACGTCTGGCTCGACGCCCCCATCGGCTACATGGCCAGCTTCAAGCACCTGTGCGAGCGCACCGCGGACCTGGACTTCGACGACTGGTGGGCGGCGGACAGCCGGGCCGAGCTGTACCACTTCATCGGCAAGGACATCGCCTACTTCCACACCCTGTTCTGGCCCGCCATGCTGCACGGGGCCGGGTTCCGCAAGCCCGACGCGGTGTGGTGCCATGGCTTCCTCACCGTCAACGGGCAGAAGATGTCCAAGTCGCGGGGCACCTTCATCACCGCGCGCACCTATCTCAGGCACCTGGACCCGGAGTACCTGCGCTACTACTTCGCGGCCAAGCTGGGACCCGGCATCGACGACCTGGACCTCAACCTCGATGACTTCATGCAGCGGGTCAATGCCGACCTGGTGGGCAAGGTGGTCAACATCGCCAGCCGCTGTGCCGGCTTCATCAGCAAGCGCTTCGACGGCCGCCTGGCCCCGGCCCTGGCGGAGCCGGACCTGTACGCGGAGTTCACCGCCGCGGCCGAGGGTATCGCCGCGGCCTACGAGGGCCGTGACTTCAACCGGGCCGTGCGCGAGATCATGGCCCTGGCCGACCGCGCCAACCGGTACATCGACGAGAAGAAGCCCTGGGTTCTGGCCAGGGAGGCGGGGCGCGAGGCCGAAGTGCAGGCGGTGTGCACCATGGGGCTCAACCTGTTCCGCGCCCTGATGATCTATCTCAAGCCGGTGCTGCCGGCCATGGCCGAGGCGGTGGAGTCCTTCCTCGACATCCCGCCGCTCACCTGGGACCACCTGCGCACGCCCATGACCGACCACGTCATCAACCCGTTCAGGCCGCTGATGACGCGCGTCGACCCGGCCAGGGTGGAGGCCATGGTGGCCGACTCGCGCCAGGACCTGGCGGCGCAGCCGGCGGCCACCCCGGCCGGTGGAGAGGAAAACGTGGAAGAGATCACCATCGACGACTTCGCCAAAATCGATCTGAGGGTGGCGCGGGTGACCCGGGCCGAGACGGTGGAAGGAGCGGACAAGCTGTTGCGCCTGACCCTGGACCTGGGCGGCGAGACCCGCACCGTGTTCGCCGGCATCAAGAACGCCTACGCACCGGCGGAGCTGGAAGGGCGCCTGGTGGTGATGGTGGCCAACCTCAAGCCGCGCAAGATGCGCTTCGGGATCTCCGAGGGCATGGTGCTGGCCGCCGGCGACGGCGGCGGCCCGTTTCTCATCGGACCCGACGACGGCGCCGCGCCCGGCATGAAGGTCAAATAGGCCCCGGCCCCGTGCGGCTTCTCCGCCGGCCGGGCGCCAACCCGTACCGCGCGCGCGGTTGTCAGCCCGCAGGCCCGCCACTACCATGGGGCGAGACCTGCCCCGGGCACGCCGGCGCCCGGCACAGTACCTGAAACGGAGCCCATGACAGACCTGGCCCTCATTCTCGTCAGCACCATCCTGGTCAACAACTTCGTCCTGGTGAAGTTCCTGGGCCTGTGCCCGTTCATGGGCGTCTCGCGCAAGCTGGAGACCGCCACCGGCATGGCCCTGGCCACCACCTTCGTCCTCACCCTGTCCTCGGTCACCAGCTACCTGGCCGACACCTACCTGCTGGCCCCGCTGGGACTGGAGTACCTGCGCACCATCACCTTCATCCTCGTCATCGCCGTGGTGGTGCAGTTCACCGAGATGGTGGTGCGCAAGACCAGCCCGCTGCTGTACCAGGTGCTGGGCATCTTCCTGCCCCTCATCACCACCAACTGCGCGGTGCTGGGCGTGGCACTGCTCAACGTCCAGACCCGCCACGGCTTCGTCGAGTCGGCGGTGTACGGGTTCGGCGCCGCGGTGGGCTTCTCGCTGGTGCTGATCCTGTTTGCGGCCATGCGCGAGCGCATCAACGCCGCCGACGTGCCGGCCCCGTTCCGCGGCGCATCCATTGCGCTGGTGACCGCCGGCCTCATGTCCATCGCCTTCATGGGCTTCTCCGGCCTGGTCAAGGGCTGAGATGCTGACAGCGCTGCTCGTCCTCACCCTCCTGGCCGTGACCTTCGGCCTGCTGCTGGGCTTCGCCGCGATCCGGTTCAAGGTCGAGGAGGATCCCATCGTCGACCAGATCGACCGCCTCCTGCCCCAGACCCAGTGCGGCCAGTGCGGCTTTCCCGGCTGCCGTCCCTACGCCGAGGCCATCGCCCGCGGCGAGGCCGACATCAACCAGTGCCCGCCCGGCGGCGAGGCCGTGATCCAGGCCCTGGCCGACCTCCTGGGGCGCGACCCCAAGCCCCTCAACGAGGAACACGGCCAGCACAAGGAAAAGATGGTGGCGGTCATCGATGAACAGGTGTGCATCGGCTGCACCCTGTGCATCCAGGCCTGCCCCGTGGACGCCATCCTCGGCGCGGCCAAGCAGATGCACACTGTCATCGCCGACGAGTGCACCGGCTGCGAGCTGTGCATCCCGCCCTGCCCGGTGGACTGCATCCACATGGTGCCGGTGAAAAAGACCCTGGCCGACTGGGTCTGGCCCTATCCCGAGGAGGAGGAGGAACGGGCCGGGACACCCCCGGCGCGGGAGGCGGCGCCGTGAACGGCTGTCCCGCCTGGTCGTTTCCCGGCGGCCTGGTGCTGGACGGGCACAAGGCCGAATCCACCCGCGAGCCGGTGGCCGCGGCGCCGGTGCCGCCGGTGCTGGTGCTGCCGCTGCAACAGCACATCGGCAACCCGGCGGTGCCGGTGGTGGAGGTGGGCCAGCGCGTGGCCCGCGGCCAGATGCTGGCGCGCGCCGACGAGTACGTGAGCGCCCCGGTGCACGCCCCCAGCTCCGGTACCGTGGCGGCCATCGAGGAACGGCCGGTGCCGCATCCCTCGGGCCTGGCCGCGCCCTGTATCGTCATCGAAACCGACGGCGAGGACCGCCCGCATCCCGACTGCCGGCCGGTGCCCGACTACGAGGCCCTGGACCCCAGCGCCCTGCGCAACATCATCCGCGAGGCCGGCATCGTGGGCCTGGGGGGCGCCGGCTTCCCCACCTTCATCAAGCTCAACCCCGGGCCGGATCACGCGGTGGACACCCTGATCCTCAACGGTGCCGAGTGCGAGCCCTGGATCACCTGCGACGACATGCTCATGCGCGAGCGCCCGCGGGAGATCATCGAGGGCCTGAAGATCATGCGCCACGCCCTGCGCGCGCGGCGCTGCCTCATCGGGGTCGAAGACAACAAGCCCGAGGCCATCGCGGCCCTGGAGGGCGCGCTGGAAGCGGACGAGCGCGAGACCATCCGCGTCTGCCCGGTGCCCACGCGCTACCCGGCCGGCGGCGAGAAGCAGCTCATCCTGGCCCTCACCGGCAAGGCCGTGCCCAGCCAGCGGCTGCCGGTGGAGGTGGGCATCGTGTGCCACAACGTGGGCACCGCGGCGGCGGTGTACCGGGCCATCCACCGCGGCGAGCCCCTGGTCTCGCGCCTGGTCACCGTCACCGGCCCGGCCATGGAGCGGCCGCGCAACCTGGAGGTGCGCGTGGGCACGCCGGTGAGCGACCTGCTGGCTCTGGCCGGGGCGCGCACCACCGACATCACCGAGCTCATCATGGGCGGGCCCATGATGGGCTTCGAGCTGGCCAGCGACGCGGTGCCCGTGATCAAGACCACCAACTGTATCCTGGGCCTGGACCACGACCCCCACCGCCAGGCGGCGCCGGTGCGCCCCTGCATCCGCTGCGGCGAGTGCGCGCGGGTGTGCCCGGCGAAGCTGCTGCCGCAGGAGCTCTACTGGTTCGCCCGCGCCCGCGACATGGACAAGGTGCAGGACTTCCACCTGTTCGACTGCATCGAGTGCGGCTGCTGCGCCTACGTCTGCCCGTCCCACATCCCGCTGGTGCAGTACTACCGCTTCGCCAAGACCCGGATCTGGGCCCAGGAAAAGGAGCGGCGCAAGGCCGACCTGGCGCGGCGCCGGCACGAGTTCCGCCTGCAGCGGCTGGAGCGGGAAAAGCACGAGAAGGAAGAACGCCAGCGGCGCAAGAAGGAACTGCTCAAGAAGGCCCGGGGCGGCGACGAGGCCGCCAAGCAGGCGGCCATCCAGGCGGCACTGGAGCGGGTCAAGACCCGGCGCGAGCAACAGCACGCCCAGGCGCGCAACGTGGAGCCGCAGACCGAGGCCCAGCGCAGGGCCCTGGCCGAGGCCGAGGAACGCCGCCGGCGCCTGGCCGGCGACAGCGACGGGGGCGACGACGATGCGGTTTGAACCCCGCCACAGTTCGCCCCACCTGGCCCCGGTGGGCAACGTCGGCCGGCTCATGTTCGCGGTGGTGGCGGCGCTGGTGCCGGGCACGGCCGCCGCGGCCTGGTTCTTCGGCCCCGGGGTGCTGGTCAACATGGCCTGGTGCGCGGCCACCGCCCTGGCGGCGGAGGCGGCGGTGCTCCGGCTGCGGCAGCGGCCGGTGCGTCCGGCCCTGGCCGACGGCAGCGCCCTGGTCACCGCCCTGCTGCTGGGCCTGGCCCTGCCGCCGCTGGCGCCGTGGTGGCTGCCGGTCATCGGCGCCGCCTTCGCCATCGTCGTGGCCAAGCATCTCTACGGCGGCCTCGGCTACAACCCCTTCAACCCGGCCATGGCGGGCTACGCCCTGCTGCTGGTGTCCTTTCCCCGCGAGATGGTGGCCTGGCTGCCGCCGGGCGACGGCGGCCTGGACCTGTCCGCGGTGCTGCACTACAGCCTCGCCGGCACGCTGCCCCCGGGCGCCACCCTCGACGCCCTGACCCAGGCCACCCCGCTGGACACCCTGCGCACCCAGATCGGGCTGGGCCGGCCGGTGGCCGAGGCCATGGCGTCGCGGCCCGACCTGTTCGCCCGCGTGGGCGGTGTGGGCTGGGTCTGGATCAACGGCCTGTTCCTGCTGGGCGGACTGTGGCTGCTGTGGCGCCGCATCGCCGCCTGGCAGATCCCCGCCGCCATGCTGGGCGCCCTGGGGCTGCTGGCCCTGGTGTTCTGGCTGCTGGACCCGGCGCGCCATGCGCCGCCCCTGTTCCACCTGTTCTCGGGCGCCACCATGCTGGGCGCCTTCTTCATCGCCACCGACCCGGTCACCGCCTCCACCACCCCGCGCGGGCGGCTCGTCTACGGCGCCGGCATCGGCGTACTGATCTATGTCATCCGCACCTGGGGCGGATATCCCGACGGGGTGGCCTTCGCCGTGCTGCTCATGAACATGGCGGTCCCCACTATCGACCACTACACCCGGCCACGGGTGTTCGGCGAGGAGAAAGGGCGGTGAACGCGGTCCTGCGCAACATGATCGTGAGCGCAGTGCTGCTGGGCCTGTTCGCGGTCATCGCCGCCGCCCTGCTGGCCTGGACCCACGAGGCCACCGCCCCGCGCATCGCCGAGAACCAGCGCCAGGCGGTGCTGCGCCAGCTCCACGCCCTGGTGCCGCCCGCCAGTCACGACAACGACCTGTTCACGGATGTCACCCATGTCCGCGCGCCCCGGGCACTGGGGAGCGATGAGCCGTTGCCGGTCTATCGCGCCCGCCGCGGCGGCCGGCCGGTGGCGCTGGTGCTCACCGCCATCGCGCCCGACGGCTACAATGGTACAATCCGCCTGCTGGTGGCGGTGCGCCATGACGGCACCCTGCTGGGTGTGCGGGTGGTGGACCACCGCGAGACCCCCGGCCTGGGCGACGCCATCGACGAGCGCAAGTCGGACTGGATCCTGGGCTTCGCCGGCAAGTCGCTCGCGGATCCCCCGCCGGAGCAGTGGCGGGTGAAGCGCGACGGCGGCGTGTTCGACCAGTTCACCGGCGCCACCATCACCCCGCGCGCCGTGGTGGCCGCGGTGCGGCGGGCGCTCGAGTACTTTCAGCACCACCGGGACGAGCTGTTCGCCGCCCCGGCCGTGACCGAGGACAGCGCGCACCCATGAACCGGGGACCATACGGCGAGATCGCCTACCAGGGCCTGTGGGGCAACAATCCGGCCTTCGTGCAGATCCTCGGCCTGTGCCCGCTGCTGGCGGTGACCAGCACCGTGGTCAACGCCCTGGGCCTGGGCCTGGCCACCACCCTGACGCTCATCGCCTCCAATGTCATCGTTTCCGCCATCCGCCAGTGGGTGCGGCCGGAGATCCGGATCCCGGTCTTCGTCATGATCATCGCTGCCGTGGTCACCGCCATCGAGATGGCCATGAAGGCCTGGTTCTTCGATCTCTACAACATCCTGGGCATCTTCATCCCCCTCATCGTCACCAACTGCACCATCATCGCCCGCGCCGAGGCCTTCGCCTCCAAGCACCCGGTGGGGCAGTCCCTGGCCGACGGCCTGTTCATGGGCCTGGGCTTCACCGGGGTGCTGCTGCTGCTGGGCGCCATGCGCGAGATGCTGGGCTTCGGCACCCTGTTCTCCCAGGCCCACCTCATGTTCGGCGAGGCCCTGCGCGACGTGGCATTGACCGTGATCCCCGACTACCGCGGCTTCCTGCTGGCCATCCTGCCGCCGGGGGCCTTCATCGGCCTGGGCCTGCTCATCGCGCTCAAGAACATCATCGACGCCCGGCTGGAGCGCCGGCGCCGTCCGGTGCCCGTCACCGGACCGGCCCCGGCCCACGGCCACTGAACCCCGGCCCCGGGGCGGCCGGGAGGAGAGCGGAACCGCGCGCGTGGACAAGAAGAAGATCAACGAAATCTTCCGCCGCCTGAAAAAGGCCAACCCCGCCCCCACCACGGAGCTCAAGTACCGCACCCCTTTCCAGCTCCTCATCGCCGTGATCCTGTCGGCCCAGGCCACCGACCGCAGCGTCAACCAGGCCACGCGCGAGCTGTTCAAGGTGGCGCCCACGCCGCAGAAGATGCTGGCCCTGGGCGAGGCGGGACTGAAGCGCTACATCAGGACCATCGGCCTGTTCAACACCAAGGCCCGCAACATCATCAGGACCTGCCGCATCCTGCTGGACAAGTACAACGGTCGCGTGCCCCGCGACCGCAAGGCCCTGGAGGCCCTGCCCGGCGTGGGCCGCAAGACCGCCAACGTCATCCTCAACACCGCCTTCGGCGAACCCACCATCGCCGTGGATACCCACATCTTCCGCGTCGCCAACCGCACCGGCCTGGCCCCGGGCAAGACCCCGCTGGCGGTGGAGCGGGCACTGCTCAAGGTGGTGCCCGAACAATACAAAAAGGACGCCCATCACTGGCTCATCCTCCACGGGCGTTACACCTGTCTCGCCCGCAAGCCCCGCTGCGGGTCCTGTGTCATCGAAGACCTGTGCGAGTACCCGGACAAGGTGTACGACTGAATCCCGCCGGGTTTCTGCACCAGAAGGGCCCGTCATCCTCGCCCCGCCCCCGGCACCAGCGCCGGAACCCCCGCCCGTCCCCCGATGACCTATTCATGGCCCGGTTTGTGGAAATGGGTCACACATTTTCCGCGGAATGAAATGGATCTCCGATCAACCGGGTCTGTATACTCTGGGCGGTCCTGTTCCCATGGGATGCCGGCGCCAAGAAACCGGCACGGGAAGAACCACCGTCGCAATCGCAGTGTTCGGGATGAAACTTTATTCCGCTGCCCGGGTCAGACGCCCCAGGTGACGGGATGACCGCTCCTCATTCACCGACCACAAGCACAACAAGGGCTGCGGCCCGTTTTTTACAACTCGCTATGGAGGCAAGTTCATGTCCAACAAGACCAGCAAGACCCTGACCCTCGCCATGGGGACCGCGTTCGCCGCCGGCCTGGCGGCCAGCAACGTGGCCAGCGCCGCCGAGGCCGGCGCCAACCCCTTCGCCCTCAACGAGCTGCCCGGCGGCTACATGCAGCTGGCCGGCAAGGAAGGACAGTGCGGCGAAGGCAAGTGCGGCGCCGGCAAGAAGGCCAGCGCCAAGTCGAAGGAAGGCCGCTGCGGTGAAGGCAAGTGCGGCGAGGGCAAGTGCGGCGCCGGCAACAAGGCCAAGGCCGAAGACAAGGCCAAGCAGGAAGGCAAGTGCGGCGAGGGCAAGTGCGGCAACATGAAGAAGTGAGCCGCGCATGACCGAACGTACCGTGAACCATCCGGTTCACGGCGCCGGGCTGGGACTGCGGCGGGCCCTCATGGGTCCGCTCGCAGGCCGGCCCACCCCCCAGGTGGACTTCTGGGAGGTGGCGCCCGAGAACTGGATCGGCGTCGGCGGCCGCTACGGGCGCTGGTTCCGCCAGATGACCGAGCGGCACCCCTTCATCTGCCATGGCCTGTCCCTGTCCATCGGCGGGCCCACCCCCCTGGACGAGGCCTTCCTGCGGCGGCTCAAGCGCTTCCTGCACGAGCACGGCATCCGCTGCTACAGCGAGCACCTGAGCTACTGCAGCGACGACGGCCACCTCTACGACCTGCTGCCCATTCCCTTCACCGAGGAGGCGGTCCGTTACGTGTCCGCGCGCATCCGCCGGGTGCAGGACATCCTGGAGCAGCGCATCGCCATGGAGAACGTCTCCTATTACACCGTCGCTCCCGGCAGCGAGATGTCCGAGATCGACTTCATCAACGCGGTGCTGGAGGAGGCCGACTGCGACCTGCTGCTGGACGTCAACAACATCTACGTCAACAGCGTCAACCACCGCTACGACGCCGAGGCGTTCCTCAACGCCCTGCCAGGCGAGCGCATCGTCTACATCCACGTGGCCGGCCACTACTACGAGGCCGACGATCTCATCGTGGACACCCATGGCGCCGACGTCATCGATCCCGTGTGGGCCCTGCTGGAGAAGGCCTACGCCCGCTTCGGTGTCATCCCCACGCTGCTGGAACGCGACTTCAACCTGCCGCCCCTGGACGAACTGCTGCAGGAAGTGGACATGATCGCCCGCCTGCAGCACAAGTGGGAGGAGAACACCCGTGACGCACTCCGCCGGCAAGGCTGAGCGGCCGGCCTTCACGGCCCACCAGTACGCCTTCACCGCCCACATCCGCGACCCGGAGCGCCACCCGCGGCCGCCCGGCGTGGAGGCCCGGCGCATGAACATCTACGTGGAGCTGTTCTACAACAACGTGGAAGACTTCATGGCCTCCTCGTATCCCGTGCTGCGCTCCATCACGCCGGACGAACGCTGGCACGCCATGATCCGGGACTACTTCGCCCGCCACCGGGCCACCACGCCCCTGTTTCCGGAGATGCCGCGCGAGTTCCTCCACTACCTGGAACACGAGCGCGCGCCGGACCCGGAAGATCCGCCCTTCCTGCTGGAGCTGGCCCACTACGAGTGGGTGGAGCTGGCCCTGGCCATGGCCGATGACGAGCCGGTGCCGCCGGGCGTGGATCGCGACGGTGACCTGCTCTCGGGCCGGCCGGTGCTCTCGCCCCTGGCCTGGCCCCTGGCCTACCGCTACCCCGTGCACCGCATCGGGCCCGACTTCCAGCCGGCGGAGGAAGGCACCGCCCCCACCTTCCTGCTGGTCTACCGCGATGCCGGGGACGAGGTGCACTTTCTCGAGATCAACCCCGTCACCGCACGCCTGCTGGAGCTGGTACAGGAAGAGAGCGGCCGCAGCGGGCGAGAGTTGTTGGAACGGATCGCCGCCGAACTGGGCCACGCCGATCCCGCCGCCGTCGTTCAGGGGGGGCTGGAGATCCTGGAGGACCTGCGCGACCGCGGCGCCATTGCCGGGGTGCGCGGCTGACGCCACCGCCGACGGGAAGGACACACCGCCATGCGCATCGTGCTGCGCCTGCAGGACCTGCTGGACCGCACCCGCGTCGCCGACTTCGTCGCGCTGCTGCTGTTGCGCATCTACCTGGCGCCCATCTTCATTCAGGCCGGCTGGGGCAAGCTCACCCACCTGGAGGACACCGCGGCCTGGTTCGGCAACCCCGACTGGGGCCTGGGCCTGCCGACACCCATGCTCATGGCCGTGCTCGCCGGCGCCGCCGAGTTCTTCGGCGGCATTGCGCTGCTGGTGGGCCTCGCCACGCGCTGGTTCGCCATCCCCCTCATGGTCACCATGGTGGTGGCGGCGGCCACCGCCCACTGGCACAACGGCTGGCACGTGCTGCCCGAGACGCAGCTGACCGTGCCCTGGGAGTGGCGCAAGGACAAGATCGAGGCCGCCATCGAGCGGCGCGACCGGGCGCGCGAAATCCTGCGCGAGCATGGCAACTATGAATGGCTGACCGAGGCCGGCCCCATCACCGTCCTCAAGAACGGGATCGAGTTCGCCGCCACCTATTTCCTCATGCTGCTGGTGCTGTTCTTCTTCGGCGCCGGACGCTGGCTGAGCATCGACTACTGGATGGCACGCCACTTCGGCCGCATTCGCGCCGGTCCCGCCGCCGGGTGACGGCTTGCAGGCGCGCCCGGAATGGCCACCGGCAAACGCCGGCGTATAATGCCTCCATGGCCGAGCCCATCGTCATCGACGCCGAGGTCTGCAACGGCAGCCCCCGGCTCAACGGCACCTCCCTCACGGTGTACGAGATCGTCGCCGCCTGCGACGAGATCGGCCGCCGGGCTTTCTTGCGCGAATATCCCGAGGTGGAGCCGGACGACCTCGACGCCGCAATCGACTTCTGCCGCACACGCCGCTGCGACGGTGTCGGGGCCCACTGCGACGGCTGCAGCCTGCGCGCCGCCGACGACGGCCTGCACTCGGTGGCCGACTTCGTGCGCCAGTACCGCGAGATCCGTTTTCTCGACTCCGACGAGGTCATCGCCAGCCAGGGCGAGGGGATCATCACCCTGCCCGGCACCGCCGCGGACATGGAAGACCACTGGCGGGGCGAGAACGGCTGGGAAATTGCACGCCGCCTCGGCGGTGCGCCCTGATCCGGATCAATTGGTTCCCGCCCCGGCGGACGTTATATTTCCGGCACGGAGCATTCCTGCGCCCGTTGACGGAGAGCGCGGGAAATCACCTTCATTTTTCATGGACAAAATGGAATGACGGTATTTCCGCCATCGTCCGCCCTGCAGGCCCTTGAACCCGCAAACGGGTAAAACCGCGCACCAGAACAGAGCACGGAATCACGAACGAGCACCATGTCCACCCCCCTGCCCATGGGAGAACAGTCCCCGCCCAGGAACCCGGCCTTGCTGCGGCTGGGCTTCCGGCCCTTCTTCGCCGCCGCCGCGCTCTATGCTGTCATCGCCATGGGCCTGTGGTGGTGGCTGCTGGCCGTGGCCCCACAGGACCTGATCGGCATCCAGGCGCCCGTCATGTGGCACGCCCACGAGATGCTGCTGGGTTATGCCATGGCGGTGGTGGCCGGCTTCCTCCTCACCGCGGTGCGCAACTGGACCGGCCTGCCCACCCCGCGCGGGGCCCTGCTGGCTGCGCTTGCCCTCCTCTGGCTGGCCGGGCGGCTGCTGGTCTGGGGCGGGGATCCGGCGCTGGCCCGGGCCGCGGAATGGATCAACGTGGCCTTTCCCCTGGCCCTGGCCGTCGCCATCGCCGTGCCCATCTGGCGCCGGCGCCAATGGGTCAACCTGGCCATCTGCGGCAAGGTGGCCCTGCTGGCCCTGGCCGCATGGCTGTTCCACGAGGGCCTGGCCGGGCGGCTCCAGTACGGCAGTTACATGGGCCGCTACCTGGCCCTGTACACCATCGTCAGCCTCATCTTCATGATGGGCCGGCGGGTGATCCCCTTCTTCATCGAGCGCGGCGTGGACGGCGAGGTCAGCCTGCGCAACCGCCGCTGGGTGGATCTCTCCAGCCTGGTCCTGTTCCTGGCCTTCACCGCGGTGGAGACCCTCTCCCCCCTGGCCCCCGCTGCCCTGCTCCCGGCCGGCACCGTGCTCGCCGCCCTTCTCGCCCTGGTCCACGGCCTGCGCCTGTACGACTGGCATACCCCCGGGATCTGGCGCAAGCCGCTGCTGTGGGTGCTGTACCTGGCCTATGCGTGGCTGGTGGCGGGCCTGGCCCTGCGGGCCCTGGCCCCGCTGGCCGGATGGCCGCTGACCGTGGCCGTGCACGCCTTCGCCGCCGGCGGCATCGGCATGATGACCCTGGGCATGATGGCCCGGGTGAGCCTCGGCCACACCGGGCGCAACGTCTTCGAACCGCCGCGCAGCGTGGGCTGGATGTTCGGCCTGGTCCTCGCCGCCGCCCTGGTGCGCGTGGCCGCCGCCTGGGCCGGCGAGGCCACCCTGGCCCTGATCCAGGCCTCGCAGTTCCTGTGGATGGCCGCCTTCGGCCTGTTCGCCGTGGTCTACCTGCCCATGCTGTGGCAGCCGCGGGTGGACGGGGCGGACGGGTGAACCCCGGCGGCGCGCCCCGTCCCCCGGCCGCCCCGTCCCCCGGCCGCCCCGCCACTGTCCGGCCCGCTCACCGGTGCCGGCGGACTGCCATTTGCTCCGCGGAAAATCCCGGGTCGGTGCAACCTTCACTTGCCCTGGAGGTAGCGGACGTCGTCGAAGGTGAGGACCCAGCGGGGGTAGAACACCACCAGCAGGGCGGTGAGCATGCCGGTGATGAAGGCCTCGGGAAAGAACATGAGCGGCAGGTAGCTCAGGTAGGAGCGGGTGAGCTGGCCCAGGCTGTAGGCCTCCGCCGCCAGCAGCAGGCCGAAGGCGATCAATACGGTGGCGGTGAGCGCCAGGCCGGCGCCGAAGAAGGCGTTGGCGAAGATGTAGACGAAGAAGTGGTTGGGCAGGCAGCGCTCCACCAGGCGGAAGATGCCCCAGGCCGCCAGCGCCGGCACCAGGCCCATGACCAGGCCGTTGAGCGGCAGCGCGGCCCAGTCGGCCTGGCCGCCGGCGGCCATGGCCAGCAGCACGAGGTTGAGCCCGACGAAGGCGAGCTGCCAGCGGAACATGAGGGTGAGCAGCATGGCACCCAGGTAGTGGTACTGGAGCCCGGGAAACGGCATGGTGGTGACGTGCCACAGCACGATGAGGAACACGCAGGCCCCGAGAAAGGCGTGGCTGCGCGAGCTGTCCAGCAGCACCTTCCACGGCGCAGTGCGGATGACCACGGCCCAGGCGGCGAGCCACGGCACCCCGGCGGCCCAGAGCCAGGCCTCGGGCACCAGTTGTGCCGGGATGTTCATGGCGGAGCGGGGCGCCGCGGCCCCGCCGGCGGGCATGCATCGGGATCCCAGGAGCGCAGGTGGAGATCGCGCTGGGGAAACGGGATCTCGATGCCGTGCTCGCGAAACATGGCGTCGATGGCGAAGTTGAGATCGCTCACCACCATGAGCCTGCGATCGATGTTGCGGATGTACGCCCGCAGCTCGAACTCCAGGGCGCTGTCCCCGAAGGCCCGGAACAGCACCCACGGCTCGGGCATGGTGCCGTCGGTGATGACGTCCGGGTGCTCGCGCGCCACCTGCAGCAGCAGGCGCTTGACGAGCTGGGTGTCGGAGCCGTAGGCCACGCCCACCGGCACCCGCACCCGGCCGCGGGGATCGCCCAGCATCCAGTTGGTCACCTGGCCGGAGATGAGATCGCTGTTGGGCACGATGACGTCGGCCTTGTCGAAGGTCTGGATCTGGGTGGAACGGATGCGGATCTTGCGCACGTAGCCCTCGGTGTCGCCCACCGAGATCCAGTCGCCGGTGCGGATGGGGCGCTCGAACAGCAGGATCAGGCCGGAGACGAAATTGTTGACCACGTTCTGCAGGCCGAAGCCGATGCCCAGCGACAGGGCGCCGGCGACGATGGCCAGGTTGGTGAACTCGAAGCCGGCCACGCCCAGCCCCACCAGGGCGGCGATGGCCACGCCGCTGTAGCCGGTGATGGCGGCGATGGCCTCGCGGGCGCCGTGATCGAGCCGGGTCTGCGGCAGCCAGCGCCGCTCCAGCCGCGTGCGGAACCAGCCCGCCACCGCCAGCAGCAGGGTGAACGCCAGCGCACCCAGCAGCAGCCGGGAGGGCACGATGGTGAGCGAGCCCACGGTGAAGCCCTCCACCAGGTAGCGGTAGGCCTCCTGCAGCACCGGGTCGGAGATGCCCCAGATCTTCAGCAGCAGCCACGCGAACCCGGCCCAGATGGCGGCCAGGGTCAGCAGCCGCAGGGAACGCAGGCCGGGGAAGTGGTCGCCGGCCTTGAGGCCCAGGGCCCGGCGCACCGCGCGGTGCCAGTCCTCGGTGCCGTGCTCCAGCCCCTGGTACAGCTCCTGGAACATGCGGTTGACCAGCACCAGCAGGCCCACCGCACCCAGCGTGCCGATGACCACCAGGAGGATGCGTTCGGACAGGTTGCGCCAGCCCCACCACTCCGCCACCAGCACCATGACCAGCAGGCCCTGCAGGGCCAGCCGCCGCCACAGCGCGCGGGCGAAACGGGGAAAACCGCCCACCAGCCACACCGCCCACATGAGGTTGGCGACGAAGAAGCCGGCGAACACCCCGCGCGCGAGCAGGAACGCCGTCTCCGGCAGGCGCCGTTCGAGGATGGTGGCGAACAGCAGGTAGCCCACGTACAGCAGCGTGGCCAGCACCTTGAGCCGCCGGGCCAGGGGGACGGCCACCCCGCCCGGCACTTCGACGAAGGACTGCGCCGGCGGCAGCGGCTGCAGGAACAGGTGGATGGCGGCCAGCAGCAGGACGTAGAACGGCAGGCCGTAGGCGGCCACGCTGCCCAGCGGCGCCGGGTCCGCGCCCGCGGTGGTGGCCAGGGCAAAGCCCGCGGCCGCCGAGGCGAACAGCAGGTGGGGTGCGTAGTGGGCCAGGCTCGCGAACAGGGCGCGGGTGAAGCGGGCCGACAGGGTGGCCGCGGTGAAATGATGGGCCAGCCACAGCAGCAGGCCGCGGCGCAGCCACAGGCCGATGGCCGCGGCCAGGGCCAGGAGCAGCACCAGCAGCCCGAGGCGGCCCAGGGGCATGCGCCACAGCGCGCCCAGCTCGCGCCACAGCTGCACCGCGGTGTCGCGCCAGATGACCGGCTCGCGCAGGGTCTCGGCCGCCAGCGACCACACGGGCGGGCCGCGGGCCAGCAGGCGCTGCGCCAGCAGGGCCTTGTGCCGCTCGCCCACCTTGGCCAGCAGCTCCTCGGCCTGCAGCGACAGCAGCCGGCAGGAGGCCTGGCGCTTCTCCAGCGCCGCCTTCTCCCGGGCCAGGGCCGCGCGCTTGCGCTTGACCTCCGGCGGCTCGGTGGCGGCGGGCTCGCCCAGGCTCTCGATGCTCTTCTCCAGGTCCGCCAGCGCCGTGCTCACCTCCTCCACGCAGGCGCCGGCGGCGGTCTTGGCACTGGTGAGGCGGGCCAGCCAGTCCTTGAGCCGGCCCTCGTCGTAGCGGCGCCGCCGGAGGTCGCGCTCGATGCCCCTGAGTTCCTTTTTCAGCGCCTTGATGTCGGGGCCCGGCGGGGCCTCGTCGGCCGCCGGCGCCGCCGGTGCGGCCAGGAGCAGGCCCAGCAGCAGCGGCACGGGGTGCAGCAGGGCGATGGCGCGGAGGGACGGCATGGGCGTTATGTTACCCCGACAGTTGCATGAAATTCGTGATGAATCGTGCTTTCGTGCCCCGATGGCAGGCGCCGGGGAGCTGCCCGGTGCACACCCCCTCGCCCCGACCCTCTCCCCCGCGACGCGGGGAAGAGGGGGACGGGAAAAACCGGTCGCGGCGCACGGGGTGCCGGGGAGTTGCCCGGTGCCCCCCCTCGCCCCGACCCGGGGGGACGGAAAACCGGTCGCGGCGCCGGGGCCCGCCGCGCGCGAACAGGCGGTCCCTCTCCCGCCCCGAGGGGGAAAGGGTGAGGGGACGGGAACACGGTTTTTTCCTGCTCGTGCAGCCTTCCCCACTCTGATTCCCTTTATCCCTGTGGGGAGGAAAGAATTCATGCAATATAAACAGGTTGCCCCAGGCAAGGGGGCGTGACGCAGGGCGCCGTGCGGTTCCCGCACCGGGGCCATATAGGCCCTACATGGTTCCTATATAGGGGCTACATAGGGACTATATAGTAACTATGTAGTACCCTATATAGCATGCTGCACGGCCCGGCCTATGTTCCCCGCCGGCGGGCCAGCAGTCGCAGGCGGAGGGCATTGAGGCGGATGAAGCCCTCGGCGTCGCGCTGATCGTAGGCGCCCTGGTCGTCCTCGAAGGTGGCGATGCTCTCGTCGAACAGCGAGTCGGTGTCGGAACGCCGGCCCACGACGCTGACGCCGCCCTTGTACAGCTTGAGGCGCACGGTACCGTTGACCGTCTCCTGGGAGGCGTCGATCATCTCCTGAAGCATGCGCCGCTCGGGCGACCACCAGTAGCCGTTGTAGACGAGGCTGGCGTAGCGCGGCATGAGTTCGTCCTTGAGATGGGCCACCTCGCGGTCCAGGGTCAGCGACTCCATGGCCCGGTGGGCCTTGAGCAGGATGGTGCCGCCCGGGGTCTCGTAGCAGCCGCGCGACTTCATGCCCACGTAGCGGTTCTCGACGATGTCGGCGCGGCCGATGCCGTGGGCCCCGCCCACCTCGTTGAGCCGGGCCAGGACCGCGGCCGGGCTCAGGCGCTCGCCGTCCACCGCCACCACGTCGCCGCGGGCGAATTCCAGTTCCAGGTACCGGGGCTCGTCGGGCGCCTGTTCCGGGGCCGTGGTCCAGCGCCACATGTCGGGCTCGGGCTCGGCCCAGGGGTCCTCGAGCACGCCGCCCTCGTAGGAGATGTGCAGCAGGTTGGCGTCCATGGAATAGGGCGAACCGCCGCCCTTCTTCTTGAAGTCCACCGGGATGCCGTGACGCTCGGCGTAGGCCATGAGCTTCTCGCGCGAGGTGAGGTCCCATTCGCGCCACGGCGCGATGATGCGGATGTCCGGGTTGAGGGCATAGGCGCCCAGCTCGAACCGCACCTGGTCGTTGCCCTTGCCGGTGGCGCCGTGGGCGATGGCGTCGGCCCCGGTCTCGGCCGCGATCTCCACCAGCCGCCGGGCGATGAGGGGGCGGGCGATGGAGGTGCCCAGGAGGTACTCGCCCTCGTACAGGGCGTTGGCGCGGAACATGGGGAAGACGTAGTCGCGGACGAAGGTCTCGCGCAGGTCCTCGATGTAGATCTCCTTCACCCCCAGGGCCTCGGCCTTGGCCCGGGCCGGTTCCACCTCCTCGCCCTGGCCGATGTCGGCGGTGAAGGTGACCACCTCGCAGCCGTAGGTCTCCTGCAGCCACTTGAGGATGATGGAGGTGTCCAGGCCCCCGGAATAGGCCAGCACGACTTTTTTCACGTCAGCCATGGATGCATCCCGTCCCGAATCGGAAACTCCGGATCATTGTGCGCCGGACCGGCACGGCGCGCCAGCCGGCCGCGCCCTCAGCGCCGCTTGCGGGCGCTGCGGCGCAGGCGCGCCAGCAGGCGCCGGGCCAGGTCGCCGAACAGCTCGGTCTGGGTGGGGTGCGGGTGGATGGCGTGGGCCACCTGCTCCAGGGTCAGCCCCGCGCTCACCATCATCACGCCCTCGCCGATGAGGGTGTCGGCGTGGTCGGCCAGGAAGTGCACGCCCACGATGCGGTGCGAATCCTTGTCCGCCACCAGCTTGATGAGGCCGTGGCGCTCGTCGTTGATCATGGCCTTGGCGTCGATGTTCATGGGCACCTTGACCTCCACCGCGTCGATGCCGCGGGCCCTGGCCTGCTCCACCGACAGGCCCACGAAGGCGGCCTCGGGCCGGGTGAAGATGACGCCGCAGTCCCTGGTCTCGTCGTAGGCCATGTCCTCGCCGGCGATGACCGCCGCCGCCACCCGGCCCTGCTGGGCCGCGGTGTGGGCCAGCATGTAACCGCCGATGACGTCGCCCACGGCGAAGATGTGCGGCACCGAGGTGCGGCAGCGCTCGTCGGCCCTGATGACGCCGTTCTCCACTTCCACCCCGGCCTTGTCCAGCGCCAGCGGCTCCAGCACCGGCCGCTTGCCAGTGGCCATGAGCACGTGGTCGCAGGTGAAGCTGCGGTTCTTGCCCTGCGCATCGGTGTAGCTCACCTTCATGGCCCCGGGCTCGCCCTTGATGGACCTGACCTGGACCCCGGTCTCGATGGCCAGGCGCGGGTCGTCGTTGAGCACCGCGGTGAGCTGCGCCGCCACTTCCGGCTCCACCTCGGCCAGGATGCGCTCGCGCCCCTCCAGCAGCAGCACCCGGGTGCCGAAGTCCTGGAAGATCTGGGCCATCTCCACGCCGATGGCACCGCCGCCGATGACCCCCAGGCGCCGGGGGCGCTCCCTGAGCGACCAGACCGTGTCGGAGGTGAGCACGCCGCCGCTCTCGAGCCCCTCGCGGGCGCCGGGGATGGGCGGCACGAAGGGCGGCGCGCCGGTGGCGATGACGGCACAGGCGAACGAGACGCGCCGGCCCTTGCCGCCGGTGCCCGGCCGCGGGCGCACGTGCGGGTCCTTGACGTTGCCCGAGGTGTCCACGAACACGTGGTGGTCGTCCTCGAAGCGGGCGAAGCCCTGGATGACGTCGATCTTCACGCCCTTGTCGGTGTTGAGCGCCATCTGGCCGCGGGTCTCCAGCACCTTGCGCCGGGTCTGCTCCAGCCGCTTCCAGTCCAGCTCGGGCTTGCCGGTCTTCACCCCCAGGTGGGCATCAGTGGTACGGTCGCGGATGCGGTCGGCCGCCGCGCGCCAGGCCTTGGACGGGATGCAGCCGCGCCACAGGCATTCGCCGCCCGGGAACGGGGCGTCGTTGATCATGGCCACCCTGAAACCGTGCTGGGCCAGGTCGCGGGCGCAGTCCTCGCCGCCGGGGCCGCCGCCGATGACCACCACGTCGTAGTCCCACTCGCCCGCGGGCAGGGTGAAGCCGGAGGGCGCCGGGGCCGGGGCCGCCGCGCCGGGCGCGGCGCCCTCGACCCAGGCGGGGTTCTCCACCAGTTCGCGGAAGCGGTTGAGGAACTTGGCGGCGTCGGCGCCGTTGATGATGCGGTGGTCGGCGGTGATGGTCACCGGCATCCCCTGCGGGCCCTGGCTGGCGATGGCGAAGATGGCCGAGGTGCCCGGCGAGGGAATGGCGTCGAACAGCGCCACCCCCAGCATGCCCATGTTGGAGATGGTGAAGGTGGGGTTGGAATACTCGTCGGGCTTGAGCCGCCGGATGCGGGCACGGGCCACCAGGTCGCGCCAGTTGGCGTTGAGGTCGGCCAGGTCGCGGTTGACCACATCGCGCAGCACCGGCACCACCAGGCCCATGCCCTCGGTCTCCACCGCCAGGCCGATGTCCACCTGCTCGCGCTCGACGATGCGGTCCTCGTGCTGGTAGACGGCGTTGACCTTGGGGAAGTCGCGGATGGCCAGGGCCGCGGCCTTGGCCAGGGTCACGGTGAGGGAGAAGCCGTGCTGCTTGGAGATCTTCTTCAGGGTGTCGGGATTGATGTTCACCGTGACCCGGAACAGGGGCATGGAGAGGGAATATTCCATGCTGTGGGCCACCGCCTTCTCCATGGCATCCATGGGGCGGCCCTCGCCCGGCACCTGGTAGATGCGGCGCACCGCGGTCTTCTGGGTCTCGGCGTTGAGCACGTCGGCGGCGACGATGACGCCGCCGGGGCCGGTGCCGGTGATGCTGTTGAGATCGATGCCGTGGGCCCCGGCCAGCTGGCGCGCGTAGGGGGTGGCCTTCGCGGTGCGCGGGCGCGGCGCCGGGGTCGCCCCGGGCGGCTGGGCCGGAATGCGGGTCTTGGGCTTGGCCGTGCCCGGCGGCTCGGGTTTCGCCCGCGGCGCCTCCGGCGGCGGCGGCGCGGCGGCGGTGCGGGCGCGGCGCACGTCCCTGACCTGGGACGGCTCGGGCACCAGCCAGGCGATGGGCTCGCCCACGGGCACCACCGAGTCCGCCTCCGCCAGCGGCCCGGACAGATAACCCTCGCGGAACACCTCCACGTCCATGATGGCCTTGTCGGTCTCCACCTGGGCCACCACGTCGCCGCGCTCCACCTTGTCGCCGGGCTGCTTCTCCCAGCTCACCACCACGCCCTCGGTCATGGTGTCCGAGAGCTTGGGCATCTTGATGGGATGGGCGCCCTCGGCCGGGGCCTCCTCTTCGGCGGCCGGGGCCGCGGGTTCGGCGGCTGCCGGTCCGGAGGGCTCCGCGGCGGCCGCGGGCTCCGGCGCGGCGGCCGGCGGCGCCCCGCCCTCCTCGCGCACCTCGTCGGCGCTGGCCACCAGGTAGCCGATGGGCTCGCCCACGGGCACCACCGCGTCCACCGGCGCCAGCGGCCCGGACAGGTAGCCCTCGCGGAACACCTCCACGTCCATGATGGCCTTGTCGGTCTCCACCTGGGCCACCACGTCGCCGCGCTCCACCTTGTCGCCGACGTTCTTCTCCCAGCTCACCACGGTGCCCTCGGTCATGGTGTCCGAGAGCTTGGGCATCTTGATGACGTACGGTTCGGCCATGCGTTGCCTGCTTCGTTGTCCGGATGGGGCGGCCGGGCTCAGATGCGGCCCATGACCTTGAGCGCCCCCTGGTAGACGTCGTCGGCGTCGGGGATGGCGGCCTTCTCCAGGTTCTCGGCGTAGGGCACGGGGACGTCGGCGGCGTGGATGCGCACCGGCTGGGCGTCGAGGGCGAAGAAGCAGTCCTCGATGATGCCGGTGATGATCTCGGAGCCCACGCCCACCGGGGCCTCGTCCTCCTCGGCCACCAGCACGCGGTGGGTCTTTTCCACCGAGCGGCGGATGGTCTCGCGGTCGATGGGCTTGAGTGCGCGCAGGTCGATGACCTCGGCGCTGATGCCGTCGGCCTCCAGCCGCCGGGCCGCCTCCAGGCACAGGTGCACGCTGTAGTTGTAGCCGATGAGGGTGATGTCCTCGCCCTCGCGCACCACCTCGGCCCCCTCCAGCGGGCGGAAGAACTCCTCGTCCGGCACCTCCTCCTTGAGGTTGTACATCTGCTCGTGCTCGATGACGATGACCGGGTCGTTGCAGCGCACCGCCGACTTGAGCATGCCGTAGGCGTCCAGCGGGCCGCGCGGGGTCACCACGCGCAGGCCGGCGGTGGACATGAACATGCGTGCCAGCCGCGCCGAGTGCTGGGCCGCGAGCTGGTGCGCGGTGCCGCCCGGGGTGCGGATGACGATGGGGCACTGCACGCGGCCGCCCGACATGTAGCGGATCTTGGCCGCGGCGTTGATGATGGTGTCCAGCGCCAGCAGCGCGAAGTTGATGGACATGATCTCGATGATGGGGCGCATGCCCGCCATGGAGGCGCCGATGCCGATGCCGGTGTACGAGTTCTCGGAGATGGGCGTGTCGATGACCCGCTCGGGGCCGTACTTGTCATACAGGCCCTGGGTGGCCTTGTAGGTGCCGCCGGCGACGCCGATGTCCTCGCCCATGGCGATCACCATGGGGTCGTTGGCCAGCTCCTCGTCGTGGGCGCGGCGGATCGCCTCCCAGTATGCAATCACTGCCATGGTGAACTTCCTCGATGCCTATTTCTGCAGCGGCCCGATCCAGCGCGGATCCGGGTTGTCGTCCAGCACGTAGCGGGTCAGGTCCTCGACCTTCGGCGGCGGACTCTCCTCGGCGAACCGGACGATGTCGTTCTCGATCTCGTCGTCGATCTCCTTTTCCATCGCCTTGATGTCCTCGGGCGTGATGACGCCCTCCTCGATGAGCCGGGCGCTGAAGATGCGGATGGGATCGCGCTTCTCCCACTCCTTCTCCTCCTCCCGGGTGCGGTAGCCCTTGGCGTCGGACATGGAGTGGCCGCGGAAGCGGTAGGTCATGAACTCGATGAAGTAGGGCCGGCGCTTGCCGCGCACGTAGTCGATGGCCTTCTCCGCTGCCTCCATCACCACGTCGATGTCCATGCCGTCGTGCTGCGAGGCCTCGATGTTGTAGGCGCACATGCGCTTGTACTGGTCGGTGACCGCGGTCGAGCGGTCGATGCGGGTGCCGATGGCGTACTGGTTGTTCTCGCACACGAACAGCACCGGCAGGTCCCAGATGGAGGCCATGTTCATGGTCTCGTGGAACGTGCCCTGGTTGTTGGCGCCGTCGCCGAGGAAGCAGATGGCGATCTGATCGGTGCTCTTGTGCTTGCAGGCCAGGGCCAGGCCCGCGGCCAGCGGGAAGGGCTGGCCCACCAGGGCGTAGCCGCCCATGAAGTTCACCGTGGGATCGAAGATGTGCATGGAGCCGCCGCGCCCGCGCGAGGAGCCGGTCTCCTTGCCGTAGAGCTCGGCCATGACCTCGCGCGGCGGGGCGCCGGTCTTGATGGCGTGGATGTGGTCGCGGTAGCCGGTGATGACGTAGTCGCCGTCGGTGCCGCGGTTGACCCGGGCCTTCTCCAGCACCCCGGTGGCCACCGCCTCCTGGCCCGAATACAAATGGAGGAAACCGCCGATCTTGCGCTCCATGTAGGCCTCGAAGCAGCGGTCCTCGAAGCGGCGGTAGAACATCATCTCGCGCAGCAGGCGCTTGCGGTCGGCTTCGTTCATGGAGCCCTTACCTTGTTAATTGCTTGTAAATCAAACGGCTGCGGGCCAGGCGGGAGCGGGCCGGGCCGGAAAGCGGCGTATGATCGGCCTTTTGGCCCATGAGGTCAAGGAAGGCCCGGCCCGCGGGTCCGGCGTCCGGCCCCCTTTTCACGGCGAAATCATCGATTTATGGTCACGGCGGCTAAACCCGGCCCGGCGCCTGCCGATAACGCGGGCAGTCCCCGGCGACCCCCTGCGCAGGCTACGGACACGCCCATGTCGGAACTGGTGATACGCGAATGGCTCGAACGCCTGGCCGAGACCGTGGCCCGGCGCGACCTGGACGGCCACATGGCATTGATCTCGAAAAAGGTGTATGTCTATGGCCTGCCCGGCGACAAGACGGTGGACTACGCGGGCTGGCGGCTGCGGCGCGAGAACGAGCTGCGCAAGGGGCTGCTGGCCGGCCTGCGGCACAACGGCGTCACCATCCGCAACATCGGCCTGCGCCGGGTGGGCTTCAACACCACCGAGACCCTGGTGGCCGCCAGCGGCCACGAGGTGGCGGTGAACAAGGACATGATCCTCGAACAGGAGGAGGACGGCCAGTGGCGGCTGGTGGAGGAAAAGATCCTCCACTGGCAGGTCCGCCCCGGCGGCGCACGGCATGAGCAAAAAGAAAAAGACCCGCCTTGAACGCGACTCCATGGGCGAGCTGGAGGTTCCGGCCGACGCCCTCTACGGCGCCCAGACCCAGCGCGCCGTCGACAACTTCCCCATCAGCGGCCTGACCCTGCCGCCGCCCCTGATCCAGGCCCTGGCCCGGATCAAGGCCGCCTGCGCCCGGGTCAACGCCGAGCTGGGCCTGCTGGACCAGGCGCGCGCGGAGGCCATCGCCGCGGCTGCCGACGAGGTGGCCGCGGGGCGGCACCTGGAGCACTTCCCGGTGGACGTGTTCCAGACCGGCTCCGGCACCTCCAGCAACATGAACGCCAACGAGGTCATCGCCCGCCTGGCCGCGGAGCGCGCCGGCGTGGACGTGCATCCCAACGATCACGTCAACATGAGCCAGTCCTCCAACGACGTGTTCCCCAGCGCCATCCAGCTCGCCGCCTGTGCCGAGATCTCGCACTGGCTGCTGCCGGCGCTGGATCACCTGGCCGCCACCATCGAGGGCCGGGCACAGGAGCTGGCCGGCGTGGTCAAGACCGGGCGCACCCATCTCATGGACGCCATGCCGGTGACCCTGGGCCAGGAGCTCTCGGGCTGGGCCCACCAGGTGCGCCAGGACATCTACCGCCTGCAGGCGGCCCTGACCCGGCTGGCGCAGCTCCCCGTCGGCGGCACCGCGGTGGGCACCGGCGTCAACGCCCCGGCCGACTTCGGTCCGCGCGTGTGCGCCCAGCTGGCCGAGGCCACCGGGCTCGCCCTGCGCAGCAGCGACAACTACTTCGCCGGCCTCTCGGCCCCGGACGCCGTGGTGGAGACCAGCGGCCAGCTCCGCACCACCGCGGTGAGCCTGATGAAGATCGCCAACGACCTGCGCTGGATGAACAGCGGCCCGCTGGCGGGGCTGGCCGAGATCGCCCTGCCTGCGCTGCAGCCCGGCTCTTCCATCATGCCGGGCAAGGTCAACCCGGTGATCCCGGAGGCGGTGGCCATGGTCTGCGCCCAGGTCATGGGCAACGACGCCACCGTGGCCGTCGCCGGGCAGTCGGGCAACTTCCAGCTCAACGTCATGCTGCCGGTCATGGGCTACAACCTGCTCCAGAGCATCCACCTGCTCACCAGCGCCGCCCGCGTGCTGGCGGACAAGGCCGTCGCCGGCTTCCAGGTCAACGAGGACCGCCTGCGCGAGGCACTGGAGCGCAACCCCATCCTGATCACGGCGCTCAATCCCGTCATCGGCTACGAGAAAGGGGCGGCCATCGCCAAGCGCGCCTACGCCGAGGGCCGGCCGCTGCTGGAGGTGGCGCGGGAGATGACCGATCTGCCGGAAGAGGAACTGAAGCGCCTGCTGGATCCCCTGCGCCTCACCCGGGGCGGCCTGCCCGGGGGCGACTGAGCCGGGACGGCGGCCGGCGGGGCGGCACTCCCCGGTGCGGCGCGCGGCATTTTGAGAACGGGTTCTGGTCCGCTTGGACAACGATGCCCTTTAATGCAATGATGCGGGCTCCGCCACCGGATGACGCACGCCATGAGAATGCTGTCTGCCGCCTGCTGTCTCCTGCTGGCCGCCGCCGCGGCCGCCGGAGAGAGCATCGCGCCGGAATACCTGCCGGGTGACGACTTCGCGCCGCGTTTCGAACCGGGCGCCGCCGTGCCGCCACCGGCGCCCGAGGTCTATGCCCCCCGCTTCACCCCCGGCGCCACGCCCGAACCCGCCGCGGTGCCCGCCCCCGAACCCCTGACCGAACAACCGGTCCCGCCGCAGCCGGCCCCCGCGGCGGAGACCGACACCCCCTGAGTTCATGCTCCGCCTGCTGCTCCTGCGCCATGCCAAGTCCCAGTGGGGCAGCCCCGACCTGGCCGATGCCGACCGCCCCCTCAACGAGCGCGGCGAGCGCGATGCGCCGGAGATGGGCCGGCGCCTGGCGGCCGCCGGCCTGGTCCCGGCCCGGGTCCTGTGCAGCCCGGCGGTGCGGGCCGAGACCACCGCCCGCCTGGTGCTGGCCCAGATGGCCCCGGCACAGCCGGAACTGGTGCTGGAAAAGGGGATCTACGACGCCAGCCCGGCGCGGCTGCTGGACATCCTCACCGCCCAGCCCGACGCGGTGACACCGCTCATGCTGGTGGGCCACAACCCCGGGCTGACCGAACTGGCCAACCGCCTGGGCCGCGACCTGCACATCGACAACATTCCCACCTGCGGCGTGGTGTGCCTGGACTTCGAGATCGAAAGCTGGCGCCAGCTCACCCCCTACCTGGGCCGGCTGGTGCTGTTCGACCGCCCATCGTGACAACAGGCGGGACACGCCGGGTGCCATGGCCGCGCCATCGCACCGGGCAGGACCGCCTCCGTCCTCTGCCCTCCGTCTTCTGTCCTCCGTCTTCTGTCCTCTGTCCTCCGTCCTCTGAATTACCACCAGTACTTGTCGAACAGCTCGGGATGGGCCCAGTCGCGGCTGTTGAGCCAGTCGGGAGTGATCTTGTAGTCGTGCAGGTCGAAGGTGTAGACGCGCACCTCGGCCTCGCCGCGCGGATAGCGGCCGATGCGGATGAGCCCCAGCGCCAGCAGGTCGGCCTCGTGCCAGGTGGCGGGATCATCGCCGGGCGCCACCCGCAGGGCCACCACCACCCGCTGGGCGTGGAGATCCCGGAGCCGTGCCAGCAGCATCTCCCCGGTGTGCTTGTCCACCCTCTCCAGCACGCCGGAGACGTAGGCCAGGTCCAGCCGCCCCAGTGCATCCACGCTGGCCAGCCAGTCGCCGTGGCTCACGCACACCAGGCGTGCCGCGGGATGGGCATGCAGGTACTCGTTGAACAGCCCGCACTCCCCGCCCAGCACCAGGATGGAGGCCGGGCGCATCTGCTCGGCGAGCCGGAGCACGTCCTGCTGGTGGTCGTCGGCCATGCCTTTACCTGATTCGTTCCATAAACTTCCTCCCCGTGGGATGAAGGGGTCAGGAAAAAAGCCCGTGTTCCGATCCCCTCACCCTTGGCCCTCTCCCGCAGGGAGAGGGGAGCGTCTTTTCACCCGCCGCGGGGGGCTGGTGCCGTGACCGGTTTTTCCGTCCCCCTCTCCCCCGCATCGCGGGGGAGAGGGTCGGGGTGAGGGGGTGTGCACCGGGCAGCTCCCCGGCACCCCGCCGAAGACCGGACGAGTTTCATGCAACTGTCAGGTTCAGCCTAGCGCGTGGTGCCGGCCGGTGCGAGGCCCGGGGGTCGAAATGGGAACCAATTCCGCAGTGCCGCCCGTGGCATAATGGGTGCCGGCAACCGGAAACCCGCGCACGTGGATACCCTCACCCTCACCCGGCCCGACGACTGGCACCTGCACGTGCGTGACGGCGCCGTCCCGGCCCACGTGGTGCCCGACACCGCCCGCCGCTTCGCCCGTGCCATCATCATGCCCAACCTGGACCCGCCGGTGACCACGGTGGCCCAGGCCCGGGCCTACCGCGAGCGCATCCTCGCCGCGGTGCCGGCGGCGTGCGACTTCGAACCGCTGATGACGCTGTATCTCACCGAGGCCACCACGCCGGAGGAGATCCACGCCGCGGCCGCCGACCCCTGCGTGCACGGGGTCAAGCTCTACCCCGCCGGTGCCACCACCCATTCCGAGGCCGGCGTGCGCGACCTGCGCCGGGTCCGGCCGGTGCTGGCGGCCATGGCCGAGACCGGCCTGCCGCTGCTGGTGCATGGGGAGGTCACCGATCCGGCGGTGGACGTGTTCGACCGCGAGACCGTGTTCATCGAGACGGTGCTGGCCGGGCTGCTGGACCGCCTGCCCGACCTGCGCGTGGTGCTGGAGCACATCACCACCGAGTTCGCGGTGGACTT